>Ga0065711_1043414_pt1 | contig 14743 bp, 7 predicted proteins | sample Hoacrofraction12_FD_59098 | JGI IMG/M metagenome (GOLD analysis project Ga0065711, IMG submission 59098) | Hoatzin crop microbial communities from Cojedes, Venezuela - Epithelial fraction 12 v2 (version 2) | ecosystem: Host-associated > Birds > Digestive system > Esophagus > Crop | place... | reverse complement strand
ACTGGAACAGGCTGCCCAGGGAGGTTGTGGAGTCTCCTTCTCTGGAGATATTCAAGACCCGCCTGGACAAGATCCTGTGCAGCCTGCTGTAGGTGACCCTGCTTCGGCAGAGGGGTTGGACTAGATGACCCACAGAGGTCCCTTCCAACCCCTACTATTCTGTGATTCTGTGATTCTGTGATTCTGCAACGAAGCTGAGCCAGAGAACAGCACTGGGTCTTAGCAAGGCAACCTTGCAATTCTTCCAACTAGTAGCCAAGACAGATCAATTCTGAGCAGGAAAAAAAATCTTCACAGTCGTCTTCCCTAACAAGTGGGAGAGTGAAGTGGGAAACCACAAGCCAGAGCAGAGAGAGTAAACAAGCCCAACAATTGAGAACAATGTGAAAGCAGACAGAGAAATAAACAGGAAGTGTTGCAGGAAGGCAAGAGCAGGACAAGGGTAGCAAGCTGTGAGGAGCCAGAGCAGAATTTGTCCTGTGACAAAAGGTTTCTTTCTACTTTCAAATCTTTGGGTAATGCCCCAAAGTCCACAGATTTCTTTATTACTTTACTGCTTGAGTAGCTATAGAAATGTGTATCAGGCCTCCTGGGATCTAAATTGCCCTTGCTGCTAGTACTGGTGCTAGTACATATAGGAGAGTGTTGTGATTTGCATTGGATGTAAAGGATTTCAGCCTGCTGACATAGGAGCCAAATTATTCTTATGCTAGATTTTTCTTTTCTTATTTGTATTTCTTGCTAATCCATGACTGCCTTCAGAAACACAAAACAGGCACATGATTTTGCAATTAAAGGTTATACTGGAGGATGCATACAAAAATGGGAAATGAAAACTGCATGTGAATAACCTTAACTGTGAGAGTCCTTAACTTTTAATGTCTTTACTTTGCAGCTTTGAAATATTTTTAGGGCTGTTTTTGTGTGCCCTGGGATCTGTGTATTTGTTATCAGAAGAATTTACAGAACTGCTTAGTAACTGCCACACAAACATTTTAATTTTCCTATCTTTACCCAGAGAACCCAGTGACTGGGAATGTCTAGTTTTCTGAATGTGCCTTGGGGAAATACACACAATGAATGAACAGATTTTGTTTTCTCAGTTAAATCATTCATAAAATTAAAAGCAGAGTACTGCATTTCGCTTTGACGTGTTTCAGTTGTTTCACATGACTTTAAGTTTGAACACTTTTATTTTTTCTTTTTTTGTTATTTTTACCAATCTGCCTGCTGCTAATTCTCAGCTTGTGGCAGAGGAACTGGGACATGAACATATGCTCTGAAAAAGAAGCTATTTCACATTTGGATTTCAGAGATTTTTGTCACTCCTTGAGCCCAATAACCTCACAAATTAATTCCTTTTGCTTGCAGTGACATCTGTTGGTGAGGGCAGAGCTGATTAACTGCGGGGTTGGCTTCATTGATTACATAGCCCAAAAGCTGTTTTTAAATGCAGCAGATGTTTCTTCTCTCTTCCCACCATCTTATTTCCAAGAAAGTGGAAACGTTTTTGGACAATTGGTATAAACCTTGTTCACACAGATAAATTAAATTGCTAAATCCGGATATCTACCATTGCTACTAACTAAAGTGCCCAAATGACCATTGAGCCAGCATTATTAATCACTAGGAAGTTCATAAACACAAGAACAATTCCTCTCTGCATAACCCAAAAAAGAAAAAATATATTAGTATAATAAAAAGGTATTTCTGTGAGAAAATATTATTCTTCTGTTCGTATGTGTGCACACCATATTTGTCCCCTACATTCTTGCAGACCTCTGCACTGAGACAAAGGAATAGAATATGAAAAGTGTTGCTTCTTCAAAATTTGAGCTATAAGCTTTATTAAACCAAAGAAAACAGTAACATTCTTAAGATTCTCAACATCTTTTCTTTACTGTTTTTTTCCACTTTTTTTTGTCTAGTCTTTTGTCACTTCATTAAGTAAAAGTACATATTGCTCAAGTTATTTTTATATTTACCATCCACAGCTGATTCTCACATTAAAAAAAGTCATTGCTCTACAAACAAATACACACAAAGTTTTAGATATGAAGTTTCAATTTCAAAATCTCAGGTAATGTTGGTTTTTTATATGTAATTAACAATATGACAGAAAGCAACTGGTCTTTACTTTTCAGTCAAAACTGAAACACAAACTTCTGTTACTCTTTGGCCACATTGACATAATTTTTTTCCCTTTCTGAAAAGTTCCTTTTTTTCTACTCCATTTTAGTTTCTATTAGGGAAATATTTTGACAAGAAATATATGACTATCTTTTCAAGGGACAAGTTTGGGATACCTTTGAAAGGAAAATAATATCTAGGACAGCTCCTTAGTTTCACTTGCCTGTAGTAAGAAGAATGCCACAGCTTGAGTAAACTGAAAAGCATGTCTATTCACCTACTTTCATTTTTGCAAGAGAGAAGGTCATGTTTTGTTCTTAATTTTTTTCAGAAGAAATGTGTAAAGCTGGACTTGAGAAAACATTCTGCAAAGGTGCCACATTGTTGGACAGTTAGAGACTGACAACATTGTCTTAATAAAGTTCAAAATAGGTAAAAGCAGATTGATAAATGCATTACACATCTGTTTTAATTTAGTACACTGTGAGAAACAAGGTACATCTAAAGATAAAGAGTTTACTTCTATGTTGTGTTATTCAACTCCAGCAGTGAGATATCATGATATACGTGCTTTTTTTGTTATGTGATTTTATTTCTTCCCTTAAAATTTTAAAGAGAACAAATTTCTTGTTTCTGTGATTACAGATTAAGCGGGATAAGACATATAGCTATGGTAGTCTCATGTAGAGTCATGTTCTGCAGCAGGATGAGCTCTCTGAGGCAGTCTGTTCTTAGCCTTCAGCTCACATGGGAAAGGTGCGGCTTCTAAACACTAGTCAAGTGTCTCTGCTGGCCCACAGCGTACAACATTAAGAAAAGAGGGACTGGGGAACGGAGCTGGGAGGGTAAGGAGTCATCATCAGCTTAACAATTCCTGTGGTCTTGGACCCATGACACTGACTATGGTGCGTTCATTGTGTCTGAGTACGAATGCATGAATAAGAGGGGGTGCACATGGGAAGAATGTTCACATTCTTTTTACCATGTGCATACAGCAAACCACTCTGATGAAGAAATTCAGTCAGACCTCTCAAAAGCAACTGAGGTTTTTGTAAGACTCCTCCATTGTTAAACTCTGCTACAAATGACTATTCAATATTTCAAAAGGAAGTATGAAAAACAGGCAACATTGACAGCATAGTGATCTTCTCCTTTAATTTACTATAGAGAAGTTCACACCCCCACTGCAAAAAAATCCCAACAAAAAAACTCTGAGAAAACCCAAGCCACAAATGTAAAAAATGTTCATCTGTTCTTGTAGAAGACTTTTCCTTAAGCAAATAGCATTGATGAATGCTACAACCTTGTCTGATTTACGTCTCAGTCCGCTGGCAGCTATTTGAGCTATGATCTCATGAAATTGATTTAACTGTAAGTGCATTAGTTATAATGGTAGTGGGTGACTTCAGGTTACTAATGAACTCAAAGCCTAAGTTCCCTTCCAGCATGGACCTCCTTAAGGCATTGCAGAACTACTGAAGACAAAAGCTGGCAAAATATCAAAACGTTGTACCAAGAAGGCAGTGTTCTTTATTCATACATGTCCTATAGGATCATCTTTATAAAATAAACTGAGTCATTGAGACAACTTTGTCTACCCCTCCTAAACTTAACAGTTAAAATACCTAACAGATGGTCAAATGTACCAATAAGAGCTGATCTGTTTTCTGGGAGGACATATTTATATAGATACTAAGGTGTCCAAGTGCCTGCTGAAATAGGATCTTGACATTCACTTTTTCTAAGCAGCTTTAGTTATGAGGAGAAAAAAAAAAGCCTGCAAAAGTCACATAATCGTGTCAATAAAATGGAATTAATAGACAATATATTCATTCATATTATTGTTCAACACAAGTTCTCATCTGTATACTTGAATGTGCTGCTGATTTTTTCAGTATGATTCTGTCCACAACAGAGGAAATTTTGTCGGAATTGCTTTGTCGGAATTGCTTTGTCGGGAAATTTTCTGGAATTGCTTTTTAGACATTTAGCCATTGAATTTTTTTGGGGGGTATGGTTTTTTTGAGGGGGTTGGAACTTATTTTAAATGGCACTGAGATTAGACCTCTGGATTTGATAATTTAATTCACTTTCCCACAAGAAGAAACTGTACGTATTTCTAAATAACTTGAAAACCTCTATTCAGGTTTCGATAGCGTAAATTAAGGCCAAAGTTTTAAAATCATTTTGCTGTCGTACACATGGTCATTATGTGGAATTTTCTAGCGTGCTTAATCAGAATAGGCCCCTAAGAGGAATCCCAAGGTTCCTATCTCTCCCTGTGCCCTTGTCACTGGGGTGGTTGTCAAGGTTTTGCAGGTACTTGCTGTAAAAAACTAGGGGATGGTTTGCATGAAATTTCATTGGGACTGTTCCAAGGCTCTGAACCTTTCCCCTGGAAAAAAAGTTGTGTTTTTTTCAGGGTGGGTGTTTGGAAAAAGTTCAAATATGGTGAAATAGCAAAAAGGTATATGACTGGCCATGTAGCTTAATTGTTTGTTTAACACATCTGAGATTTATGCCATTCCACTTTATCACGGTCACTGTGCCTCGAATGGTTATCCTTTCAACAAGAGAAAAAAACAGAATAAAGCAATGGGACTGAAAAGCTGATGTAAAGGAGTACAGCTGCTGTTTTGTAAGCATTGGGAAGTCTGGCTTGCAATTGCATGACTCCAGTGCCTTCCTCAGTGACTCAATATGTACTCTGTGGCTGAGAGAAACGTGGGTTCAAACCCCTTCTCATCCTGTGGAGCTATGTACCACTTTGCTGAGCCATGGGTCTCTGGGTTAGCTGCCGGCAGAGTGGCAGGAGGGGCAGCCTCCCAAACATGCTGTCCAAGCTGTGGCTCCTCTCTGCAGCTGGAGAGCCCATTGGCATGTCTGTGCGCCCAGGGAGACCCAGGAGGGCCTGCTCTCCTCTGCCAGGTGTGGGCTGTTCACTGGGGAAACGGAGAGTGCAGAGCTGCCTCACTGGCAATGCCCGGTTCCTTTGCAAGACAAGGCAACACGTGTCTGCTGATATGTTTGGCTGGTGACACTGGCTTCTGCTTTCATAGTCGAAATGTGCAGAATTCCTCTAGGAAGGGGGTGAGGCAGCCTCCAATGCCCGCTTTTCTTTCTGCTGAATCAGCCCTCACTATGTTAGTTTCTCGAGAGCTAGCTGAGAGATCTCGGTGTCTGAGGCTCTTTCCAAACACAACTGGATAAGATCAGAGGCTGAAAAATGAACCCAGAGTAACTGACAGAAACTGTCAGTAATTTTGTCCAAAGAACTACCACCACCAGCACTCTCAAATTTGTGTGTCTTTTTTGAGCCATACCGTTACCAATTGCTTAGATTTGAAATTCTTCTGTATTGTTTTACAGCTTCACTTTTTCAAACCTGTCTTACATTTGTTTTGTTTAGTTCCCCACAGAAAAAAAAAAGAGAAAAGAAAAAGTTGTTGTTTTCTAATTCCCTTCCTTTGCCAGCAGAACATACAAACATTCCTCTTTCTTGAAGCCTGAAAATCGCTTTAGCATTTTCAAGATGTTTTGAAAGAAGTGTTTCAACTCCGTAATCCATTCTAGGCTAGAAGAGTGTAAGTTACTTCCAAAATACAAACTCACAATCTCAGATTTCATGGGTAAATATAATCTGTACAAATATAAAAATTACTTTGCATATTACATACCAGAAAGGGAGAGGGATGTTACCCATCAAGTAATGGATAGGTTATGTAAGAGATGAGTTTGTGCATATCTGGATGTCTTTTCCGCACAGGTCATATTGACACCGAAACAGACAAGGAGGTCTGAATAGGCCACAGTTATATTTTTTTAGCCTGATAAGATGACACCGACAGACATATTTCTACTGGCTAAATGCCACCACTTGCTAAAAGAGAGTGAAAGAAAGGGAATACTCCAGATGGACCCATAAGATATGGTATTGTGCAGTTTTGATGTAAGAGTTTAGAAAATTATGTTGTTTAAGCTTTCTGAAGGAGTCAAAATTAATTTTCAAATATCACATTACAATTTTTATGTTAAGTTACAAAACTACTAATTCAGTATCCCATTTTGTTTTTTTCAGAATTACATTATTAAATATAACCTGTACAATCATACTTTTCTTGTAATTTAATTGGATAAAGTCAATGATTTATTAGGAACAGTTTCAACTTTAAAATATACAGTATAATTATGCCTGGGATTACACGGCAGAGTTGAGAAAATACAAGTAAAGTAGTAACAACTGTGCCTAGACTTCAACAATATTGTCAGCCCCATCTATCCACCCTCAGTAAGGGCTGGGGGTCCTGTAGTCACCAGAATAAACTAACCTTAGAAGAGCTTATATTCAGCATGACCTTTTTCCCTTGAGTCATGAATATTCTTTTAGAAGTGTGAATAATAAATATAATATCCTTAATTTCATGCATATTTATAAAAATAAACATATACTTATCTTAAATCATGGTACTAAACTCTACTAGGGAGGATAGGATGTGAGCAAGTGTTTAATTTTCTTAATTAATATTCCTCACTTAAGTCATTTGACACCTAGCCATTCGACCATTTGTGAGTAAGGAGAGAGAGAAAGAAAAAAAAAAGCTAGCTCCCCAGACCAGTAATTTTTTTATAGTTTCAATCTACCCGGGTTAGATGTCTTGAAGCCAGAATCATGAACCCAGATCTCCTACAAAAACAGAACAACACTATGCTAAGAAAGCATTAGCTTTGTTGTGTATGGTCTTTCTTCGGGTTGATAGGAAATGCTATCTTGAACCTGATTAAATTATACTTCAAGTGATCTATTTTCATTACACATGCACTAGCAGTGAGTTTTCAATACTTGAGTTCATTTGTGATTGAAACAGAAAGTATCGAAAAATTATTGCAATTCACACACATGAACTCAGTAGCTAGAGAAGTACTGGGGAAATAAAAAGGAGACTGCCGTATTTTGTGTTGGCTCATACAGTTGAGGCAATTCTAGTTCCTGGAAAAATTCAAGTCTATGAGGCCCTCAGGGCATGAAGGGAGGGCTCCTCTCCCCTGAACTCTCTTCTTAGAGGTGCCAATACTCTCGCTTCCAGGATTTCTCATTTTCTAGTCAGGAAATCTTACAGAAAAAAACACCCACAGTAACTCTACTGAAATCTCAAAAAAAAAAGTCCAAAAGTGTATTTATCTCTGGAATCTCACAAGAACAAAGCTTCTCAGAGAAAGTTGCCACAATCCAATGAATACACCCACTGTTTACACAGGTGGGCTCCCGCTGCCTGTGGCAGAGAGAATAAGGACTCTCTCTCAGACCAGTTCTGACGACTTCTGGTTCTTGTCAGTAGCTCCTGATTTACTGGGGGAGGCACTTTGAGGAGCGGAGCAGGAAGCACTTTTTTGCCAATCATTGTGGGAGAAATAAAATAGGCCATGTCTCAGCAATTTAGATGTTCAGTAAATTCATCCTACTTGCATTGAGTTCCCCTATCGTATTTGCTAATGTGTAGCATTCTAACACTGGTTTGCAGGGTGGATGGACGATGACATGATACCATATATCTCTTACCTTTGGTTTTGCTGTTGTTGCTATTTTTGAACATTCCGCCCTGCCAGCTAACCAGACCTTGTTAATACAACGTTTGTTTACAGTCTTGCTAAGTGGGAACTGTAAAACTATGAATTATCTGAGTAACATAGGAACAGAGTTACCTTGCAAGGAAATAAAGTTTTAATTTGCATAAATGTTTGATACTTCGCTAGAATTTGAATTTCACATAAATTCATTTATTACATCACGAATAAAGCACTTAGTTCTACAAATCTGTTCCTTTCTCTTTGTCTCTTCCCCTCTCCTCCCTCACAAGTGCCACTTAAAATTTTAGCTGAAGACAGTAGCTCTGAGGGTAAGAGCAATAAGTGTCATCAGAGGAATGAGAAAGCAGCATCAAATCTCCATAACTGTGGACAGTCCTTTGCTGCTTAATCCTAGGTCTTCTACCACATCTGCACAAAGGAGAATACACTTACAGTGTTTTGTAGAAACACCTGATCTGGTCCCATTTTCATCAGAATTGTTTGCTCATTTCCAGAAGACATTACCCTTTGTAATGCTCTGGGAGGTTTTGCAATGTGTGACATTTCTGGCAACTGAAACTTGGATCAGGCAAATTTATCTCCTCTGTTTCCTTTTGTTTAGGGTTGGATTCTACATGCTTTTTGTTTCTTTGTTTTTCTGGAGAGTGTTTCTGGGAAGACAGGAGGTTGTTGAAGCTGACAAGACATTTAGCCTGGGAAATTTGCACAGAAAAGGCAGAACAGAGCAAAACTCCAGCAGCTAATGTCACAGGCAAGGTTTTTGATGATACTGAACTGGAAGTCTCATTAAATAATAAAGGACAATGTAAAATGTAATCAGATTCAGAATGACTGGAGTCATTTATGTAGCTGCCTAAGAGAGTGCAAAAGGAGTTCACTGCAGATTCAAATACATTAGTAAATTCTAGAGTAAAAGACCACAAGAGATGAAATAAATAATTATGTAGGGTGATGAACCAACAAGGAAATAGATTTCAAGGAAAGTGTAGGAAAACGCTGTACTAAAAAATATCAGACTGTCAGCTGCAATGAAGAAAACAGCGAGCAATATTTATTGGAAAAAAATCAAAAGAAAATGTCTAACGTAAAATAAATGCTACAAAGAGCTGTATACAGTGCTTCTCACCAAGATCTGCCATATCATCATGTCTCCCTTGATTTGTGTTATAACAACAGGTTGAGAAAGCACGACTTACTCTTGCTGGGGAAGATGAATAAAATTTTACAAGGTCTAATTTCAAGACTTTGAAATTGTAAAGGGAGTCGTAATGTAGATCTCCATTGTACTTGGCAGCTGTGCTTCTGCCTTGGAAAAGTTTAAAATCTGAGAAGTAGTAGATTGCTAAAATTAACCATAGGCCCCTAACAGCTTTTTATTCAAAAATTAATTCTGAAAAAGAGAAGGTTTAAACAACTGCTTCCTTCTAGATTAGGTCTTCTCTCTGCTGTATTCCAAGCTTGTACTTGAACATGGAAGGTTTAATCCTATTGTTACTGCCATATCGTTACTGTGTTTTAAGTTTTTTCAAGCATGAATGGCAATTAAAGTGATCCAGAATTTGAATTAATTTTAAAACAAAAAATAACAGCAACCATTTGGCACCGTCGTCATGGCACATAGAACACACTGAAGAAAGTTGCAGGGGTCCATCCCAGCTTGGCAGAGGAGTGTATTCTACAAACAACAGCTGGAGAGGAGAATCATTTTGTTTCCAGACTAAAAAGAGTTTTGTAAGAGGAAAAGTCTTTCTCATAGATCAACTTCCTTACAGAAACAGCCATTCAGAATCACATGTTTTCTTCTTCCTTGTTAGATATTAAGTTTCCTTTTCTCCAACCGTCAATGGTAATCCTCTCTACATTGTGATGTGGCTTTTGAAAGGATACAGTAGATAGGGTATTTCCTGGATTGGAGATGAATGGATCCTTGTCCCTTTACCAAGCTTCCTTTAATTGTTAAAATAAGGTTCTCACCTGAGACTAGACATCAAGCTTGTATTCAATGAGTGAATAGGGAGACTTTTATATTTTTAGCTCGAGTGTTATCCTAAGAACTACTTACTAGACTGTGGTAGATTGGGTGCAGTCATTTCTCTTGCGCTTCCAGGGAGGGGTACTGGCCACTTTATTGTCTGTAGTTGTCTAAAGCTACTAATTGGATGTGCTTATGCATGTAATAAATCAAGGAAGGAAATACTCTTTTGGAATTTTTTCCTGAAGATTAAGAATGTGTCTTGGATAAGCTAATGTATAAATGGAATGTAGACATTTGCTTGAGTAGGATTCTATTTGGTCTCAATTCACCATATCATGAAATAATAAAGCTGTATTCATTAGTGCTCTTTGAGATGAGACCTTCTTTTTTTGGTGTTGATGACAGTTAGCTTCCTAATTCTTTCATACAATGATTAGAAAGGAATGATTATGAATGGGAAAATCCCACTTTAAGAATACATTATTATATATTTTTATTCTTGGATTATACTGGTTATGCTTTGGCTAAATATGCCTTAAGCTAAAGTAAATGTCTCTTTTTTCCAAGAAGTGTTTTTTGCTCTTTTTTAGTAATGGTAAGATTTGCTAAGACTTAACTGCATGAACAAGTGTTATAGCCCTATCAGTTCAAGAAAAAAACCAAAATAATAAGAACTGTCTTAACTAACAATTCAGACATAGTGTTTCATCTCTGGCATCTGTTTAAGTTCAGAAGGAATTATGAACAAAATTGTTTCAAACTTCAGAGACATATGCATTTTGTTACACAGCAACTATGAGCAATCATTCTGGAAACCATCAGCTCCTAGGAAGTGGCAAAGTGAGTTGTAATTAACAATCCACAAAATCTTTTTAGGATCTTTATATTATTTTTTGCTGTTGAATTTGCTTGTATATTAACAAGGTAATTAGGGATTCTACTCCACAATTACTATAAATTCCTCTTAGAGTAAAAGAAACACAACAAAACTACATTTTTTGAAGATGTAATACAGATTTGAGGGTGTCACAATTACAAATATTTTTTACTGCTCCTGCATATAACAAACAAACTGTCTAAGAAACTCAAAATGTACAATGAAAGGATAGACATAAGGAACTGGGGTTGTTTAGTCTGGTGAAAAGGAGGCTGAGGGGAGACCTTATCAGTCTCTACAACTACCTGAAAGGAGGTTGTAGTGAGGCAAGTGTCGGTCTCCTCTCCCAAGTAACAAGTGATAAGACCAGTGGCCTCAAGTTGCATCAGGGGAGGTTTAGATTGGATATCAGGAAAATTTCTTCACTGAAAGGGCTCTCAAGCACTGGCACAGGCTGCCCAGGGAAGTGATTGAGTCATCATGCCTGGAGGTATTTGAAAGACATATACAAGTAATGCTTAAGGAGGTGGTTTAGTGGCGGACTTGACAGTGCTAAGTCGATGGTTGAACTCGATGAACTTGAGGGTCTTTCTCAACCTAAATGATTCTATGATTTCAGAAGTTCTAATTCTGAAAACTCAGATTATATTATTTGAATTTTTTCACTGAATTTTGTAATTTAGACAGTATACTCTTCTTGCAGCGCAGTGTTGATAGTGAAGCGAAGGATGTTAAAGAACTTCGAGATGATGTTGAATAATGCTGGTATGTCTTTCATGTCAATTAGGCTTAATATGAATTTTGGCTAATAAGTAGTTTTGGTGGATTCGTAGGAAGACCTGCCAATCTTTGATTCCCTTGATGATGTTAAAGTTCTTTTCCAGCCTAAATGATTGTATGATTTTATGATTCTATACTGTCTGAGTGACTACTGATTTTGGAATTATTTGCATTCCTGGAAAAAAATGTGGTAATAGATATTCTGATGGTTAGCACAGAGTTTATGCCCATGGCATTTGAGGAAGAAAGGTCTTGCTAAGATTATTTATGATAAAGTAGAAAGAAAAGTCTTGGGGGTGGGAGTTCCAGTTTACATTGGTAGTTAATTTCGCTACTATGTAGTACTAGCTCTGAAGCTGGAAATTCATGTAAATCCCTTTTAAGTATATTTATTTCTTTCTAATTATGAAAGACTGGAAGCAGAACACACATTGAACTAAAAATCAGGAAGAAATTTTAATTCAAAACAAGTTTGAATCAGAAACTTTTCATTAACATTCAAATGCTCCTGTCGTTTTGGTTCATCAATAGCACTTTCCACTACTTCAGCAGTTAGAAAACTCTTCCTGCTGACCTCAACATGCCAACTCACTTTGCAGCTAGATTTATAAGGTCTAACTCTGCTCTTGTATGTGTCCTGTTGAGAAGTAGTAAGGAATATTATTGTGTTTTGCCAAGAGTGGCAGAGTTACAGGCCGTAAGTTGCCAAATACATTGTTTAAAGTTGCCAGAAGGATCCATGTTCCTGTGCTGCCAAGCAGCATAATTTAACAGAGCTCAGCACTATTTCTTTTTTCTTCAGCATTTTCTTTCCATTTTTCTGTGGTTTGTTTCTTTTTTTTTCCCAGCTGTCTTTTAGAGCTGAAGTGACAAACAGATTCAACCTCCATGCATCAGGTATTATGTATCTCCTCACTACACTAAGTACGACTTTGTAAAAAAAAATGCTATGACTAAAACACAGTTGGTGTCCTTGATCTACCCAAGGGTAAAAAAATTTGCAAACACTTCAGTATCAAGCCTGGGTTTACACACTGGATTGAATAGCCTTGAAAAGCCTGTGCTGCCTCCGCTGCTAGCACAAGGTACCATCACTTCACTGAAATCAGTGAAACATTGACAATTTACACCAGTCAACGACCTTCACCTTGGCTCTAAATGTGTTTGTATATCAGACAGTAAGGGAAATCCCATGTTTAGTTACTGTGGCTGTTCTTTGTTGTGTAATCAGGACAGTCTTCCTATATGAGCTTGCTGGTGAAGAGGAGTAACCAAAGTCTTACTCTATGATCTCTTGAATGCCTATAGATGTCACTGTGCATACGATTGTTTTTTAAACCTTTGAAACTTGTGTTAAACACACATGCCTACTAATTCTATTTTCTTGAGTTTATTCCTGCTGTTGGTAAGCAGCTGTAGAACATTTATTCAGGAATATTTATCTTTGATGAGAAACAGTGTTCCAGTCCCCAGCAAAGGACTAGAAACCATAAGATGAATTTGAATCATCAAACACTCTTGAGATGATAAAGACCAAACATATATATTAGCAAGAATATAACCAGTGGGTGGCAGGGATCATAGAATTATAGAACAGCCCAGGTTGGAAGTGATCTTGAAAGATCATCCAGTACAATTTTAATGGGCAAGGGAGCCTAGAGAAGATTATCTGTCCAACTGCATCTTGAAAAACTTCAGCAATAGTGACTTTACTATGTCCCTGAGGATGTTGTTCCAGTTAATGTTCTCACTATAAAAAATGTCTGTTTTACATCAGGATGAAATCTCTCCCAGTGCAACTTGCACCTGTTGTCCCTTGTCTTCTCCTTGAGGCTCCTTGTGAAGAGAGAGCCTCTGTCCTCTTTTTACCCACCCTTTAACTACTGGAATGCTGTAATAAGGTTCCCTCTGAGTCTTCTCTAGGAAGGAAAGATCTAACCATTTCAATCTTTCCTCATAGGGCAGGTTATGCAGAATTTTGATCATCTTCTGTCCGTATCTTTCTTAAATTTTGGGGACCAGAACTGGACACAGTACTCCAGGTGTGGCCTGATAAAAGCTGAATAGAGTGGGATGGTCATGGCGCTACTTCTGCTGGTAATGCCCCAGCAGTTGCGAACCAGGATCTGACTTGCCTTTGTTGCTTCATCAGCATATGCTCACTTATGTTCAGCCTGTTATCCACCAGGACCCCCACATTCCTTTCAGCAAAGCTGCTCCACAGCCATATACATAGTAGCCTGTTCTCGGCTCTTCAGTTATTCTGTTCTAGGTGCAGGAATTTGCACTTGGCTTTGCTGAAATTCTTGCTGCTCTTGCTAGTCCACTCTTCCAGCCTGTCCAGGCTCTCTGTAAGATGGGTCTCCCTTCTGACATGTGTACCTCACGACCCAGTTTGGTGTTGTCAGCAAACTTGGCGAGGGTGTTTTCAATCACAACATCCACAAAATATATGAAAATGTTGAACAGCACGGGGCCTAGTATTGAGCCCTGGGGGACCTCACTTCTGACAGGCTGCTAGCCTGAGTAAAAAACTTAGATCACCACCCTTTGAGTGCAGCCTTTTGGCCAATTTCCTCCCCATCTTGCAGACCACGGATTCAATCTGTATCACAGAATCACAGCATCACAGAATGGCAGGGGTTGGAATGGACCTCTGTGGGTCATCTAGTCCAACCCCCCTGCCGAAGAAGGGTCACCTACAGCAGGCTGCACAGGACAGCGTCCAGGACAGTCTTGAATATCTCCAGAGAAGGAGAATCCACAGCCTCCCTGGGCAGTCTGTTCCAGGGCTCTGTCACCCTCAGAGTGAAGAAGTTCTTCCTCGTGTTCAGATGGAACTTCCTGTGCTTCAGTTTGTGCCCTTTGCCCCTTTTCCTGTCACGGGGCACCACCGAAAAGAGTCTGGCACCATCCTCCTGACGCCCATCCTTCAGATATTTATAAGAATTTATTAGGTCCCCTCGCAGCCTTCTCTTCTTCAAGCTGAACAAACCCAGCTCCCTCAGCCTCTCCTCACAGGACAGATGTTCTAGTCCCCTCATCATCCTTGTAGCCCTCCGCTGGACTCTCTCCAGTAGCTCCTCATTTTTCTTGAACTGGGGAGCCCAGAACTGGACATGCTACTCCAGATGGGAGGGACCTCCACAGGGCAGAGTAGAGGGGAAGGAGAACCTCCCTCGACCTGTTGGCCACACTCCTAATGCATCCCAGGATCCCATGGGTCTTCTTGACAGCCAGAGCACACTGCTGGCTCATGGTCAACCTGTCATCCACCAGGACAATCAGGTCCCTCTCCACAGAGCTGCTCTCCAGCAGGTCCACCCCAAGCCTGTACTGGTGCATGGGGTTGTTCCTCCCCAGGTGCAGGACCCTGCACTTGCCCTTGTTGAACC
>Ga0065711_1043413_pt1 | contig 14744 bp, 5 predicted proteins | sample Hoacrofraction12_FD_59098 | JGI IMG/M metagenome (GOLD analysis project Ga0065711, IMG submission 59098) | Hoatzin crop microbial communities from Cojedes, Venezuela - Epithelial fraction 12 v2 (version 2) | ecosystem: Host-associated > Birds > Digestive system > Esophagus > Crop | place... | reverse complement strand
CCCCCGCTTTGATTTGTTCCCCTGTGATTGCACTGATTGGCCTCTGTTGCTTTCCTATGCTGGGGAAGGAGGCAGAAAGGACGCAATTAGCAGGAGGAGATGGCTTCTTGTAGGAGCCAAGGGAGGACCATCCTGCCCACTGCAGCGCTGTAAGATCTGATATGGAGATAGACCAGCAGAACGCTTGCCTCTGTGTTTCCATGAACAGCTCAGTGTTTCAGCCAACCTGGAGCAACCATGGTGTTTAGTTACTCATTAAAATGATAAGGGGACAATATTTAGTAGATAGATCAGTGTGTTTCACTGTGCTGGGTGCGTCTGTTTGGCTATGCTTTCTGTCTCTTCTGGCTCATAAGCTGTTGAATGTGGTATTTTCTATTGTTAAGACTAGCAGTTACAGTAGCCTTTACTGCATGTTGCTACAAGGGTTAATAAAATCAGTCTTTTCGTTTTCTCTTAAAATATAGTTTCTTCTCTATTTTGTGGGGCTAGCTTGTCTGTCCAGGATAATGCTACTTGAAAATATATGTATATATTTTGTTTGCAATTCTAGGAATGCTTTAAGGGAAGCTGGGCCACTCACAAGTTATTACACAAGAAAGCAAGTAAGTACGTTTTTTTAAATCCATTTTAATATTGTTTTGAATTTGCTGTGCCCTGTGCAGCCAGCTTTAGGTGGCCCTGCTTGAGCAGGGGGCTGGATCAGATGACCTCCAGAGGTCCCTTCCAGCCTCAGCTGCTCTATGATTCTGTGTCTAAGAATGGTATGGATTTTTCCAAGATATCTGGCACTGTATTGTGCATATCTCAAATTTTGTCCAGTACATGGTAATCTAAAGATTTGTGTAAAATTTCAGAGGCAGTGGTATAGAAATCTCTATTTCTGTTCTTTTTTCTGTTTGTATGAAGTATTCCTTGAGCTACATTGCAAGGTGTATGAACAGAGAAGGAGGGATGCTGAAATAAAGGGCAAGAAGAATAATAAACCATTATTGTAAGGCATGGCCAGGCTTGTTCCATCATAGCCTTTTGATGTCTGATGTAGTAAAAGGCAGTAAGGTGGGAAAGGTTCTTGTGAAGTCTCCATGATTAGACACTTGCTGGAGTGCAAGTGAGCCAGTCACAGTGCAGCTGGTCTGTATGTTTGGGGCGTACCACTTTGGAGAAAAAAAACCAAAAATGCATTTGTGCAGTGATGCAGCCATTGATAGGAGGATGTATTGTAGCTAGGTTTTTGCTGAGTTTTGTTGAAGGTAATAAGAGTATCTGTATGCCTTAGTTACAGCTCGGAGCTCTGGCGCAGAAATACTGGTAGATTCTCCCTTACATCAGTAGTAAAAATAATCCGTGAGTTTAAAACCAAATGAACAAAATGAGAGAGCAGACCCCAGTTCTGCCCCCTTGCCTCCTCCCTCCCATCCACCTGCCCAACTTCATCAATCCCTGCTTAAAAGTGAGGAGGGATTAAAAGTTAAGTGGAATGGTAGAAAGTCAAATCTTCAAGTCATTTACCTCTTCCTTTCCTACAACCCAGTAAACCTTATTTTTCCGTTACAAATGTTGCATGGTTAATAGGTTGAAGTAGCACAGACAGCTACAGAAGTTTTCCCTCCTTCTGCCTTCCCAGTGTAGGGGTCTCTGAGTTCACACTTGCGTGCTGTATCCTATAACTTTGTAGCTGCATGGGTATGAAGTTGTTGATAGTAGTTCTAGTAATTGTCTGTTGCAGTCCTCTTACACTGTTGTTTATCTGACACCAAAATTCTTTATGATACCACTAAATCTGTGATCTTGTTGGCTTCCTGGATAGCTGCTGAACTCAAGCTGAGCGAGCTTGGTTCTGATAGCCCTCAAGACCTCAATGCAACAAAATACTGAAGCATCTGAAGAGAATCCAAAATATTGCTTCATAAAATCTTTGGATTTTTGAACTATTACTTCTCAGTGGTTCATCTAAACTGAGTGTCATGTGAGCAGATGGCTCAGATGCCAGCCACAGAGACTCTAAGGAACTCATGTTAGGGCTTGCTAAGGCAGACCTTTTGCCATCTCTTCATTCTTGTGAGATCTAAAAAGAGAAAACAAACTTATCAGGTTATGAGTTAGAGGTTAATGCTACCATGTTCTTTCTTAATCCTTGCCTCCTCTTTCCAAGTAAATATTTTTCCTTTTGGTAATGTTCACAATCTACTTGCTTCAGTCCTTTATGTAAACACCTTCAATCCACCCTGTTAGGATGGTTTTATTTGTGAATGAAGTCAGTCACTGGACCATGTCAGACATGAATTTCACAAGGCTGTGCATGCTGGGAGCCTTCAGCAGTTTGGGACCGTCTTGTGAGGTGCACACGTTGCCTGTCCTGAAATGCAGAAGTGGCAGCACCCTCACTGTCTCCACTATCAGATCTGGAGGGGTAATGGGCTTAATGTATTGAAACTAACAGTTGGATAACCTCCTTTCCACCCCAGGTCACTTCTGTCACTGGCTGCAAAGAGAAATCACAGAAAAGGAACATTCATCTCCAGGGCAAGAGTATTAATTGAAGGGATAATGAATGTTTCTGTAGAAGTACACTTTTTCCTGAGAATGAAAACAAGCACAGAACTATGTTTTAGAGCTACAAATGAAGAACAACTTTAATGATTACTACACTTTGTTTGTGCATTCAGTACTGCTGTCCTGACATTCCCCACTTTGCTGTTCAGTAGAGTTCACAGGATGTGAATTTTGAATGTAAAAAACCTAAGGACAATACAAAATAACTGCTAGGTACACTTTCATATATCAGAATCTAAAACGCCGGAAAGACTGAAATCTAGACTTACGTACTCCTAGGTCACTTTCTGGACCCCACAGTTCTTATTCTTGGTAGGACTGATTTTGCTGCTGCAATTTTTTTTTAATTTTTTTTTGTCTTTCCAGAAGATGAAAAATCTAAGCGTGAAATTTCCTCTTGGACCCTGGAAGGTGACGTTAACACAAATCCCTGGTCTGGTTATCGATACACTGGTAAACTCAGGCCACACTATCCACTGGTAAGCAATAGGTGCCACTCTATTCCAGTGCTGCTGCATTCTGTAGCAACTGATGGACCAGTCCTGACCTGATTACCTCCCATATTTTAGCTGAGAGAGGCAAACTTCTTAAACAGTCTGAATCTGATGGGAAGGACATATATGACTGTGTCCTTATTGTGGTTCATTCTGATTTAACTTGATCTGTCTCTTGGTTTATTTAAAATGAAGGAAGTATCTGTGAAGTAACACGCATCAGCAGTAGGCTTAAGCTTTTGGCTGTACCCTTTCACATTTATTCTGCAAAAAGCTGCTGCTAGTTCAGATGATGTCGTCTTCTAGCTGTGTACTGTTCTCACCAATAATGGAGCCGTCTGTTTCAGAAAAACCCAGGTGAATTAATGTAGAATTTGAATAAATGGTATGAAAATGGTATGAAATAGCCTGATGAGTAAGCTGCTGAACAGCTCTGCTGAAGGAACAGAGGTTACAATAATCTCTAGCACTGGAATGGTGAAAAATAACTGTGGTCAGTAACATCTTCAGCTGTGAAAGTACAGCTGTATTTTTAAATTGGCAGAAGTTTATATGTGGAATAAGCCAAAGTTTTTACAGGAATAATGGCATTCTATTTACATGTGTATTTTCTAATTGGCTTGTGCTAGAAGTGCTGCCCCTGTGGCATCCTCTCCGTAGTTTTCTCCATCTGTTACAGGCTCATCAGAAAACAGATTAACAGCGCGTGTGTGTGTGTTAGCGTCATTGGAGAAACAGTGTTTTGTAATGTCACTGGCCGAGTAATTTAGTAGTGTTATTGCTGAGCACTTGCTTTTTTGTCTTCTGACTGCTGTAGGATTGATGCAAATGAAACTATAATAAAAAGTGCTAATGACTAGGGTGATGATTAGAAATAACAATCTTGCTAGTAGACACTAATACCAGAGAGAGGAAGGATGCGTTTGGAACCAGTGCATTTGCAGTCTGGAAAGTAGCAGAACAAACACTATAATATAACAGGGATAATATGTTATAAAACCAGTTGCATTTACTTGACACATAAAAGTTTGATATTTACAGAGCTGTGAAGTTGGCTATTAGAGGTTGTATAATATGAAAGCAATAAAGTGTAACAGGAGAATCTTTTAGAAATGAGGATTGGAACTGTTCTGGAGTGTTTGCATACTTCAGAACTCTTTCTAAGTGGAATTAGCCATATTTCACTGTATTGAATTTTGCTGCGTGAGCCTCTGAGTTTATGGTGTAATAAGTGTTCTTGCAACATAACCAGCTTTGACTATGATTTATTTAGACGCCAACAAGACCTGTGCCAAGTTATATTCAGAGACCGGATTATGCTGATCACCCGCTAGGTAACTTGAAACAAATCACAATTATGGAGTGTTATGTTTGCTTTCTGTTTTTCTTTTAATGTAAAAAAAACTTTAAAGCATGAAGGAGATACTGGAGAAGGGAATATCTTTTTTTTTTTTTTTAAATCTGTTCTTCTTATTCTACCTCTTCTTCCCCCACATTAACTTACTGATTTTTCAGAAATAATGGTTACAAGTATTTTTTGGAAGTCAAAGTTTGTAGTGCATTGTCTTTCAAAGGTGTTCGGGGAAGAAAAATCAAAAACCGTGTAAGTCCTAGTCCTGTGGTTAACCTCATAACAAATAGCAGTAAGTTGGCTGTCACAGGCGAATTCTGCTAAGCCATTCTCAATTACATCTGTTGGAAATGTGTTAGAAAACCAAGCAAAACTGCAGTAAGCGGCTCCCAAAATAAAACTGATATATGAGTTCTAGCTGTTTTTGGACACGGAGAAAATACATACAAATTTACTTGCTTATTGGTTTCTTTTGGTATTTTTCCCTTTTTACGTCGGTATTGGTGCTTTGCATTTCCCCAAAAAGTTGCTATGAAGTCAGTTAGAATTATTTTAAAATCTTCAGACATTTTATAGTTATTCTGCAGAATGTAAATATTTAAACAACACAAAATACTGGCTTTAAGGGGGTGATTCAACTATAAAACTGGGCTTGCACAGAATCTGGTAGGAAAAATTTACTTGTTTTCATCAACTGATTATTGCAATAGTCTAACTACAGATATTCACAAGCTTATATAATAACTTTATGGCTCTTTTAGAAAATTATTTATTACTATTTATTATCTCCAAAGCAGCTGAAAAAATCAAAAACTTTGAATAAAATAATTCCCTTGTAAATCTGATTTTTAAGGTTCTGTAATGTGGGCATTACAGTACTGTGGGAGGCTTATGAATTCCAATTAATCTGGATAATGATGATAATGCTATGACTTGATGGGTTCTGTGACTTGGTGGGTTCATTACTTTAGTCTGTGGTGAGAAAGTATGTACTTCTATTGCCTTTGGTAAGCTACGTAATTTCCTTGATTGGACGTGTGTAGCAATCACTCCTCCATATAACAAGTTTTTTGCTTTCTTTTTTCTCCTCTCTTTTTTTTTATTTTCAGGAATGTCTGAATCGGAGCAGGCTTTAAAAGGAACCTCTCAAATAAAAATACTCTCATCTGAGGATATAGAAGGGATGCGAGTAGTGTGTAGGGTAAGGGGGTTTTGGTTTTCATTACAAAGTGCCTTTATTCTTTAAAAACCTGTGATTTTACCAATTTGTAACAACACATTTGAGAGTACAAACTTTCAGATCACTTCTGAGCACTGGAAAATAGTTTAGGAAAGTTGGTATTTTCTTGGTCTCTCTCCTTGTGACTCCCAGTTCACAGAAAACTATTTTGCAAGCGGCAAGGTGACTTTTATCTGTTTTCTGGCTGCTTTGTTACTAGTGAGATAAACTGTGGCTGAAATGTTGTTGCTGTTAAGAATATACTTTATAGTGCGTAAATGAGAACAGAACTTTTTCCCCTCCTAGAGTTTGTACTAAGTAAAAACTAAAAAGTAAAAGCAAAACAGAGCCCCAGGGAAAAAAAGCTATTCACTTGTAATCGCTTTGTTGTGCGTGAAGTCAAACTTTGGAATGTATTTAGCTAGTCTGGTTGCCATTTGGTATTCAGGGAAATTGTGGTCCAAATCTTAATTGCGGTATTTTAGAATCTCACAGAGGTGGCTTAGTAATACAACCTGTGGACATCTTGAAGTCTTTCTAGAGCCCAAGTCTACCCAGATTTCCTAGCAATCTCAGCATAGATGTAGAAAATGAATTCCTAACCTTCCAAGGAATAGTCCTGGTCTTATTTTACATCTGTACTTTTGCTTTGTTTGCAGCTTGCTAGAGAAGTATTGGATGTTGCTGCCATGATGGTGAAAGCAGGTGTAACTACTGAAGAAATTGATCACGCTGTCCATTTAGTAAGGTTATTTTATTGTTCTTCTAGTGTTTGTAAGTGCTTTCCTCAGTCTCCTTTATTTTTGAATGATTGTTGTGTGGGTTTTTTTGTTGTTGCGTGAATTCCTGTTCTGTATTTTGAACTGTTTCCCAATTTGAAGCTGATGGGTAGTGCAGATGTTAGAAATATGTTGCAGCGCAATGGTAGATTCAAAATGAGCCCAAAGTTAGGAACTCCTGGGCCTCCCTGTGTATCAGCTCCTTCCCTGATTTCCAGCTTGAAATTCCCTCAAAGTTTTTATCCCCTGTTTTCTTGGTTAACATCATATGATTTTCTTTCTTATAAAACGATTTTGCTCCACAGATACCATTATATAAAGAACATCATATATAGGCCATGGATTTCTGTGTTATTGGTTAAGGCATGCAGAGGAGAAAGTTTAATTATTTATGATCGGACTCAGAACTGAGGAGCCTGAGAGAGAATTGAAACAAGATGTTTGATGCAATCAGGCGAACTAAAGCCCCAGTCCAGCAAAATATTTGAAATACATTTTCAAGTATTTTCCTGGCTTAACTATTTATAAATACTTGAATTGTGTAATTTTTGTTTTTCTTTGCTGTCTTCTCTGTAAGGCATGTAAGCTGATAATTAAGGATACTGGTGTGCATTGTAGGGAAGGCAACAATTTTGGTATAGTTAAGTTTGTTAGAGAGCTTTCTGGTTGCTGTTCTTTTTATCTGCATTTGCAGCTGTTGAGCCAAGATTGTAAGGAACTTACTCTGGTTTGATTAGGCCGGAGGTTTCTGTTGAACTGCATTAAACACTGAAATACTTGCTTATGCATAATGTCTAATACAAACAACTAGTAGTTATAGTGGTGTTAGCCCTTCTCAGCAGTTTTTGGAAACATTTGTGTGGCAGATTGTTGATACTGGCCAAGATCCGTGATTGGTACTTTGCAGTTTTAAAACAGTATTCTTTTTTAAAGTAAAAAAAGTTAACACAGTGGTATTTTTCCAGAATTGCTCAGTGTGTCATGTAGTGTGTATATGTATGTATGTGTAAGTATATATAAAACGTATGTGTCAGTTTTGCAAAAATGCAAAAAAGGTTATCAGAGTGAGTGCAGAGGAAGCAGCTTAAGTTTTGAATCGAGGGGTGAAAGAGTTGTTGCTAAATGTTGTTTTGTCTGGCTTGTGTGTTTTGCAAAAATACATAAAGTCTTAGACCAGGTGCTTAAAAACAGTCAATGAAAATGGCTAGTTTTTTAACTGAATAAATATTGTCATGCATTGTTTTAAATCTGAATATTTCAGCATTGCTAGGTGAATATAAAAATGAGTAGAAACAAAATTAGCTTTTTTTCTTGCTGGTAAGAAATGCAAAGCATAACAAAATACTGTAATGTCAAAAAATGCTTGAAGAATCTTATTTTCAAGAGCCACTGGTTTTCAACCTGCCATTCTTACTGTAAAGCTGTGTGTGTATGTTTTTTCTTTGTACAAAACTTACTAATGTAACTGTATTTTCTAAATTAGGCTTGTATTGCAAGGAATTGCTATCCTTCCCCTCTGAATTACTACAATTTCCCTAAGTCGTGTTGTACATCAGTGAATGAAGTGATCTGTCATGGAATTCCTGACAGGAGGCCATTGCAGGAGGGAGATATCGTTAATGGTAAGTGCTATGAAAATTGGCCTTCAACATTTCTACCTTCTATCCAGTTAAACCATGCAATAAGGTGACGTTTCACTAGCAGGCAACGTGATTGGAATAGTTTATTGAGAGGCTTTGGTTCTCATTTCCCAATTAACCTCTGCTCTTTACATATTTAAATTAATGAGTTTAATATAATTTCAAAAGTTTGGGCCACTTTAAGAGCCTCATAATTCTTCTACCCTGGTCTGTGCATTAGTATAGTGCCTGAATATTTTACTTGTGGGCTAGGTTCCAGTTGTTCCAGAGTGTAGAAATAGAGAATAAAATGTATATTGAATTATTCAGCTGGATTAGTTCTGTGTGAATTGTTATTTAGATGTCTGTAGATCCTTAAAATTTTGCTACGGACATGACTATTATGATGACTGTAAAGAATCTTAATGGTGAGGCATTGTACAGGTGCTTATTAAAAAAACATATAATTTTTTTGAGCCCCTCACAGCCTAACAGTACCAGCTGCTTTTTGTTGACGGTATTCAAGGTACTTGTGCCTTCTCGGGTGGTGAGAGATACTTTTATAAATTACTCAACCATTCTTTATTTTCTCATTAATTTCTTCTTGGTTTGGTAGTAAAAGTTAAAGGCATTTTGTACAAACATTTGCACCTTTGTTTATTGCATCGGTTTGCTTTTCTCTTATCCATAATACATACCCAGTGTATCCTAAGGTTGGGCCTACCTCTAGAAGCGGGTTGGAATCATTTTAGGTTGTCAGATATATCATAGATATTAACATGCAATAGTAACTAAGTACAGCTCAGTGCTGTGAGTAACAGCCTTTTCAGAACAAGTGTCATGGTTGCTCCCCCTTGCTAGGTCAGGTTGATAGCTCCAAGCTGTAGCGTACATTTAACCACTTGGCCAAAGCTCCTTTTCTTAATTTAAAAGGTGATGCCTTTGTATAGCTCTCTATTGTTTTCTGGCATTGCTGGAGTCCAAACTAAGCAGCCCAGTTAAGCTCACTAGGTTGAGTTCATCTGCACAGTGCCTTGCCTCTCCAGTATTTGCATGCCAAAGCTGTACCTTGCACTAGAAAACACCTTTTATAAGAGGGTTTAGTCATACCTTTGTTCCCATCCCTGCCCTGACTGCACTTGCCCAAGCGTTGAGCCTTCTGCATTGTTTTGACGAGGAAGAGCTAGTTTACTCTTTAGTAGCTGGGTAGATCTTGTTACAAAGTTGCCCACATTTTGTGGATTGAACATGCATTCCCCATGGACTCGGAAGGCTTCCATGTCTTGGAGGCTTCCTTTTGGTAAGGTAGTGCCTCAGAAGCCTCTTTAATAGAAGGAACAAAACAAGGTACAAGGAGGAGGTAGAAAAAGCACTTTGGAGGGACTGTGCCCAGTGAACAATAGAGGGAAGTGCCCATCTTTCTTAAAACTTTTTAGCCTGCTGGAAGCAAAAGGCAGCTATGTCCAAGTCCAAAACATGTTTTTGGAGTAACAGGAAAACGTCATCTAGAAGGTACTGGCAGGTGACATCTAGTCCAAGCTCCTGCTCTGAGCAAGGCTTCATAACATTTTGTTATCATACTGTTCCCTGGGAGCATATTCTTAAACAAAGCTGATCTGTCTGCAAAGTGAGATTTTCTGGCCAAATCTGGTGGTATCAAGAGAAAGTCTTGTAATCCCGTGGCCTGTAGAGATGGCCGCTTTGCAGCAAGTAGTCTGCGCACTGTGCTAAGGAGCTCTGATGAACACTTCCCAAGAAACTTACCTGGGTAAGTTACCAGGGTGCTGATTTCTATACAGTCCTGTTGTAACATTACTGGGTAAGTACACTGGTCAAAATGGTCCAGTGGTCTCACTCAATCCAGCAGTGAGTGTAGTGTAACCCTGCCCATGGATGCATCCATAACAGGCAGCATTGTTTTCGTGCGGTGTTAATTTCATTCTTAAATCTTTGCCAGCAGTACAGATTTACTGTTGACACCACTGGTTTTTTCCCCCGTTTCCCTATGAAGGTTGTACTGGCCTCTCTAGGCGGCTCACATACCACATTTCTGAACTATTATTGCTCGGTTCAGTTTCCTTCATGGCTGTTTACCTGTGAGGGGGTCTGCGTGTGGATTTCTTCATGAATAGCAGTTCAATAACTGTTCTAGTGGGGTTGGTACTCGAGCTGCTATTAGACCTACCAGACTGCTGACGAAGTCTGCTAAACACGAAAGTACCCATTCTACCACAGGAAGTCAGCTTGATATGCAAATCTAGAATATTTTGCATGTGTTTACTACATATAATGACGATGTGGTGACAGGTTTTAATTTTTTACTCGTCTGCTGTGAGAGACAGGGTACTAGAATAGATGACAGCTATGTCTAAACTGGGAGGCCTGTTCGCGTGTTTTGTAAAAGCACTATTTGCAACAAGCATCTTGTATGGGTGTTCTCAATCCAAAAAAGCGTATTTTTTTTTGGAATTAGTTAAACTAAAAAAGTTTTTTTTCTCTTTAAAACCACTTATGCTGCTATTTTTCAAGAGTGAACTATATCACTTTTAGTTTAGAACCAACTGTACACAAAGCAAACAAGCTAGAGATTTGCTGCAGCATAATTCTAAACTCTTATTACATGTTCTTCCAAACCTTGGTTGTTTAAGTATGCCCTTCATTCTTGCTGTTTGCCTGGTAGTGAATGTTGAAATTCTTTCATGTGAAAGAAAAAAGAAAAAGTTTTAAGTCATTTGATGTCTTTTTCTTAGTCAGGAATATTGTTGGAAAGTTGCTGTGTATTTAACGTTCAAGAAGTTTTACCTTTTTGGCTGGAAGCAATAGGTTTTGGCATTACAATTTTTGCAGAGATGTGACTTAATATTCGAAACATGCGTAGAAATTACTGAAGTTAAAATATGGGTTAAAACATGATTGCATACCTTTTTAAATTTAATTTCCCCCTATTAGTGCTGGAATTAATTAGAAGAAAATATTTTAACCAGGTAAATCACCGTGGAGCAAAGAGCTTCTCTTTCCTGTTTTTATATTTACCTAGGAAACCAGTCATAAACTTGCTGTGTCTGTGTTGCATTGGTGTGAGGTTTTTTTTTCTTCTTTTTTTTTTTTATTAAATCAAACCCTTGTACCAGTGAAACACTATCATATTCTGTAGAATCTACAGGATATGCAAGAGAGAATTCATTCTGCTGAAAGAGTTTACCTGTGGACTTCTTCCAAAGTAATCTTCTAACTTCACAGTTACAGTACTGCATGTTTAAATGTGTGTTGTCCTTTCACAAATGGAGACAAGAAGTGAGAAATACAGTGGCAGTATTACAATATGTCTGGTATTCTTTGCAGTGGATATTACTGTCTATCGTAACGGCTACCATGGAGATCTGAACGAGACATTTTATGTTGGAGAAGTTGATGAAGGTGCAAGGCGGCTTGTCCAAACAACTTACGAGTGCCTAATGCAAGCCATCGATGCAGGTAAACCCTTTGGCTAGGCCCCGAAGCATTGTGGTTTGGGTTCTCAAACAGAAGTGCTCGTATTTGCTATTGCCCGAGAGTGACTTCTGTTGTAGAACACGGAAGCGTTAGTGTGTGTCACCAGCAGATGATGTATATTGTATAATACAGTGATTCTTCAAATGGCACAGTTCTGGGGGCGGTGGCTGCAACTTTTATTTGAAATGTGGGTTGACAACGAAAATGTAATTGATGCTGAGCTGATCCATGTATGGTGGTATTTACGTGGAAACAGCCTTTTGGGACTCTTGGTTGAGTAAGACATTCTTCATCTGAGTAGTTTAGAGAATGTGAAGAACAAAGTGTGTTTTGGAAAACCACAGTATGGCTTCCTACTCTTATAATTTGTATTGTGCTGCGCACTTAAACTTGAACACTTAAACATATCCCTTTACCCCTGCCAAACCTGATGGTTGTTTCATAAAGCTAATTATGAGCTCTTGATTTTCAGCTGTGGGAGTGTGCCAGAGAAGACAGATCCATACCCTTCATTACCCGCCGAACTTTTAATTACGTTGCTTACATGCAACTCAGGACAGCCCAAGTCCCTGGAAATACGGCGGAGTTGAGCTGTGAAGATATAGATTACCTGTTTACATGGGATTACTGTTCTGAAATGACCACTTTGTTTTTCAGAGCTAAATCAGAATAATGTTTATCTTCACTCCTGTTCTTCATAGCAAATGTTGTACATGTTGTCTCCTCTTATGTTTCATATCCTGGCTTTCTGTCATACAAACTATGACAGAAATTCACTTTTGTGTTTGTTATAGTGAGATTTAAATTCTCAGTGTAACTTTTCTTTACCAACTGTTTAGATGCTGTACCAGGTTTTAATGGGTTTTAGACATTCCCTGACATTAGGAATTCTGGCAGCAAGTCTCTCAGCTGTTAAAAAGGTTCACCTCTCCCCTGTTTAAATCATCTTAATTTCTTGGTGTTGGACCAGCAGAGCTCTAACTGGGAGAGTTGTATTGAGGGAGAGAACCAGGGCGCTCCTTGCTGCATTGAGATGAGCTGTGGGGTACCATCAGGCCCGAAGGAAACGGTACTACATCACGATTATTTAGCACAAAACCAACAGGTTAACTTTTCCTCTCTTCCCCACCATGTCTTTTTTTATTTTATTTTGGGAAGAGCACGCACATTCCAGTAATCTAAATTTCTTGTTATTTTCTGTAAATTCAGCTTACTGATTTAAGCTGTAGTTGTTTATGTTAGCAGAATATTGACATAAATGGCTTGCTTCATGTAAAGTTTTAGCTATGTATGTGAACTCTGCTTAAGATGGCTCCACATAACCACACAACATCTGGCTCCTGAATGAACAGCATGTATTCAGGAACTTATGAATAACCTTGAAATAGCATTTACATTCTTTTTAGTGGCCCAGGGTTCTTTTGGTCTGCAACTTCGTTAGCTGATAGATGAGGCATTGTTGCTTTTATGGTATTATTACTCCCTTGTCCAAGTGCTCAAAGTGAATTTTTCACACCATTTTCATCTGTTTCAAACTCTAACTTTTAAGTCTTCCTAAAAGGATTGTCAAAAAAGTTAGTCCTGCATATTCTTATTTGCTGTAGCATTGTCACTAAAAATCTTGTCGAAGAGTAGGCATACCCATGTTGTCTTTTTTTTTTTCCTCCCGCTTCTTGGTCCTTCACGTATAATCATTTTTCGTCTTTGTGTGCACTTTTCACATAGTAGTAGAAAGAGAAGTGTATGTTAAAATATAGTTCACACATTCATGGAAAGAAGCATTGCAACTCTGGGTGTGAGAAGTTACGAAGTACTTTGAAAGTCTTCTGTTGTCTTTAATTTCAAACTTCAACATCCTTTCAGGATGTGAGCACTTACATCCATGAAAGGAAGAAAGTAGTGTGCTTGCGAAGAAGGAGGTTTTTTGCTTTCTCTCTCATTTTCTCTTTTATATGAGACTGTTCCCTCCCTCTCTCATGTTACTGCACTTGGTTACGTCCTTGGTGGAGTAAGTGATCATAGGAAGTTGCGCACTAGAGCAGATGGCCATACACAAGCCGTGAGATGTTAGCCTGAATGATGTTTGATGGTTAGTTACGTAGAAAGAAAGCTCTATAAATTTTTGTCTGTATCTCTTTAATTTTGCAGTAAAGCCTGGTGTTCGGTACAGAGAACTGGGAAACATTATTCAGAAACATGCCCAAGCAAATGGATTTTCAGTGGTTCGGAGCTACTGTGGGCATGGAATCCATAAACTTTTCCATACGGCCCCTAATGTGCCACATTATGCCAGTGAGTATTCATTCCCTTTGGGTTGTCCTGTAGACCGGAAGTGGTTTGCAATGAATGCCCCCAATTTACTTCTTGCTTATATTCTAATAAAGTACCATGTTGCCTGGCAGCCATTAAGTTAGCATTTTTGCACTTGTGAAATAATTTTTTTCGAAACTCTGGACCATAGCATACTTTATGAACCTAAATAAGGTGAATATATTATATACTGAGACAATCTGTGGCTACACTAATGGTTAGTGTTAGCTGTCATCTGTACTGGGTAAGTGCTCAATGCTTTTGCCTGAATTCCCAGCTAATCCCTTAGACATCATTGTCTAATGTTTCTATCCTTAGAAGGTCTAAGCAAAAGCTTACTGCTATTTCCAGATGTAAATAAAAGGCTTTTTGAATAGTATAGACGGGTGTTGTGCCTGAATCTGGATCCTCTTGTGTTTCACTTTGCTTCATTTGAGTGTTGTGATTTGGTGTTCCCGGAAACTCCTTCGTAGTGTGTGGCAGAGGAGGAAAGACCCTTCCCCCAGCAGGTTCTCAGATTTACAATTTTTGCTAGCCGGACTAAGAAACAACATCCACAGAGGCAAAGGAGAGAAGCTTAAGTGCTAGTGGACAGCTAAGGACAGAATAAATATCATGAAGCGGTGATAAACAGTTGACACCCACTTCAACTGCAAAGTTCCCTGATAGGACATTTATGTCCTCAGACATGACAGATGCCTCCACCCTCCCATCTCCTAACAAGCTTTAACACAGGTTATAGATTATAATCTAGCAACCCTAGATTATGCAGCTCTGTGGAGAGGGACCTGGGCGTCCTGGTGGACGACAGGTTAACCATGAGCCAGCAGTGTGCCCTGGCTGCCAAGAAGGCCAGTGGGATCCTGGGGTGCATCAAGAAGAGTGTGGCCAGCAGGACGAGGGAGGTTCTCCTTCCCCTCTACA
>Ga0065711_1008343_pt1 | contig 14744 bp, 11 predicted proteins | sample Hoacrofraction12_FD_59098 | JGI IMG/M metagenome (GOLD analysis project Ga0065711, IMG submission 59098) | Hoatzin crop microbial communities from Cojedes, Venezuela - Epithelial fraction 12 v2 (version 2) | ecosystem: Host-associated > Birds > Digestive system > Esophagus > Crop | place... | reverse complement strand
GCTACTGGAGAGAGTCCAGCGGAGGGCTACGAGGATGGTGAGGGGACTGGAGCATCTCTCCTACGAGGAGAGGCTGAGGGAGCTGGGCTTGTTCAGCCTGGAGAAGAAAGGGCTGAGAGGGCACCTTATAAATGTCTGTAAATATCTGCAGGGTGGGTGCAGGAGGATGGGGCCGGACTCTTTCCAGTGGTGCCCAGCGACAGGACAAGGGGCAATGGGCACAAACTGAAGCAGAGGAAGTTCCAGCTGAGCAGGAGGAAGAACTTCTTCCCTCTGAGGGTGACGGAGCCCTGGAACAGGCTACCCAGAGGGGATGTGGAGTCTGCTTCTCTGCAGATATTCAAGACCCGCCTGGACGCGGTCCTGTGCAGCCTGCTGTGGGTGACCCTGCTTCGGCAGGGGGTTGGACTGGGTGATCCCCAGAGGTCCCTTCCAACCTCGACCATTTTGTGATTCTGTGACCTGCTTCCTCTTCTAAGAACGCTATAGATTATACACGTTCAGCAAGATCAAATATCTGTTACAAATGTTGAGGCTATAAAGAGGGGTCCAAGTGAGATCCATCATGCATTACAATTCTTTATCAGCTGGAACTCGAGAGAAGGTTTCTCTTGCAAAGTGTAGAAATGTGGACTCTGGGCTTACAGTGCAATTAAAAGGCTGCCTAAAACTCTGCATTGCCTTTCTTTTAACAGCTTCATTTTCAGGGAATGTTCTGTACATTCCATTTCAATCCACTGAGAACTTCTATTAAGGCTATTAAAGATCAAAAAGTGACAGGAAAAATGAAGAAGAGAAAAATTAACAAAAAAGTATTGATGTAAATGAATAGGAAAAGAAAAAAAAACATTAAGAAGCCATCTGTAATTACTTCATTCATTTATTTGCTTAGAAGGAGTAACTCATTATTTCCTCCTCAAGACAAAAATTAGTCAACCACTACTGAGAATGTCTTCTTTTTTTTCTTTGGGTGGGTTTTTTGTTTTTTTTTAAATTTTTTTTTTCCTCAAATCAGGCCTTGCTGCTTATCCCACTGTAAAATACTTTACCCTCTATGACTCTGTCAAACCTTGCAAAAAGCACAAGAATACGAGAGGCATCAGAAAAGTTTTAAGCTTTCAAAATGCTCCTTGCTATTCATTACCTCCACCTGGCTGCTAAGAGCTGATCATGTCCCTGCTTTACCCTGGGTTTCAAGTCAGGTGTTACCTTTGTGTAGATGGCAACAAGAGAGGGTTACAAAGCCTGCACATTTTATACATTGCAGTAACAGAAAAAATGACTTTCATCTACAAAACATTTCTTAATACTCGCACAGTTTTGGCCTAAGAAAAGCAAGCCAAAGATTGCTTGCAAGCCCAACAGCAAGGAAACACCCCCAACAAGCAGAGCAGCCAAAATGCTTACAAATGTCCAAACGCTTCCTTAGAGAAATATTTCATTCATTAATCAAACTTGGTGAGTTATCACACTTCCATTCTCAGATTTCTTCCAAAACTGTAAGCACTTGAAAGAGAAATTTCCCCTTTCTTTGGAGGCTCCACATTTTGATATTTGACTCATTCACTCCTTTCTCTAACTTTAAAAACAGACCTATTATTCTGGGTTCTTTTCAGTATTTTTGTTCTTAATTTGGAGGATATTTGAAAAGCACCCTCACTGAAAAGATTACTCTTCAAAGCGATACTTTCTTTATATAGTTAAGATTTGCTTATTAGAAATTTTTTCTCCCTTTAAAAAAAAATGCATCTGAAGTTTTCAATAAATACTTGCACGTAAATTCTGAGGGAGCCAAGCAGGTTGGTCAGTATGCTGGTTCCTGCAAAAACCTAAGTTTTAGGTTAGAATAAATGGTAAGTAATGAAATTTTTAAGAAGTTTCTTTCTCCCTCCTGTGAGCTGAAGGAAATGATGTTAGCCTGCTTTAAGGTAACCGACAATTGCTCAACATAAATCACCTCTGGGGTAAGAATCCACCTTCCCTCTCTAATACAAACGTAAGACTAAAACGTAAAAGGACAAGAATAAGGCCACATTGCAAGCATTGTTTTCTCAGCTATGAAACAGATGGAAGCCGTATGGCCAGCCCAAAGCACGCCTGCTGACACTCCTGCTCTCACGTTTTCCTCGCCAACACCCTAAGAAAGCAAATGGACTAGAGAACTAACCAAAGTTTAAAACAACTCGGCAACGAAAAACATTTTAATCCACATCAGCTCCCTACCGTGGTTCACAGGGTAGATGGTATGAGTGCAACTCAGAGGGCAGAAGCAACTGGCACTGCCATGAAAAACCTCCCATCAAACCAAGCCCTTGGCATGATCTCTCTGCTATTATTCTCGTTGAAAACACAAGCTGCAAACCTGTTTTCATCTCTGTTTTTAACTTTAGCCATTGGATAATAAGTTGTGAAAACCATACCCCTAATAAGCATTTTTTTTCCATTTTATTAATATGCTGTGATCAAGGCTCAGTGAATCCACGTTTCTGTGGGTGTTTGGCCCTGTTACTCCTCTTCTTAACCCCACTGAGGAAACCCATCTCAGATAATTTAGTAATCATGCTATGAAAGGGTGTACAGGATAGAACAATAAATAAATGTTACAGCAAAAAGAGATTATGTAAACGAAATGGTGATTTCATATCCAAATACAAAAAAGACTCAAATTATGTTAAAGGCTAACTATATGATATGTAACTTGCTGAATTGAAACCACAAGGCATGAAATGATGTTTAATGAGTTTCACCTTCAAAAAACTTTCCAATTATATTCTGCTATACAAAAATTAAAGAAAAAAAAAGCGCTATATGGATCATTTGTATACTCCCCATATGTGCTTCCTCAATGCATCATCTAAGTTTGAACAAACACATATGAAGGAAAAAGAAAGGAAAAGTCACAGAGAACTTGCTTTCATGTATCACACACCAGTATAAAACTGTTACTGAGGAAACTGAAGCCTGAAAAAGCAAAACAAAAGACAAAATGCAGTTCAATGTAAGTAAAAGTGCAACAGACCTTAGATTAGATAAAGGCATTATAATTTTCTTATCCTCAGAGAGGAAAATCTGCTTGTGAGATCAGCATTTGAAAGGTGGCAAGTACAGACAACAGATTCAGAACCCAAGAGAAATGTAAATAATGAAGCAATATTGTATTTAATCTTGTGTTCCTTTTTATTACAATTAAGGTAGTCTGCAGGCTGCCAAATATTTGGAATTATAACAGAACTTCAACCTAATGGTCACCTACTACTCAGAATTTAATGAGAAGAGCCATATCCTCAGTTCTGCCTTGAAACCGAGAAGATTGACAAGATAGTGCGAAAAATGACTAAATATGAAAGATGACTAAATATTTATAATGTCTGTTTGCACAGCCTGCACAGTCACCTGAGGGAATGTCTTATTTTGCCGACACAAAGGAAACACAAAAAGAGAAGCTTTAATTTGCAAACCAGTCCCAAAAAGCGGGGCAAATCCCTCAGTTTATACTCTGTTGAACTCCCCAAGAGGCTTTGTCACGGGCACGTGAGAGTTATGATTAACTACCAAAAAACTCCAAGTATTTCTTGAACAGGATGATGCACGTTAAATGGTGTAATTAAAAACACTGTAATGCGGTACTATTATATTTGATCAACTATGCCTACGGTAAAGATTAAGAGAGAAAGCCAGCACAGGCTAGCAGGAAACAGTTTATTAATCAATCACATCTACCAGGGCTGACAGCTGAAGAGAAGCAACTGTCCCAGTTACCTGCATCATAAGATAGGCCAGCAAGCAGCAGAACGCTGCAACAGGTGCTTCTAGAGCTTGGAGCTCTTCCATCCCGTCCTCGAGGTGAAAGCATGCCAGAAACGTACTATACCGTTGCTTTTCCACATCAGGTCCTTTGGCAAACCACAGCGTTTTCAAATTAGGTGTTCCACCTACAACAGAAATCCATTATTTTCTCTTGGCAGCAACAAGATAAAACATGCCTCATCACAATCTGAAAGGAAACAACTGATCTGCTCTTGGCACTTGCAAGGACCACAGAGCTGAAAATAAAATGTATGTGAGAAAACTTGGCATTTGAAAAAAAAGAATGAACAAAAAAAATTAAGGCCTGTAATTTAAACAAATTGTGTTGAATACAGGCATGTTTAAGCAGAGTGGACTGAATTCAACTGTTACAGCAACACAGACAACTTTGAGACATCAAGCTTTTACCCTTTGCAAGAACAAAGTTTGCCTACAAGTGTGTCCTTTCCTTTGGGGTTCCACAACATTAAATGAGGTCAGCTTCATCATAAAATAGTGATTCAGCAGCAGACAGCCGTATCTGTTTCTGACAGGGCATCAGGGGTCTTTGCAGGATCCTCATGTTGCCTCCCTTAGAATCGCCCGGTTTAATGAACAAACTGGCCACGTGTGCCATTTGCTGGCAAACATCTATTCCCCACAAACCACTGTGCCAGTACGACTCCTCTGCAGAAGGCTCCAGCTTGGGAACAAAAAATCAAGGCTGTCTGGTATTTTGCACTCCCTAGGCTACTGTATGAAACACTGCTGCAAACACACACACAAAAGAACTGTCATCAGTTACGTATAAAGTAGCTTTCCAGGCTTCCTACAGCATCATTCACCCTGGTCTCAAAATTCTTAATATTTACCCCATGTTGCCACCTCTCAGCTTGTGACACGTGTGAACTAATGTAAAATTTGCTCCCCGCTTAAATTACATTTAATCCACTATCAAAATAAACACTCATGCACGTGAAATAACAGAAGAGCTAATGGGTTATGCCTAAGAACCCCAATTAAAGACAGAATCCTCCCATAAAATACTGCTGCTTCTGTAGTTAAATAAAATGAGGTGTGAATTTTAAATGTGGACTAATTAAGCTACATTTGGTAACACCTCTTCTTTCTTGTGTGACACGCAGCAGCTGTAGTCCAGTTCGGAACACTTGGTGATAATAAATGGTTAAAGTGACAAGGTGCTGAAATCTACACAGACAATGTTTATTTAACCAAGAAAGCCCATTAACCAAATGGTACTGATTCTTTGGAGAGGGGAAAACTAGAAGAGAAGTTATTATTTTCTTTCTTCGTCTCCCTGATGGATGTTTCTTTTACTATTTTTAAGACTAACTCTCCGGTCAAAAGTTTTAACCATGTAAAGAACTACCATCATACAATCTGTAAGTTTCTACTCTTATTATTTTAGGGAAATATATGTATTAAGAAAAAATAGCAGTTGCTTGATTGCAGTTAGAAATGCAGGTTAGTGATGATACAAATACTGGCAGTGAGCGGGCCAGTACAGACAGCACAGTAAGATCCAGATTACTCGTTTTTGTACCGGTAATTGATGCCTTAAGAAAAAAACAAAACAAACCAAAACACACCAGCAGACACTGACTTCCAGGAAGAAAAGCGAATATAACATGTCTAAAACCAAAACAAAGCTAACTTTTCCTACCAAGGCTAAGCAACTTTAACATTAAAGCACACATCTCACACATGAGACAGTTTTTACATGGGTATACTAAATAGTTTTGATGGTTTCTGCTCTCCAGAAGATTCCCAGTCGGTTGCATATGAAGAGATACGCCAAGAATCAGTTAAAGGAACGTACGCTTTCCATCTGCACAGGGTTTTTTTAAAGTGAATTGCATTCAGGGGTATACCTAATAATAGAAATCCTTCTTTCTTCTGAGTAAAACCATGAACTCCATCAATAATCAAGACTACATATCTATATTGAGAGAGCTCAACAAAAAATTCAAGACATCTCTTCCATAAACAGTTTCTTATACTTTCAGAAACAACATCTACTTGCGCCTGGGAAAAACGAGGTACCGATGAATTATGAGTTATGTACTCTGGGAAAGAAAACTTGACGCTATCTCCTTGTGGAACATACCAACCAAAAGTGTTATTTTTCTGAAAAGATCTCTTCTACAACTTGTTAAATTCCATGTAATACTCAAGAGCGAGCCATTGTATTAACCCTTCAATGAAAGAAGGGTAAAAAGTAAAACAAAGAAACTAATACATTGAAGTTTAATGACTCCCATCACGCATACAGTCAACAGCAGACCCAAAATTCATACACAGTAGACACCCCAAACTGTTCTCTGCTCTAGTTACATCCTCATTACACACTTTACAGCAACTGGAAAACATTCCTGGAAGAGAGAAATTCACTTGGATAGGGAGGAGAAATATTTTACTTTTTGAAACCATCTAAATATTTACTAAATTAACCCCAAAAAAGCCTCAAAACTAACAAAAGGGAAATAGAAGAAAACATACTTAGATATATGTAATTGATACATCTTTACTGTAAAGATTAGTCGTGAGAAAATGATCTATCCTACCAAGGTCGTAGGAATCACAAGTTCTTAAGCATTACAGAGAGATACTCAAACACTGCATACGCTTATGGTTACTCTCAACACAGACGAAACTGTGTGACAAGCGTATTCAGTGCCACGTAAACCGCAGGCCTTGGGAGCTCCCAGAAAAGGAGCATCACAAGGACCCCCACGGAGGCCAAGAGGTACTACTTGCCTAAACACAAAAATGGACAACCAACAAGTTGAGCAAAAAAGCATTGACTGAATTATTTTTTTCCTTTTTCCTTTTCACTCACACATTTAAATATTCTGTCATATAGAAAGCACGATAAACAAGAGCACTTTGAGGGAATTCGTAAGTATTTATTTCATTTGTCAGAACTTCAGTAACTGATTTACAAACACGCAATGCATGCAGCAGTTGCAGAACGCCCTAATACTACGATGTTGTTGAACTCCAGGTTTACACAAAGGTGATCCTCACATTCATACCAGCTTAAAACACGTCATCATTATGTCTATAGATATAAACATATAATATTAACTTTTCATGTATATTTGAATTAATGACTACAGAAATTTCATTTTATAACCCCAGTAACAGAACTTCAACACTTCAATGTTTTACATGCTCCTGCAAATACTGAGCAATAAAAATAAATTTATAAAAATGTACTTTCTAGGAACACTCGACACTAACTTGTCAGCAACTGTGGCCACTTTTAAAGATGCCATAAACCCAAATGCCAGTTAAATCTGACCATTAAAGAAGCACTCCAGAGACACCATTTTGAACATAAGCGTACTCAGGAGACATTCCTGTAAGATGCAATGACTAGAATACTGAAAGTACAATCAAACTCCCGACAATATCCTACACATTTTCAGAAATAAAACACAAAGCAGAATCCATAAATTTGCAGTAAAGACTTTAAAACTTCCTCTGTTCCATATAAACTGCACGCGTACCAGACAGATTGGCTATGTTCACAAGATACGGCTGTTAAGCAGTATTTTCTTGGATCGCAGATCTTCTAACAACATTAATTTCTCAGAGATATGTTTTATCAGTTTAAGGGCTGCTCTGTCAATGTGTGGGAAACATCATGATCACATTTATTCAACCAAAAGAAAACGTTCCCAACAGGAGAGAGACAGAGAATGCGAGCAATCACAGATGCTAATACAGAAGATTGTCTCTCAAGAAAAATACAGGTACATAATACACACTATATTTTAAGTATATTTTAAGCTATCATCTTACCGCCTTTAGGATTTGATATTTCATTTAAAAAACAACCCTAACATTCAATCTATCACCTGCAAGCTCTTCAGATGCAAGACTGTTCTGCTGTTTTATACACACACAAAAAATCAGTGATGATTTTTTTTTTAAGATGAATGCGAAATTTAAAATATTTATGGTTATGCGCATTACAGTTCAAAGTTCATATAAAATATTCTGTCTTCAGACTTTTAAATTTAAATCAAATTCGATAGTCAGGATTTCCCATACATTCTCAGTATACTTCCAAAGTAGTTGTGATAATGTGGTTATAATTTTTTCCAAAAAAGACAAACCAAAGAACCTTCCCAGATTAATTGCACCTGTGATTTTTCAAATGGTTTCTGGTAAGGGATTTTCTCTTTTTTGAGTAACCTGATCTTGATTGACAGATTTGAACTCTAACTTCCTGCAACAACTTCTTTAAATTTAGCTCTAAATATGATCCCTGTCTGAAAAATGTGATGCGCCGTAGAGAACCTTATTTGGTGAATTAGACAGTCACGCTGTGGAAAATAAAAGATGCATGAGCGAATGTAAGGCATACAAATATGGACTGCAAAAATTTTAGAAAAATATTTGTTCGCTGAAGGAATGACAACATAGCACTAAAAATAAACACTAGAAGTCCTCCCCTTTTTTTAATAGTCTGCTTGAACAGCCTCCCATTACTGAGTTAGTAAAGATTATGGCTGAGAAGATAAACTCATGGCTGTTTTTATAAACTCCTCTTATGTGGTTGCTGTATACACACACAGACAGTGATTTTAAATCCTGTTTATTGTCAACATGAAGGTGGGTTCTATGTGTAGCATGTTTGCAGAGCAACAGAACCAGAGCACATGAGATTAAGTGGATTCCTCTCCAGAAAGGGAGGAAGGTACTACACTACTTGGGAAGGAAAATTTCACAATAAATACAGTATATTCGCCTGCAAACTGAAATGTAACTACACAGGTATGGTTTATACTCGTTGGGTTTTGTTTGCTTGTTTTACAAATGCATGTTCCCAGACCATTGTACGCTGAAATAAAACAGGACAGACCGATCAATTTTCACCCTGTATATTCATATCCAATTGGAAAATTTCACAGTAATTTCATGCCGTCATCAAGTCAAATGGATAATCACCCTGCTAATATTGTATCAGGAGTACTGGACAGTGAAACTACTGTATATGAAATGAAACCTTGATGGTATTTTGTTTATATCTTTCCAAACAGTTCCTTTCAAAAAGATTTTGAAAGGGCTGATATCTAAAGAGCAACTCTTTTTCCTTCATCCTTGAATTTGAAGAGTCTTTAAATAAACAAGATTCAAATACGAAGATAAACATGCAATCTTAGGACACCATAAAAGAAAATTACTATAACCTTAGAAAATTAAAAACAAGTAGGTTCTAAAGTAATCCCTAACAAAAAAAAAAAAAAGCACATGCATTTCATCTCCTTTTGAATCTGGATTTACACCAGATCAGAACAAGGACTGCTACAGAAAGCTCTGGGTACTGAGGGAAGAAGCGCTGGTCAATACTCCAAAGAGTCAAGCAGACAATTTTTTCTTAACGACCTATCAATGGTATTGTATATATCAGTGGAACCAACTCAATTCATATGGAAGACTAAAAAAAACCTCTGAGCTCCTGATCCACATGACAGCAGATGCTAGACAGAGAGAAAGAGTTGTGAGAGTACAGATAGAGGGGTTGTGACTACAACAGCAGGGACAAATGCACAATTAGAACAATTTTCCCTCTGAAATAACAAAAATGATACAGTACTGCTCACTTCCTATCTTCAGCTGGTACTGCACGATGCAATTTAGTGATAAAGAGATGAGTGACATACGCAGTGCCCAACCTTTTCACTAAAGTGTACGATACTTCCTCGTACATGTAACACATTCCTCCTAACACTAACTTCACTAAGAGCGCTCCTGAAAGTGTCCTTTACCAAAGGAAAGAAGACGAAAACACACAAAACACTTGAGGCTTAAGACAACAGAAACCACTTTGCAGAAACAGCCTAATTATCAAAAGCTGGATTCTCTTTTACGGTTGTCACAGGTAGTCTAAAAATGGCTCTTTTCTATATTCTCCACCAGTCTCATTAACACTTTCTCTCACAAAGCTTAACAGAAGAATTTTACAATGGCCCTACGTACCACTTATCCTGGCCTCAGAGCAGTATTTAGAACTCCTAAGAAACTGCATTTTGGAACTGATATTTGAATTAGCACTGGATTTAACAAGACATAGTAATAACATGCAGCTCAAAGCTGAATCCTATTATAATTACACAGGGCAATTAAAAACAATTACAGGCATGCAGCACTTCTGCTTTAGCTCCTTGCCCTCCACAGTCATTCTGGAGTCTGTATCAATCATGTGATGATGAATTGTCTAACCCGATTTTAGTGATGTCATTATTTCAGTTCCGATTTAAACACATTTTTATTCTACCTGGAACAGAAGGTTGGACAGGTTGTATCAGCTCCGGCTGCTGGAGAGGATTTCCAAAATAGACAAACCACTCTTTTACCAAAGGATAGGCTCCACCTAAAAAAAAGACAGAATTGGATCAGTGAGTCAAACTCAAGCAGTGACACTAGTGTAAAAATTGGAAGCAGCAGTGATCAGGATTCTAAAGTAATAGAAGGCACCTCATAATGACTTGTTTGCTCAGCTTCATTAAAAAAAAAAACCAAACAAGAAAAAGTAGTTTTAGTATCTTTATGACAAATCATCAGAACAAATGAAGAGGGTTTGAATTATGAATTATTACAAACACGAGTTTGGAGTTGGGAATTGCAGCCAAAAAAATGTAAGTACAAGAGTCTGTGGAAAGCATTCCAAAACAGCTTCCAGCCAATTTTAGACCTTCCCATTCCAAGGCAGTTCAGGAAGCTGTGGAGGCATCTGGCAGAGCTTAGGGACCTACATGAGCTGCCTCGGTCCCTCAGGGCTGCCACACTGCCACATACGCAGGCAGTCCTTCATATGATTCGCCTCCCAACTTGCCCTGACATCTCCTGTGTCAGGGTTTGAGATGAAATCTTGATAAGGAGGCCTTGATGGCTATTTGAAAGCTGACAGCAAAGGAGCCATCCCACCATCGTCAGATGCAAAGCTTTTACAGCCCATTGTTCCACACCCTTTATCTCATATAAAGGGATTGCTTATGCGTAATAGCTCAAGCAGCTTCCTACCCCCTAACCCCAACTCTGCCCCACCCCCCAGTAAAGAGTAGGAGGCCTCTTTAATTAAAAATTTCACTACTTGAGTTGTACATCTAACTACTTGATGCTTTAGAAAAAAAAGCAAAACCGACAAATGAAAATACCCTCAGAAAAAACTCAAGCATTTAAGAATTTTTGAAATGCAGGCTATCCAATTTCCAATAGTCAGCTCATAATCATTCCAATGCACCTCTTCACAAAAAAAAAAAAACCAACCTAGAATCATTATCCTTGTTGTAAATGGTGCTTCTGCATTCTGTCCAGACTTTACTTACGGTAACCATGTCACAGTGCCCTACATTTCCGCTCTCTGTAGTCTGGCAAACAGCACAAAGTAAACAGATTTAGCCAGTCCTAGGCACTTGGAATACTGTTTTCAAATCTTTTCCAGCCAAATCTCAAAGTTGTTTTTTTTCTTCCTTCCCTCGTCCCTTTCCAAATTCACAGAATTGCATCTCTAATTCTTTCCAGCCCTCACCCAGTGCTGAAGCCACTGTTCTTAATCTTGCCTTTTATCATCAATTCCAATCACCCTGCACTTTATAGCACAAATATTTCTGATGCCACATTATGAACCCTAATCAAAAACCTCACCTAGCTTAAAATAAACCAAACAAATCATTTCAATGCAAAAACTTTGGTCACATTAATTTCCTGATGCCGTTCGTAGCTCAATGCTTAAAATGACTGTTGGCATGAACGAACGAGTAGTGTGCTGTGGTGCAAGGGCAGAAATTCCTCAGATGGAGTTCTACTGTCAGGGGTAAGAGAGGAAGAAAAGAACACAACAAAATCTGTTTTACAGCCCTGCTTCTTCTTCCTTCCTCACCCACGGACCTGCAGCACAAACTCCCAATAAAGGTGAGGGACTGAAGAACCAACAGCTGGACTACGAGGGACAGCATTACACCTGGCTTGCCATGCTTCACTGTTCAAAAACTGATGACACTAAGAATAAAATGAAAAATGCCTACACTAGGGAAAAAAAAAAAAGCCTTAAATTGCACATTCCAGTAGCTGAATAGTCTCACATCTTGATGATGAATCATTGCCTACGATAATGCTATTTAATGAACAAACCCCTCCAATTTAATACCCCAAAGTCACTTTCAGAAACATTCTGATGTTTTAGCATTCTGGTTTAAGATTTATTATGTAAATTACTCTGCTTTAATCAATCTATTCAGCTCACTCAGCTGCCCAGATTTCAGCAGTTTCTTAAGGAAGCAAGCCTAATACAATTAAGACATCTGCCTTATAATTAATTCATGGATGCACTGCTCTGTTTCAACCAAATCTAACAGAGGAGATTTCAAATGTATTAAATTCCCAAACATGTTGCGAAACCGGTGATTCAGCTGACAGAGGGATCCTATTGGGGCACCAGCTGAAAGAAAGGCAGGGAAGTCAAATCACCCGTCGTATCGGAACGCGCTGGACGGCCAATGAATACACAGGCAGCTATGGAACACTTAGAGCCGAATACAACAGTAGATGTGATTTGGGGAGAGCAGAAGGCAGTAGCGAATGCACTTGAGAACACCATATATTACAGGAGGAAGCTGTTGAGGACACGGGGAGCAGTTAAGAGCATGGAAATACAAAAGCTTTGCTGAGGGGAAGCTGGTGTTCAAAGTTCCACAACTCACAGAACAACTTCTCAAAATGTCACTTCATTCCAAATGCCAGTGAAATACTATTTTTACATCACCCATCGAGCTCAAGCCCAGTAAAAAGAGAAGTCAACAGGAAACCTCTTGTTTTGTTCTTTTACTCTATGTGAATGTTGGTACGGGACGTAGCACCACATCAGCTGAGTGCTTGTCACTATTATAATCCGTTAGTCACAGAAGTAAATGACCATTCACGTAACCAGCCACACAAAACCAGCTGAAAACTAGGTCCTGCAAAGTGACAGCACGTTGACATACCAAGAACAAAATGGAGACATGTTGACTAAATGCCAGCCCTCCTTGCATGGAAATATCTCTGGAAAAAAAAANNCAGTNATTTTTCAAGATTTTTTTCCCCACAATGCACATACAGANTATTACCTGCAACAATGCCAGCCCTCCTGCGTGGTCACTGCTGGTAACTGGCAAAAAGTCCGCTAACGAACTGTTTTTCACAGTGTCAGAGCAAGGGTCAGTCTAGCCTGCTAATGTTAGAACCAGGAGTGACGCCAGGACTTCCAGGAGCTGGCCACGGGCTCGGGCTACACTGTGTAACCTCCTAATTGGCACCAGTCACGCGGCTGCAGGTACTTCCACCGACTGCGCTACTGCCAAAACCTGTTGGCTGTGTTCCGAACTCTCCGCACACAAAAGAAAGAGCTCGGCTGGCCTGTCAAGGTGCATTATTTACTGCTATTTCCACTCCTTCTTGAATTTTTCCAATCATAGAATCATTAAGGTTGGAAAAGACCTCTAAGATCATCAAGTCCAACCGTCAACCCAACACCACCATCTCTGTTAAACCATGTCCCCAAGTGCCACATCCACACATTTTTTGAACCCCTCCAGGGATGGGGACTCCACCACTGCCCTGGGCAGCCTGGTCCAATGCCTGACCACTCTTCCAGTGAAGACATTTTTCCTAACATCCAATCTAAACCTCCTCTAATACAACTTGAGTCCATTGCCTCTCGTCCTATCAATAGTACTGGGTTTATAAGAAAGATGCTAAAAGTTGACAATTTATATATTACTATATGCAATATTCCACTTAACGATCAGAAATAGCTCAACTAATTATGTCTTTAAAATACACAGGCAACAAATAGCCACACCATCAGGATCACTATCAACCCCCTATTTATTTTGGTAGGGTTAAAAAGAAGGCTGTGATTCTAGCAACATTTCTGCGAGTAAAGGTACGCGCGTGCTTACCCTGTACCAAACCGTGCCAAGGGCACAGACAGTGTCACGAGCAATTCTTTCAGTGCCACTGCTAACCTTTTCAGGCAGCTACTGATTTGCTCACTCCCACTCCCTGCTGTTCCCTCGGGCTGTTTCACCACAGCTGTTTGTGGCTACACAAAGCGTCAGACGGGGAAGCAGAACCAGGTTAGCTACCTGACTGCAAGGAGGGGAGGGGAGACAGAGAGAGAAAGGGGCTATTTTCAGTTTTTCAAACTAGGCCACCACACAGCTGCACAAACAGCTGCACCAGCACAACTGAGACATGGCACAGGGACTGAAGAGAGTGGCTGTGCAGGAGAATTAGTTAAACTGGCACTGAAAGCAAAAGAAACGCTTATCACGCTATGGCTTCAGGCAAAGTGGCATGGTCCAGGCGGGTGATTCCAAAGGATATGACAACAACCAGCTCCTATGGATTCTTGGGCTTCTCAGGCACCCTTGGAAATCTCAGCTTAGACATTCAAAACTAACAGGTTCTTGTTTCAGGGTAGAGGAAATGGTTTATATTATTTTTAACCTGCTCTTACTAAAACTGTAACGGCTGCTTTTACTAAATTTTGGCTGCTTTGCCATCCCGATTTACCAGTAAACAAGCAGATTTGCAAACTGCAAAGAGGTCCGTTTCCAACACAGAGGAACCTTGTAATTGAGGGATCTGAATAAGAGGACCACTAACACATACATCTCCACTGCAAACTGGAACATTGTGTAGAGTTAGCCAAGTTAGCTTCAAACAAACTCCATCAGCAGCTGTATCGCAATGGCAGCAGACTCCACAAGGACTAATTCAACTGGCTGACTCCTTCCAATAAGCTCCTTTTTAACTACAACCTACATGCAGGGTAGGTCACTTCTTCTCATCCTACTCCTCACTGAATTCTGAAAAACAGACAACCTGACCTCATACGAAGGAAACTGGCAAAGGGTTCTTCTTACTTTGTAAAGAACAAA
>Ga0065711_1043412_pt1 | contig 14745 bp, 5 predicted proteins | sample Hoacrofraction12_FD_59098 | JGI IMG/M metagenome (GOLD analysis project Ga0065711, IMG submission 59098) | Hoatzin crop microbial communities from Cojedes, Venezuela - Epithelial fraction 12 v2 (version 2) | ecosystem: Host-associated > Birds > Digestive system > Esophagus > Crop | place... | reverse complement strand
TCCTTCCTTCCTTCCTTCCTTCCTTCCTTCCTTCCTTCCTTCCTTTCTTCCTTCCTTCCTTCCTCCCTCCCTCCCTCCCTCCCTCCCTTATGTCAGTGCAGACTTTGGGTGTGGAGGTACCTCTGATCTAAGCAGCTGGAGTAGTGTGAAGCTTAACAGTTAACAGTTAAGTTTCATCCATACTGTGCCTGAAGAAGTGGAAAGGTAGAACATGAAATACAGTGTGCATTAAAACAAAAGACAATTGCTGCCAACTCAATAGAATTGCAGAAAGATAATAAATTTGATTTTTTAAAATACAATTTATAGAATTAGTATGGTTCATGACCCACTGCAGCTTTAATTGTTTTTATATCTTGCCTCCAAAATGACAATTCAGAACATCAGTGCTTTGAAATATTTCTTGTTGCTAGAGATCTTGTATGCCAAGTTCCAACTCATTGTAAATTAACATTTTAAGCCACGACATTTCTTATGAAAACACTTTCACTAAATATCAACAGCAAGAACTCATGCTACTGAAATTATACCAATTTCTTGCAGACAATGGCATCCCCTTTAACCAGAAAAATGTACTGTGATGTCTTCTTTCTAAACAGTAAGCAAAACACCATGTGTACACCCAAGAGAGTAGGGAGCTAACACGTTTTTTTAATTTTCCTTTAGTGATTTCATTAAAGTAATCTAGCAAGAAAAGAAGATAAGTGGGATGCTCTTTCTGTGTGTCTGTCTGAAAAAGACTTCTGAAAATTGCCATAACCTAGGTTTCACTGCAGATGTGTATCCATATATACATGTAATCTTTAAAAATAAGAATGTTTACTCTTGAAAATCTCTTAACTGGGTAATTCAGTGTGTTAAAATGTGAAAAGAATGTGTACTACAGATGCTAGACAGCCAGAGCAATTAAAAATATAATTAATACGATGCTATACTATACTATACTGTACTATACTATACTACGCTATCAAGTCTGATCACTCTGAAGATTAACTATAAGCTCAGATGCTTTTCTGCACCATAGTGAGCATCAGGGAATAATGAGACTTCCGAAGTTCTTGAGATGCATTTGAGCTTAGGGGCTATTATACCTGACATGTATTGGTAATGCTTTTGTGAAACCTTGAATTTAGTGTACTGGAGTATAAAGTGAACTGTTCAAGTTTTTAGTTCAGATTCTGCAACTTAGCTGCTTGATGAGCCTAAAGAAATAACTGTACCTCTCCTACACTTACAAGTTCTGATCTGTAAATAAAGTCTAAAGTGATCTACTTCTTTCATTTATAGCTTTGAGAACATTTTTTTCTTCATTATTTTTGAAAGTTGGTGTAAAATAGGTGGTACCCCTTTTGCTCTCACTAACAGGAAAGGGAAGGGAAACAGGCCTAGGAGAAGCTACGTGTCCTGGGTTTGGCTGAGACAGGGTTAATTTTCACAAGAAACCAGCAAGATACACAGCCAGGGAATGGCTGACCCAAACTGGCCAAACAAATGGGGTGTTCAATACTATGTGACATCACATTCAGTTCTGAGTGGCGGAGCTGGCCAGGGGTGGGGATGGAGGGGGAAGGGTAACCGCTGCTTGGCTGTGTGCCAGGCATGTAATGATAAGAGAGAGTTGCTCTCTGTGTTCACTTGGTTTTGTATATTATTCTTATCAGTATTGTTGTTGTTAGTGTTTTCTTCCTTCGCTGTTCTATTAAACGGTCCTTATCCAAACCCACGAGTTTTATCTTTTTCTTCTGATTCTCCTCCCCACCCCCGCAGAAGGAGGGGCAATAGAGTGACCGAGTGGGCCTTTGTTGCCAGCTTGGGCTAAACCATGACACCAGACCACTTTACATTTATTAGGAATACTTCTGTATCATTTCCAAGTTGTCAGTTAGAGCCAGATTCCCAGCATGGCTGCCCATACCGATGAGAAAAGTGAAAGTTGTGCTGTTAATGACTTTAGAGCTAAATTCCGTAAATGTGCTGTCAAAGTACTAGTCCAGCAAAACTTTATGAACTCAGTACTTTTGCACAGATTCTGCAGGCCATGTTACAAAAGATGTCAAATACAGACTATTTCTCTATTAAATGTTTTAATCTTACATATGTGAATTTTGTTTTTTATCTAATATGCATAAAGATTATACTAATCAAGTAAACAATATAATCTCATTAATTATGTTTCCTTTTTTGTCAGTTCTCTGGTTATTTAACTGAGACTGAACTTCAGTAAACGTAAATGCATTTTCAGACTTCTTCCAAGACAGGATAAATTACCTTAATATATAATTTTTATTGAGCACATATAACTTACATCATGCTTATGATAGGTTGAGAATGTGCTTGATCTGCTCCCATATTCTCACACCTTAGTGGGGTTTTAGGACTTTTAAAAGTAATACTTCACTTTGTGTTTGGTTTCTTACTAAAGCCTGTGTCAACAATCAAGATAGAAAAATTTCATTTTGCAGCCAGCTTTTCATCTTATTTCCTTTTGTTTGAAGCAATAAAGCATCACTGAGTTTTGAGAGAACATGAAATTAGGACAAAGATACAGACATAACACATTAAAAATACTTTAGAAATTTTCATTCAATTTTCTTTATTTTAATTTGTCATATTTTGGAATTATACAGTTGTGGAAAACCACTGTTAAGACTGTATTGAGTTTCTCAGCTGGTACATGCCTGTCGTGCTTTTGTTCTGCAAAGATGCAAGTAAAAGTAACCAAAAAAAAGTAACCAAAGAAAAAAGGCCCAAAGATTTTTCATCCTACAGTTATGAACCTCACTTTGAACTGTTCTGTAGTCCCTGTTTTGTTTACTTTCCCGTCATTAATACTGTCTCTAACCTGACATATTAATGCAAGCATCACTAAGTAGAGTCCATTATCTTGATTTTCCTCTTTAAGGACATTTTGTTCATTGAAAAATAGTTTCTTGAATTGAAGTAGAATTTAATTGAATTGGAAATCAGAGTAAAGTTAGACAATATGATTTCTGAAATGTTAGACTTCAGAGTAAGCTATTCCTTTTCTGCATTAGAAGCATCTACCAGAGCAATAACTTTACTTTCAGTCTTAAAACTGAAAACCTCCCTGTAAGCTAATTCTGACATAGAACAATTAATTTATTACTACTTTTGAAAAAAACCTTATCTAGGTCTACTTCTTGTTTACTTTCTGGGAAGTTCTTTACAGGAAACTTGTTTCTCTTTCAGTAAGACAGAATTCATGGAAATCAGTAAAGTTATATCATAACTAAACTTGACCTTCTGCTTGTATGAGGTTAGAGGGAAAGGAAGAGAACTTTATTTGTTATTATATAAATATGAAGCCTTATTTTTTCAGAAGAATACAATTTAATATCTGAATCCAAAATTACTTTTGTATTTTGGAGCCTTGTATCTCAGAATGTTAAGTAAGCTGCAGTGAAATTAAATATAATGCACAGCTTGTGCAAAGCCTAAGTATTTTACTATGATTTTTGTCCATTGACATTTGCTGTCTTTTCTCATCGCCTTCCCTTCATAAAAGATTTAAATGCTTCTAAATAGAAAAGTGGTCAAGATATGTTACTTTCATAATATGCATCTCTTAGAAACTTCTAGAGAAGAAATGTTCTGAATCTGTCTGGTGTTCAATATTCATTACAGGGACTGAGTTTACATCTGTCTCATTTAGGAGAAGTAAAGCATAAAAAGATAGCTAGAAGGAGGTAGGAAACATCTTTAAATCCCCCAGCAAACACAAATGTGGTCATGAATTATGCCTTATGAATGAATTAATGGTAAAGAGCCTTGGAAGAGATTATAATTTTCCATAGCCCTTTCAGAAGAACTCTGTTACTTAAGATGTTAATAAAAGACTTTCTGTAACACAGTATGGAAGATGGCAATCCTATTGTTATTGCATGCACCATCTGATATAAATATTTACTTAAAATGCCAGTACAGTGAAATAGGCTATTTCTTCTTTACATTGCATTTTAATTAGGTAGATATATAGATAGATACTAGGAAAATTGATCTTTGATTTTATTAAAATTAATTTAACACCATATAATTACCCTCCACATCAAAAAAGAATGGGCTATTAATTTGGATACAAAGACATTTACATAATAGAATTCCTTCCCAAGAAAATAAAACACCATGAAAATGCTCATGTGAGTTATATAAACTACATAGATATTAATGTAAAACTGTAATTAAATTGAAATTATCATAAATCTGTTACAAAACACAAGCATTATTGGTAAAATATAAATAACTAAAGTAATTAACAAAAGTGGTTGGGCAACCAAGTATAGAAGAACTTATGTACTCTACAACAAAATTTCACGGAATCCAAAGGAGAGAGAACCAGATGCCTAAATTAGATGCATTAGATCATCGCTGTTGGTACAGATTTTACTTCCCTTCATTGACTGGATAAGAATTACAAGTGCTTGATTTATGAAGACATAACTGATAACCCATGTTAATCAAATGAAATTTAAATGAAACAAATACATAAATTATCCACCATTATTGCTCTTCAGGAGGTCTGAGTTCCTTGCCAGGTTAAGATCCACAAGACAAAATCAGAAAAACTTTCCACTGTAGCACATACTTTTCTATAAGCTGACACCCCCACCCCCAACAAATCACAGATAAAATCCAAACTCCAAACTCAGAAACAATCACATGCACAAAAAAAGAAGAGGAAAATACTCACAAAAACAGTTTTCACCTATAGGTGATGCAGACAAAAGTCAGCTGCAGCCCATTTATTCTAATTGAAGTAGTTTCACCTAACATTGTTGGACATGACAAGATCCTTCAGGATAGTTATGGCAACACTACTATCAAAAGGTTGTTGATCTCACTAGCCCTCCAAAAGATGCATCATTTACCCTACCAACACACACATTTTTACATGTGCCTTAGTGGCTCATTGCATCGTAAAAGGAATGCCTGTAAGAGCCAGAAAACTTAGTCAGGATATATTAACATTTTTTTCTCCACGTGTTTTATTACATGAAATTTATTTTTTTTTCTTATCATTTCAAGAGAGGTAAAGCTCTGAATTTGGTAACTGAAGTGTAAAGTGTGAATTGATTTGTCTGTCTTCTTTTGAAGCTGAATTTCCCAATAGTGCTGTGTAAATGCTGTCTTAATAGAGATGGTTGTTGACAAGCAGGGAGTCATTCATTTCAAAGGCTCCTGTAAGAAAGGGTATAATAGCCAACAACACTGCCAGCTTGTAAAATTCTGCAGTATAACTCACATTTTTACTACATTCAGCAATTTCTTCAGCACTTTATATCAGACTTATAAGAAACAGAAAATTCATTATTGAAAATTAGCTGATACTGAGTGATGCATGAAAATTCAGTTAATATATAGAAAGTTTTAACATACTAATATCTAATCTTTAAGGGATTAAATGACTAAAAAGATAGCATGAAATATCATCACATTATTTCTACTACAAGCTATTTTCACAAGCTGGTGTCAAAACAGCTTAAAGTCTCTTGTTCTCTAAAAGCTCAATTACAAGCTTATCTGGATTTGTGTAAGAAGCATTTGTTTTCTTGACTTGTTTTGAATTGACTGTGACATAGCACAGAGTGAATGATTTGTAGGAGAGAGTCCTGCCCTCACTAAGTCCCCCTACATGGAATTATCTTTTCCTGACTTCAGTCGTTACACCAAAATAATTGCAGATTGTACCTTAGAAACTGCAGGTGACAGAACTGCCAGTGATTCAATTCTGGATTCTTTCAACATCCAAATACCCTAATGTGAATTAAAACTTAGATGAAAAAGCAAGCAAACAATATTTAGGAATTCCCTACTTAAGTTTCCTCTTACTTTCATGAAGAGTGCTAAAATACCCTTTAGTTACAGGAGAACCTAGGGCATTTCAACAATCCATTCATCTGTAAGACAGTTAAATTTTTGAATTAAATCTCCAAAACAATATTTAGTGGCATAAGAGGTGGTAATACACTTCCTAAGCATTTTCAGGTTGTTTTCATTACTGCAGAAAAGGTGATGTCTATGGAATCGCTTCAGATAATTCTCCTTGTCACACATGAAGAATCCCAAAGTTGAATACTGATGAATGCAAACATTTAATTCCTATTCAAGAAGCCCATACAAAACTTCACTGGGGAAAAGGAACTTCTCTTCAAAACATCTCTGAAGTTTGTCTCTTTGGGAATCTTGGTCTGCAAGACAGCTAAAAATTTACTTCAAATACAATGATAGGGAAATAGAATGATGCCTTCTAGTCATAACAATTTGGTCAACATGCACCAATGAATTGCATGTCAAAATTATCATCTAGTTGACATGTCAGTGCAAGTGAAGGGAGAGCTATGAACACAAAGGGTTCCCCATTTTTGTCCATACATATGTTTTTCATAATTTTGGACCGAATTTGTCCAAGGGCATGTGTCAAAACATGCACTGTATGAGGTATTTGGGTATTAGAGCCACTTGCCACCTCAGATATCTGAGGTGGTATCTGAGTTTTTGTCAGTTTTATTGAATTGTTCATGGACTTAGCTTGATCAATTGGAACAGTTAGTAATTAACAAAATCAAATTCACCACTCCTTTGCTCTCAGGTGAGTGACTGTAACTGAAACAGCAGGTGTGAGAGATTTTTACCTGTATTCAGTCACCAAAAGAACATTCATAAAGCCTGAGAAGTAATCCTACTGAATTTATCAAAATTGTTTGAAAAAAATAGGAATAAATAGGCCAACAATTTGTCATTTTCATAGTGCAACTCCATTTTTTGAAATAACTCTAATTTCTTGAAAATCAGTCTAATCAATACAGTCAAGGTATGGATGGGATGTGAAAAATTATAGTATCGATGTAGGTCTCTGCCCACTTGTGTGTAGCAGTTAGTATTAAATATTTTGTTATTAAACCATTAGTCAAAATCCACTAAGCTCATGACAAGTACGTCATAGAATACTGTAGCAGAAATTTGATTGTCAGCAAATATAAAATTGCAGATAGAAGTTTCAAGTGTTTGAAAGCAATTCGCATAATTGTTGAATAAATAGTCTCCCTCTCTCTCTTCTTATTGGTAATAATATATATTTACTTTGATTTTGTGAATGGTTAAGTATGTATCTGAGAGAGTAAACAATACTTATTAAAAAACCAACAACATCCAAAGCCACAAGCATACTTCTCAATAAAATTTATTTCTATTACTCTCTTTGGCATTACACTTACCTAATATCCTGCTTATTTAGCTGAAAGGGAATATACCTGTCTTTTTCACAAAAAAAAAAAAAAGAAAGAAAAACGCAGATAAAATAGCTTCTGAAAAATAAAGAAGCATAAATGTGGCTTTTAAATTCTCGACATGATTCTTCAGTGGACTGTCTCTGAATTTTGTGTTGCACTCTTTGTTCATTTAGCCCTCAAAATGACCAGATTTTTGTAAGGAATGATCATCTATGCTAACTACTTTAAGATGAAATCATTACCCCATGTCCTGGTCTTGGTTAAAACAGAACATATTCTGTTTTAGTGAGTCTTCCTTACAGCTAAGTTCTTCTACATAACTTCATTTTTCTGTAGCTGGCTGCATATTTTTCAGACAGTATCGTCTCCAAAGCTGATAACACCTAATGTTTATAGTTTACTGAGCTAACAGTAGGAATGGAACAGAGAAAAAGGCACCTGTTTATTTATTATTACTGCAGTAGCCAAGGTCACCGATAGACATTTTAGGTCCCACAAGTGAGGAGTCATAAAGGGTCGCAATTGCGGGGAGGGACGGACAGAACAGGTGACCCGATATTGACCAACTAGGTACTCCATGCCATGCACGCCATACTCAATTTAAAGTTGGAGGATCACAAGGGTCTTGCTACTCTTCGTCTGTTGGGGTTGATGTAGCTTGAGAGTTAGCATGACTAGGCCGCTTAAGCAAAACAGCGTAACTGAACGGGCCTCTGGAAAGGACAGCTAAGAATAGCAATTGAGAAAGTTCTGATAGTGCACATGATGTAGGTTAGCAAAAACAAGATGTGTTCAGGGACGTGGAGGCGGTCTGTTGCTATTGGCGTCAGTGCATAGTTACCAATCATAAGGGAATGTGGGGCGTGTGAACAGCGTGTGATTTATATCTGTAGCCTATCCGAATAAGCGTGATCGTGTGTACAGATATGAAAAATGTATATTATTACGCAAGAGGAGCAATAAAGTGAACTGACTGTGCATTGCATCAATGTGTGAGAGTCTTTCCTGTCCCTGCACGGATGCTGAAACTCGGCATTCGTCCATGGCCGGCTTCTGAAAAGAACTCTGCTTGTTGTCCTTCTTGCGAACCTGATCCAGATTCTGATCCATGCATTCCTGAATCCAGTTCCCATCTACTGCTGAGTCCAGTCTGGGACGGCTCGGTGCCTGCCTGGCAGCCACTGGCAGGATGCCAGCTCCTGTGGCATGCAACTCTGAGAAACACAGTATCATTTTTGTATATTTTGCATTATTTCTCTGATTATTAGTATTACAAGTATTATTAGAGTTATTAGTAAAGTTGTTTAAATATCCAATTTGTAATTCTCTCTCTCTTTTCCTTCTTTTTCCCTTTTCCTGATGGGGAGGGTAGGGGTTAACAGAGAGCATCTGCCACTCAGTTTATTGCCGCCCTTCTCTAAATGATGACATACAATGTTGGTTTCTCACCAGGTTTAGATGCTGATACAAAAGTAAGGAAGAAGTTTATGTCTATAGTTTTAGGTTTATTTGTCTGTCAGTATATAGAGAGAGTTTGAATAACATCTCCCCATACTCTGATAAATTAATGTGATATATCTAAGGCCCATAACCTTCTTAATCCAGTTTCGGTGAGTTAAAATTCTGTCTGACACTGACTTGCTTTATATTGAGAGAAGTAAGCTAATGTTTCTCACTGTTTGCTCTGCTTCTTCAAGGTTTCTGAACAGAGCTCTTCTCTACTACATCTTCAAAATAAGCCTTATTCCAACTGCTTGAGAAATACTTGGATGGGCTTTCAAACTCCTGGCTGACAGCATAATTTAAAGAGATACAGGAGTTCTGCTGTGATGAAAATAGTATAGCATGCATCTCTTCCCCCAGAATATGTGAATTTCCACATTTTAGTTCTCCGCATTTCTGCTTCAACCGTGGCTCAGATTATTGTAAGAATCTTTCATCTTTCTAAAGAAAACAAAGGATTTGTTACAGATGGTTTCCTAACTGAGGGTGAATATTTTTTTGGGATAGCTAAAAATTCATATTTGCCCCTAAAAAGAATATAAAATATTCAGTTCTAAGAGACACTTGAAAATATCAGGATAATTTAAGAAAAATATTGAATCATGATTGACACGAATAATGATATCTGGCCCTGTAGAGACTGGAGTTGAACACAATACCTTTAGCACCTTTGCACTGGACCAGTTTGTAAATTTACTTATATTTATTTGAATGCAAAAGTGTCTTTCTGAGCCATTTCTAAGCTGACCTTCTTCCAAACTTCTAAGCAAAACCAGACAGTCATTTAAACAAGTGTGTGTAGTGATGTTCTAATAACTATATTTTTCAGTCCTCTTTTATATCCACTTTCAGTCTTATCTGAGAGTAATAATTTTTTTTTCTTTTCCATTTCATGGCATCTTGTTCCTCCCTTTATTAAAGTAAGTCATAAAAACATCTTTCCAAAAGGATTATGTTTCTTGCATTGAATCTTTCATGTGACATAAAATTGCAATTGCAGAATCATCTCTAATTAACTAAAGTGAAATCCCATGGAACATAATAATCATGCAATATAAGTAAAACTTTGGTTTATAACAAAGGTATCATAGTGAAGACTGGACTCGTGAGGCTAAAATAACTGTACATGTCTGGTAGCAAAGTTTTAAATTCCATATTGTAGTAATTCAAAAGTTTCTTACTCTATTTCATATCACTTAAAATGTTACATTAACCTCACGCAGATCAATATACACGCAGTCATTTCATATCCAGCTAAGTCTTCCTCAAGAGCAATGCAAGGAAAATATATATAGACAAATAAATTTAAAAAAATTCCACATTTTGTATATTTCAACTTTTGCAAGAGAAAGGAGAAGGGGAAGGGACTGAGTGTTAAATTTCTGTACCAAGTTTGATCCAAATAGTCTATGAAATGGCTAAGAAATTAGAAGCTGAAGCTGAAAAATGTGTTTTATAATGGAAATGCTAAATGGACCTTAGCTCACTCATCATGGTTCTAGCGAGTGGTGCTGCAACACAGGATGTATTTCTGTAAGTTGAATTGTTATGTAGGGCAGGCGCCTATAATCATAACAGAAGGTACACTAATGGGCTAACTTCAACAGCTTGTTATGTAATGAATTACTAATCCGTTATTTATAAAACTTATAATTAAGTCATTTCTAAAAAAAGGACAGATAATCATTAATTTTCATCAAGTAATTTGCCATTGCCTAGCTCAGGATGAAACTACAGTCAAGATAAAAGATGAAATTATTATCACCTTCCATCATTAAAACAACCTTTCATATGAGAACAAATGACTAAAACATAATAGTCCAGATTCTGGCAGTGGGTAGTTCACAGCAGAAAAAAGTTTAGGCATTTCATTTTGGCAATATTTATGGAAGACTGTTCACCTAACACTGCCAATTCAGAACTTCTACACACGAAAGCTTATACACTCCCATACACAGACACAAGTTTATAGACATGCTTATTTTTGTAGAAATATAATTAAATAAGAAAAAAACCCCTTTCATCTTTTTGAATTGTGTTGGAAAATGGGATTTAGCTAAATATAAAACAAATACAGGAAATCATATAAATAGCTTATTTAGAATGTTAAGATCTATTGCTGTGTAGACTTAAAGAATAGTTTTCCTTCTTGGTGGATAGCTATACACCTATATATTTTTATACAGAATGATAGGCATAGACCTGGTCTACTGCCTCTCACTGTACATATATACCAGTGAGCTAGGTTGTGATACTTTTCAGCAGTGTTTAGAAGATATGACATTGACAGATGAACAAAAAAATTGCCATTGGAAGTTGATCTCATTCTTCTAAAACAAGTCTACTTTAAGGACAGCTAGATGACTGTTCAAATTAGTCATTGTCAGAATACAACAAGCCTTGAGAAGTTTGACTTTAAGATCCAAGATCCACATAAGTAATCTTTTTTAAATATGAGGAATTCCTTAATTAACCTTAGCATTTTTTTTAAACTGTCAGAAAACAATGTAGTATGTCTGTAAGCTGTGGGTAGTTATATTCTAAGGTTTTATTTCTGTTTTAGAGGGAGTGGTTTTGGTTTAAAGAAAACAGGAAAAGAATTTTCAAATAGATAGAGAGATAACTAAATAGACCCTTGTGAGCAAACAGGAAAGAGCTCTTAATAGCAACAGAAAATCTGGAACTTTCCTTTAACCTCGAAAACCAAACATTTCATATGATAAAGAGCCAAATTCCACGCTGATTATAAATCTCTATTTTCCATGGAGAGTACCATTTACAAATGAATTTGAGATTTTTAAATTTAGGCACAGAGAAGGGACTGAAGACTGAATCATTTGCATCTCACATGAATTACTTTAGAAGGCAAATATGGCAACATTTTCATGTCTAATTTAATGAGTACTAAAATATTTTTAGCAAACTAAAAATGGCTAAATGAAGGGACTCATAGACTATTTAAACCCTTTAGATTGTCAGAAATAGGAAATCTAGGTTCATAGCTATCCACAGAGATGAAAAACAAAAGCTTGAATCTGACTTTTCCAACAGGCGGCCTAATTGTTGTACATAATACAGAAACAGCTGTATGCACTAATCAAAGTTTTCCAAACTTCATGCATATTGAAGCCTGTGACATGCGTTAGCCAGCTGGTCATTCTTCAATCAACAGAAATGTCCTCATGGTGTGGGCCACTAGTCCCTAACCTAGTTCTCCATAGGCCAGTCTCAGAATGTCACTGAAACAATAGCAACAGTTCTGCCTGGCGCAGGTGTGAGCTTGTGGATCTTTCCCAGGCTTCCTTTTCATGCACAGAAAAACATTCCTGCTCCTCCCTCAGAGCAGAAAGGTAGACAGATAAGAACTAGGTACTTCCAAGTTCACAATGAATTTTGACACTTAAAGCTTGGATGTGGTACCTGGATTTTTACTTCTGACACCTGTTTCCTAGGATGGCATTAGACACCTGTGTTTCAGCTGTTGAATCCCACTCTGTTCCTTTGTGAAAACTGAGTCCTAAAATTGGTAAATATTTTAAGAAAATATATTTTTCATTCTTGTGCAATAGGAACATGTAGGGTAGTTTTATTTACTTATTATGTTTTAAAACCAGTTCTGCATTTTAGATAAATTTTTATTTTTTATTTAAACCATAAGAAGAATATTTATCTTCTTTCTAAGAAAAAAGGGACACAAAATAGATAGAAATTAATAGAATCTCTTATGAAGAAGTGTATAGCACTTTCTGAGGAAAAAAAATGAGGAACATATTCTTTACGCGAACTCCAGAAAGCCCTGCATTCTGAGAAGACTGCAGCATAAACGATCGATCTGCAGAAGACCCTATGCTGACAATAAGAGGATGGCAACCATATTGCAGCTTATCATCTATACCCTTCCCAGTTTCCAGGCACACGTCAAACACAAGGACATTTCAAACAAGGTAAAACAGGCAACTTGGCCAAGGCGTGTGGTAGATAAAGTAAGCAATATAGAGGCAAATGACCACTCCACGACAAATAATGGCACTTTAAGGACATAAATAACACATTTGTCATCACCTAAGAAGAACAATCTCAGAGACATGATGAGAACTCTATACTGGTGTCACTTGACCTCTGCATCACATACCGATGATCCTGGTCAGACCATGAAAACTTGCGTGTTGGTGCTTGTGAGTACGTGAATAAGAGAATATGAGAATGAAATCTATGGCAAAGAATATGCATGGGTTAAATCAACTTTGAGACTTGTAAACGAATATCACCTTCCCCACCCAACCTCTTTTAATGGGCTTTTTCAGGCTATGGATCATCTCATCCTGAACCGATGTGTAAATTAGGTCAAATAAAGTGTGCCTTGAAATAATTTTGTTCTCGTCTTTGATTATATGGAAAGTTTGTGCTGACTAGCTTCAATACAAAGGTATCTGAAATTAAGCAACATGAATCCCTTCATGTCTCATTCAAGGTAAAGCACAGTGACTACAAGGGAGCATGAAATACAGTTTGGGCTTCCTTCATCTTTTCTTGTTTACTGAGATTCTGCTCTGTGAGGCCTGTTCCTGCATTGCCTCCTGTCAGATAAACAACCCACTGCTAATTAATTTCTGTCAGTCCCAGAATTTGCTGCCGCTACACCCAAATTTGGTACTTCTGATACTGCTACCTAGGTCTTCTACTACCTCGGCCTTCAACAATACTACTGATGTGTTCGTCAAGGCACTGTTGGCCTTGCAATATTCTGCTCCTAAAAAGGCCCCAATACTCCCCTCCACTATCTGGGGAGTCTGGCTGTCTCTCACGTAACTCCCTTTTAACCACTAGTGAAATCCAGCCACCTTCATGGTACTATCTGTATCCTGCTTCCTCCTAGAGGTCTTGTATGGTTTAGGCTGAGGTGGCCCAGATGTTTGGCTTAAAAGGACATCTCTCTCCTCTTCAACTTTGAGGGAGGTCAGCCAGTTTCATTGTGGTAAGCCATTAGATGTAGCAGGAGATCTTTTGATGCCAGAAGTCAGCAGCTTCCATTTTTCATGTTCCCTCAGGCTGCATTACCATTATACTGGAGATGGACAGTGACTGTGTCTCTACCGCAACTGGGGTCCAGGGCTCTTCAAGCTGCTGCATCTCTGAGAAGATCTATTTCTCTTCCATGTTATCTTATGATGCTATGCAGCCTGCTCATTTATTCCTGTAACAGCAGCCTGCTTTTAACAGCATGGCTCTTCAAAGGAAGCACACCGTCTTGCAGGATGGAGGGCCATCTCTCCTGCCATTGAAATCCATGCCCCAGGCTCTCCCTGCAGCCTGGGACTTGTGAGGCTTCATCCACCATCCGAAGCACCGTCTGGGTTGCAGCCTCTGGCCCAGTAGGTTATTGGTAATGACCAGCAGTTTTTCCTGTTGCATATGGGAAATGGTATAACTTGAGACAGAACAGCGCTGTCTCATGGCCCTGATGGGTCAGCGCATCCTGTTCCTTCCTTTGTTGTTCCCATGAGGTAAGCTGTTTTCACACATCCAGCTGCAAAATATCCTGGAATACAGCAACCATGAACTGGTATTTGCAAGGTCACAAATTAAAAGCTGATTGTCTCTAGTAACTATGGTATTGGTATAGAAGGCATTCACTTGAGCAATAAAATGATTCTGATCAAGCACAGATTGGCGAATCTCCCCCTGGCCTCCCTCACCTGCCCAGTTGCCCTTAAGCAACAGGTATGGGGCTCTGGAATGTGAGGGACCGGCCACAGAGGATGTGGGTGAAGGTGAGGCTCTATCCAGGGGGTTGCCTAGAACGAGTCAGACACCCCACGTATTACAACTGCCTCAACTAAGAAGAAAAAAAGGAGGGTCATTTTTATAGGTGATTCCCTTCTGAGGGGAACAGAGGGCCCGATCTGCCGACCGGACCCATCCCACAGGGAAGTCTGCTGCCTCCCTGGGGCCTGGGTTAGGGATGTTGCTAAGGAACTCCCTGGTCTGGTGCGGC
>Ga0065711_1043411_pt1 | contig 14745 bp, 11 predicted proteins | sample Hoacrofraction12_FD_59098 | JGI IMG/M metagenome (GOLD analysis project Ga0065711, IMG submission 59098) | Hoatzin crop microbial communities from Cojedes, Venezuela - Epithelial fraction 12 v2 (version 2) | ecosystem: Host-associated > Birds > Digestive system > Esophagus > Crop | place... | reverse complement strand
GGATGAGAGGCTGGAGTGCAGCCCTGCAGAGAGAGATCTGGGGGTTTGGGTTGATGGCAAGCTGAATATGAGCCAGCAGTGTGCCCTGGCAGCCAAAAGGGCCAACCAAGTCCTGGAGTGCGTCAAGCACAACATCGCCAGCCAGTCAAGGGAGGGCATTGTCCCACTCTACACTGCACTGGTGCGGCCCCATGTCGAGTGCTATGGGCAGCTTTGGGCACCTCAGTATAAGAAGGATGTCAAACTATTAGAGTGTGTCCAGAGGATGGTGACCAAGTGTTGCGTTATAAGGGATGGAGTATTTAGCAGAAAATAAATCCCCTTGCTTTCTAACTCTCTTCACCAGAGTGGGAGGCTAGGTGCGACTAGGTTTAAATTCTGAGTGATATCCAACTTGCCACTACCAGTCCAGTGGCATTTAATATGCGTATTAAACTACCACGATTCTGGATACACTAATAGCGGTCTGCACCTTCAGTCCAGTCGTACTCATGAACTAGCATGGCCGCACTCTAAGACTCAGTCACATTCAGTGAGAAACTGTGACAACTAGCTACTTAAACAGTGCAGTTTTATTTGTGCAATAAATATATAGGTTTTTTGAATTGCTGGTGATAGTGACTGTCTGCAAGAAAGCACGTGCAAATATGATGTTATTAAGTATAAAACGCGTGAAAAGAGTATAAATAATACAGCCTGGCTATAAATGTTAGGGAGTAACTCTCTAGAGAGATTTCTAAGATTCCCAAGAAAAGCGCTTAGTTTAAGTCTCACCCACGGCGTCCCAAGGGGGGAGAAGCAAGGCTCAGCCCGCCGGCCAGTCCCGGTAGTCAGAGGCAGTCTGAGGTGGAGTTTCCTTCGACTTGCTCACGGAGTTATCTTCTTCTCCGAAAATCCCCCATTTCCCTGGCTATTTTTATATCCTTTCTACATTTAAAGTGGCGTTTGAGTGACTGTAGTCATACATACCTTTTACCATGATTGGTTTAAAATTCTCTCACTTCACATTTAAAGGTATAGTTTACAAAAAATTGAGGGCGCAGTCTCAAAGAGGAGTGGCCGCACCTTGGAGGCAGGTAGCCTTCGGGATGGAGATGTGTTTTGGTATTAAGATGATATTAAAACAAGCAAAGTTCATGAAAGGATAACATTTTGACAAGGTTTCGAAAACCTGTTGGCTCAGGGGGCCAGATGAGCTGCTCATCAGTTCTAGAGGACCATTTCTTCCCGCTTTATCATCACAGAGCATGGCCACGGAATCTCCACTCCGCTCCATCCTCTACGGTATGTTGCAGGGAGTTGCTGTGTTAGTGGATTCCTCGCATGCCTGCTGCAGCTGTGTCCCATCCTCAGAGCTCCTTTTGATTTTATGCTTCTCCTTAATGGGTGAACGATGCTACGTTTTTCATATAAACTTTAATTTTCAGATGTAAACCTTAATTTTACTAATAATTCCACACCAATATGGTGAAAAACCTCGAGGGCAAGACTTTGGAGGAGCAGCTGAGATCACTTGGTTTGCTCAGCTTGGAGAAGAGAAGGCTGAGTGGTGACCTCATCGCAGCCTACACCTTCCTCACGGGGGGCAGCGGAGGGGGAGCTGCCGATCTCTCTCTGATGAGCGGTGGTAGGACACAAGGAAATGGAAGGAAGCTGCGTCAGGGGACGTTCGGACTGGACATTAGGAAAAGGTTCTCTACTGGATGGTTGGTCACTGGAACAGGCTCCCCAGGGAAGCTGTCATGGCACCAAGTCTGTCAGAGTTGAAGGAGCATCTGCATGACGCTCTTAATCATATGGTTTAGTTTTATGATTTAGTCCTGTGAGAAGCAGGGAGTTGGACTCGATGATCCTTATGGGTCCCTTCCAACTTCACATGCTGTATGATTCTGTGTTTCTGCTTTAGTCTGTATTAGTATACTATATGCTAACACAGTGGCTGTCAGGATTTTGTTTATTTCGATACTACAGGTTTCTCCATGAATACTGACACAGAGATCAAAACAAGAAGGAAAAGACGTCCAGACATCAGAATAGTGTTAAAGACAGAGTCTTAAACTTCATTTTAAAGGATTATCTAAAAGAGATTATTGTCCCAATTAATTTGCAAAAATGTTATCTCAGTATGGACCTAAATTAGAGCTACTGGAATGCACTGGGATTATGTCCCTGTGTAGAATGCAGGTTTCTTTTGGAATAATAATCTGTTTCTCAAAGTGAATAATTTTTAGCCTAGTCTACCTCTTATGTGGAGTCGAGAGTGAAAGTGCATTTAGGCACAAAGAATGTGAACTGCAGCATGTTTAATCCTTTTGTAATGATTGTGACCTCAGTTAGAACTTATGTCTATTCATACAAGTGTCTAACAAAATTGTGTGTTTCTTGCAAAGACAGTGCTTAAGAAAAGGAAAGAAAATTTAAAAGATCTTCAACCTTCAAGCGTTTTTGTAACATCAGTAATAATATCCACTTGCTTAGGTGTTTGATCTAGATACTAATATCCCACTAAATACTCCATTTGAGAGAAAGATGCCGAGGACAGTATGAAAGACAGTAAGTGAAGCCAGGCTGCAGTGTTTTCTACTGTACTGGCCTTGCTGTATTCCACTGTTACCCAAGGAGAGGCAATAATACGTGTCTAGTTTCACCTTTGCATGGAGTCCACAGTGTTGAGCAAAATTTTTCAGTATCATTCAGCCTGCTATTTCTAAGAGCAGAAATGAAAAGGGTCAAAAATTAATGGAGAGAAGGGCAGAAGACTATAAAAGTGACTGTTACTGGGTCAAATCAAAGATCCATCTTGCTCAATATTGTGTTCCTTACAGGAACAAAAATGCAGAATCCTAGGGAAGACTGTAAGGACCAGATAAGTTTGTTTAATATTTCCTCTAAGTACTTCTCCAGTTTGCAGCCCAGGACATTCCTGAACTGAAAGGTGGTTTTTAAAATGTGCTTAGTGAGTTTCTGCATGTATTACTTCCGTTGATTTGTTTGTTTCCCTCTTGCACCCGTGTAAACTTAACATTCACAACATTCTTCGTTTTGGGGAACTCATTAGCATATCTTCTCAGTCTGAAGGGGTGGTGGCATACGCAGACAAAGCGAATAGCAAGTCACCAAAACTAGACAGCATTCACCCAGGAGTCCTGAATGAGTACAAAGATCAGATGGCTAAACAATTGAAAATTGTGTGCAACTGTAACTGTTCTTTTAAAACTGTCTTGAGACCTGTGCACTTCAGGAACTGTATCTTTTAAGTCTTTCATGGAGCTCTAAGGAGCTGCATGCTGGATGCCCACTATGAAAGCTATAACAAAGTGTAGCACTAGTGGAACCGTGGATAAAAATTATATACTGAGGAAGTGTCGATATGTAAAAGAAATCCTGTCTCAGAAACCTATTGGAATTCTTTCATAGTTTCAGAAAGCATAGAAATATGTTGGATATAGTTTACCTTGGTTTTCAAAATGCAAATTTTGTATTTTGCACCTTACTCTGCAAAGGGCTATTAAAAAACTAAGCATCATATTAATACAAGGAAGGACATTGCATGAATAAAAACCTAACAGATGATAAAAGTCTCACAGTGGAATTTTGGGTGTTCAAAATTGTTCAGCATATTCTGAAATGATTTTAAAAAGAAGAAATTTAGGCTAATAATACTAAGCTATTAAGAATGTTAAAAACAAGGGACGACTGAAGAATTTCTGACGATACACAACTGGATGTCTAGGCAACAAAATTGCAGATAGATTAAGTAAATGCAAAGTGAATCATATAAGAAAAAGAATTCCACTTTGACATAGAAAATGATGCATTTTGAATTTGCACTGACCACTGAGCTGCTAAAGTTCTGGTAAGCCTTTGTCAAGAAGTATGAGTGAAAACTGACACATGCATAGAAGATATCTGGGAACGTGACTAGAGGCATAAACATAATACAGGAGAGAAGATTAATATAGGTTGTATATTTAGTTTACCATATCCTTTTTCCAGCCTTGTTTTGTTTTCTTATTATAAATGCATTAAGGACGGGGTCAAAGGAGAGAATGACGAATACCAGAGAAAAATGGGAACCGCTTAAACAGTTTTCATAAAATTATCATGTTACGTCTTACAACAAAAGGTCATTTGCTTTCCTTCCATTGAGCAGGAAGTTCCAGGATTTTAAGTTGCTGATTTTTTTTTTCCTCTTTAAAAACTTAGTATATTATAATCTTATATTTATTTGCCAGTTGTTTTATTTTTAATTAAGGATCTGAAAGCCTGATGTTCAGCAATGCCTTCCCAAATGCAACAAAACCAAACAGCCATATTAGTTGTAACATGGAGTTTTTTTTATTTTATAGAAGGAAATGCTTTGCCAGAAGTTGTTGTCGTTAGGATGACTGACTATGATCTTAACAATATGACCACTAGATTTCTGAGGAAATTAATGGGAAACATAGGCTCCTGTGGCATATGGCCCAGTTTAAGAACTAAATTTACTGAATTTTAGACAGATGCATGCACATATTGCATTAACATAATTCTAGAGCTTTGTGTACAAATGGAACTGCAGTGAAATTAAACAAGAACTTGGAGTTTACCCTGATAAAAAATGGAGAATTCTGATCACGTATAGTTTTTGAAGTACAGCAGACAGTCAATTAATCTGCTCCAGCTTTATGTCAGCATTGTTAGCAGAAGGATTCTGTCTCCTTGCCCTAAATGTTTCAGTTACAAAACAGTACTACCATTAAGCACACTGGGTTTGGTATACAGAGAAGAAACCTTTCCTTACTTTTTTTGGAGGTTTATGGAGCTTTCCTGACAGGTTTAGAAAATGGTATAGCTCTACTACATCACATGATAAAGGTCATTAAATGTGTTATACTTTGGGAAGTTAATGATAGTATAATAAACTCCCTTTTGCAATAAAGTTATTTTCTTTTGTTAACATGAAGGCTTTGCTACCCAGACCAAAAATTGGATGGAAAACCTTTTTATTACTTACAAGAAACTAACTCTGCTGTCTGATATAGCATTAGAAAATTACAAATTAGTAAACAAAATCAACATAAATAAATAAAGAAGAAAAACTGATTAATTTGGTCAGTTAATTGGCAACTGCAATATTTTGTCAACTATTTTATGTAGTTTGGGGAAAACAGAACCCTTCTGTACTTTGCTATCTGACTTGCCATCACAGATACAGCTGCCAGAATGAAACTTTGCTTAAATGTGATATTTATAATGTAAATTATCTCACTCTTGAGCTAATGAAGCTTTAATCTTGCTAGATAAATGTGCATTACCAGAGTACTAAGAAACTTTCCAGAAACAGCAGCGAATAATGGAGTAACCCGATGAACATTTTCCATTCAAACATTTTGCATTTCAGATCATCACTAATGCCTGGAAGGGTAAGAAAAATGTAATATCTAATTGATTCAAGCCCTAAGGAAAGGGGCTAGAAGGATATCTGCTGATTGGAAGATTTTGGGTACTTTGAATACCCATGAAAATTCATTGGATGGTATATAAAACAAACCTCCTTATTCGAAACCTACCTAACTGTATATGAAGAATCATATAACAGCATTATTGAAGCCTTTTTAAAATTTTCTGTGAACATTTGGAGAATGTCCTACCTTTTACTTACATAAGTACACTAATAAACATTAAGAGAAAATAAAAAAAAAAAACCAAAAGTACACCATAATTAAGTGCTTTCAGTAAGGATGCAGAATTTCGAACAATAAATTATCTTGATTTATCATTTCAGTGACAGTGCAAAGATTGCAAAAATGCCCTCCAACCCGAAAGACAATTCCCCCCAAACCCTCAAAACCAGACAAGTGAACTCAAAATAAATTTCTAAGTTTGAGAGGAACAAGAACCTACTGGGAATAAAGATCATTTTAGTGGGTAGCAATTCCTGTAAGAGTTATTTTGTTTGTCACCAGCAAGGGTTTGCAATACACCAATGTCATACCACCCTGCTAAGAAAACTGCAATTACTGGCTGAGAGCGCTGTATTCCTAATTAGTTTCCCTCATAAACATAACTGTCAAAATAATTAAACTATTGAATTATTGATCTTGAGTCCATTCATTATGAGTGAAAATGAAGTATTTAAACTAGGCTAGTGGTTTTTGTCTGTTTTCCTCATTCCGCTGCAGGGTAAATCAATGTATAATCTCTGAAATTATGGAAAGGTACTGAAAAACTGTCAAGTACTTTAGTGATGCCCTCTGTGATTGTCTATTTCAATAAATTAAACAGAACCAGAGAACCTTCCCAGACACAGGAACTCATGTGTTTGTGCAGTTAAATTGTTGAAATAGTCTCTAACATACTTGTGCTTGCCAACTAACATTCTCCCAAATAATTATCAAGCATGGGCAGGAGTTAGTGTGGGCAAGCACCCATTCATAATAGGAAATCTGAATAATGTCTCCCTATTTGAGAGGCAAAAGGATGTATTTAATAGTATGGATACAGGCTCTTCCATGCTTACTGGCTTCACCGCCAGAAGCTGGTCTTGAAAAGGCTTAATGTATTAGCAAGCCTGCAAGCCCTGTATTCCACTGTCAGAGTGGGCAGATAAAGTAGGTAGCTTGGTTGAAAGCACCATAAATTTGGAGAGTTTTCTGTGAAAGATGAAGGAACAAAATGAGGGGCTTAAGTTGGTTTCCAAGGAGTCATTATCTCTGATAGTTAAGCAAACAAATACTTTCCGACTTGTGAATATGCTTTTGTTTTCAGGAAATCAAGACAGAAGAACTATAGAGACTACTAAACGCTTGCTAAATCCGAACTTATTGTTACTGACACTGAGGTGTCTGTGGAGATGATTTTACATGACCAATGCTAATTGGTCTGTAAAATAAGATGGCCTGGCTGGGGAACTTTTTCATTCAGTCATCATTACCTAACAAACTATGACATTTATTTACACTTTGAAGGAATGTCCTATATATCTCCTCTTTTCCAAATGTTTAATAACTTTCAGTTTTCTTTAATTGCAAGAACACAATTTATTGTCTACAGACTTACTAAACGTGTCATGTATTGGCAAGACTTAAGGGCATTCACTTTGAATAAAGTGTCGTATTGTGTAGGGACGCAGTTTATTGCTCTCAGAAGTGGAACTAATAAGCCTTATGGGAAAAGAAGAGAAAATCTCAGAACGTATGCATTTCTGAAAGATTAACAACTTCTGAAAACAAGAATATTGGGTTTGCGGGCGAACATGTTTAGACCAGTATAGATGTCTGTGTAACACCACAAACTTTGTTGATAGGAAAATTCATGTGCGTGGTTTAGAAGCTGCGGTTTGTAACAGTATCTCATATAAGTGTGTACAAGTGTACCCTCAGCAAGTTTGCTGATGACACAAAGCTAGGAGGGGTGGTGGATACACTGGAAGGCTGTACTGCCATTCAGTGAGACCTGGATAGGCTGGAGAGTTGGGCGCAGAGGAACCTGATGAAGTTCCACAAGAGCAAGTGCAGGGTCCTGCACCTGGAGAAGAACAACCCCATGCACCAGTACAGGCTCAGGGCGGACCTGCTGGAGAGCAGCTCTGTGGAGAGGGACCTGGGTGTCCAGGTGGACGACAGGTTAACCATGAGCCAGCAGTGTCCCCTCATTGCCAAGCAGGCCAATGGGATCCTGGGGTGCATTAAGAAGAGTGTGGCCAGCAGGTCAAGGGAGGTTCTCCTTCCCCTCTACACTGCCCTAGGGAGGCCCCATCTGGAGTACTGTGTCCAGTTCTGGGCTCCCCATTTCAAGCAAGATGAGGAGCTACTGGAGAGAGTCCAGTGGAAGGCTACAAAAATGATTATAGGACTGGAGCATCTCTCTGGTGAGGAAAGACTGAGGGAGCTGGGCTGGTTTAGCCTGAAGAAGAGAAAGCTGAGAGGGGACCTTAGAAATGCTTATAAATATCTGAAGGGTACCCACCTTCAGAAGGGTCAGGAGGATGGGGCCAAACTCTTTTCAGTGGTGCCCAGCGACAGGACAAGGGGCAGCCGGCACATACTGAAGCATAGGAAGTTCCGTCTGAACATGAGGAAGAACTTCTTCCCTCTGAGGGTGATGGAGCACTGGAACAATGTTGCCGAGAGAGGTTGTGGATTCTACTCCTCTGGAGATATTCAAGACCCACCTGGACAAGGTCCTGTACAGCCTGCTGTAGGTGACCTTGCTTCGGCAGGGAGGTTGGACTAGATGATCCCCAGAAGTCCCTTCCAATCCATACCATTCTGTGATTCTGTGATACTCTGATAACTAGAAATTATCTGGAAAAGCATCTGATGTGAAAAATGCCAGTCCAAGTTTCATCTACAGAAAAGCAGATTTGAGCTTTTTGACTTAAGGAGAACTAGTGGTGGATGACTGCACACATAGAAATCCGTTATGAACTGGAGAAATGTAATGTGATTTAGTGATTGACACAAACATTGACTATGCTGTTGATTTTAAAGTTATTCGTTCTTGTAAATCTACTATTTCATTAGTCTCCTCTTTTTCCATTCTTGTCTATATTGTCTGATTTTTTTGACACATTGAGATAAGCTAAGGTATTCTGCTTATTATAACTAACAAATTTCAAAATGAGGACATGATTTATGTTTAGTATTTTTGTATGGCTTTACTTCATAAGACAAAAATAATTATTTAAAAGTAAAGTATCAAGCTATGTTAGGAAAAAATCTTTGAATAAAAAGTTACAGTTGAATATGTAAAAGAGCTTTTGCCAAATAGGAATTATCAAATAATGAAATTATTGAGATGAAATAATAAAATATTGTTTAAGATGTTCCTAAGATGTCCAATTATTATTTAGCCTGAGGGCAAGAAATTTCTTGGATCTTCATGATGCAGTTTTCTATGAGACATTTTAATTTTTTGTACCCAGATTCCCCACTAAATGTCTTTCTGAAACCCAATCATATGGTTGATCTGAAGTATATTACATCCCTTATGAATTTTCTATGATAGCAGACACAACAAAGCAAGGATAAAGATGCATAAAGTCTTTCTTTAGTTGTTATCCTTAGTAATACACCGATGGATCCATAGAGCTGCAAATTTTCATATGTATGATACTTATGATCAGTTGTACATGGGTTGCATTTCTAAAAGTTAAAGAAAATAACACCTTTCCTTTACCTACCAGCTGACTTGTATATTCCTTTTCAGGTTTCAGACAGAAGTTAATTATGACACTTTGGAAGTCAGAGATGGGCCAGCTAACTCATCACCATTAATTGGAGAATACCATGGCACACAAGCACCCCAGTTCCTTATCAGTACTGGAAATTACATGTATCTACTGTTCACTACGGACAACAGTCGTTCCAGTGTTGGTTTCCTGATTCACTATGAGAGTAAGTCTGATATTTCTCTGATAGATTTTTATTTTATTTTCAAAAAAAAGTTCGATTTGAAAATGAATAAATGAATGTGAACAAAGAAACTTCAGTAATTATATTTGTATAAGAACAGATTATGTTTACTCCGTGCTGTACTGACAGATAATTCTGAAACTATTAATTCATTTTTGAAATTTTTTCTTCATAAATTCTTGTATGTTATTCAAAATACGTATGGACCTAAGTGTTTAACCAAATGGAAAGCAATTTTAGAAACTTGCCTTTATGGGTAAAGATATATTGTCCTTTTTTGGTTAGTGTGGATGTTTTTCCCCTTTCTGTCTCACTTTTTCCTTCTCTCTCTCTTTTTCTCTTTCTCTGGTTTTAATACACTTTTGCAGTACCAAGCAGAATTGAACCTTATCCATGATGTTTCCAAAACGCAAATTAATGCATAATAATACCCCTGTGAACTACAGAATCATTATAATAGCATTTGGTTTTAAATTAGATGCATAAAATGACATAGATTGAATGGTCTGAAGACACACTGATCTTATGATAGTATAGCCATTCACTTAATGAATAAAGAGAGCTTATGTGTTTAGTGTGGTTGTGGTAAACAAATAACATTGTTTTTATCAATTGTTCTTATCTGGAAACTAATCTGATTGCAGTAAATTTGCTGTCATATTGAATCTGGAGTGAGTGCCCAAACTTTTATTTCATATCTACACAAAAACTTGGAAATTCTGCATAGTCTCTTTTAGCTTTGTCTCAGACGTAATGGTAATGGATGAACAGATGATAGTATGTAAACTGCAAGACCACTAAATCACGTAAAGACAAGGAACAGTAGGTAGGTTTCTGCAGGAGTTACCTGCAAATGCTGATTTTCCCTCATCGTATTGGATCTAAGTGTTGCTCTTATGTTCTGTAAGACAGTCCTTAAATATTTATAATTTTATGTTTTAAGTTTTTATTTTTTTTAAGTCCCCCCATCTTTTGTTCTGTTAAAAATTAAAGCAGTAGTAAAGTATCTGCTCTACACGTTCTTAAAGAGGAATGTCTAATTATGAAATTATTTAGATCAATATTCATATATTCACTCACAGAATCACAGAATCACAGAATGTTTGGGGTTAGAAGGGACCTCTGTGGATCATCTACTCCAAGCCCCCTGCTGAAGCAGGGTCACCTAAAGGAGGCTGCACAAGACCTTGTCCAGGCGGGTATTGAATCCTTGCTTTCCAGCAGGTCCGCCCTGAGCCTCTACTTGAGCACTGGGTTGTTCCTTCCCAGGTGCAGAACGCTGCACTGGCCCTTGTGGAACTTCATCAGATTCCTCTGCTCCCAACTCTCCAGCCTGTCCGGGTCTCACTGAATGGCAGCACAGCCTTCCAGTGTATCCACCACTCCTCCTAGCTTTGTATCATCAGCAAACTTGCTGAGGGTACACTCTAACTCTTCATCCAGGTCATTGATGAGTAATTTCAATAAGACAGGGCCCAGTACTGACCCCTGGGGGACACCACTAGTTACAGGCCTCCAACTAGACTCTGCGCAACTGATGACAACATTCTGAGCTCTGCCATTCAGCCAGTTCTCAATCCATCTCACCGACCACTCATCTAGCTCACACTTCCTGAGCTTCCCTATGAGGATGTTATGGGAGACAGGGTCAAAAGCCTTGCTGAAGTCAAGGTAGACAACATTTATCTTGTGCTAATCAACACTGGGAGCTCGTGAAGCATTTCTGTAGTGGGTATCAGACATATGTCCTTCCTTGATCCTTACCCATTATCAACAAATATGCACATACCGGAGGCAATGTAGTTACAATAACATGGACCTGTTGGAGCAGGTCCAGAGGAGGGCCACAAAAATGATCAGAGGGCTGGAACACCTCTGCTCTGAGGAAAGGGTGAGAGAGCTCGGGCTATTCAGCCTGGAGAAGAGAAGGTTCCGGGGAGACCTTATTGTGGACGTTCAGTACTTAAAGGGGGCCTAGAGGAAAGCTGGAGAGGGACTTTTTACAAGGGCATGTAGGGATGGAACAAGGGGCAATGGCTTTAAACTAGAAGAGAGTAGATTTAGATTAGATATAATAATGAAATTCTATACTACGAGGGTGGTGAGGCACTGGCACAGGTTGCCCAGAGAAGCTGTGGCTGCCCCCTCCCTGGAAGTGTTCAAGGCCAGTCTGGATGTAGCTTTGAGCAACCTGATCTAGTGGAAGGTGACCCTTTGAACTAGATGATCTTTAAGGTCGCTTCCAATCCAAATCTTTCCATGATTCTGTGATTCTGTGAATAACCATAACACGGGAATATTAAGCAGATGAAGTCAGTATTTTCAAAGAACAAAACCAGGTGGAAAGACCCAATGGAGGTGCTGAGTAGTCTGCCGGGAACAGGGGAGACCAAAATTATATTTTGACTGCCCTCACAAGCTTAACTATAGAAGTTGCTGATGTTAAAGATATCAAAACAGAACTTCTATTGGTGTCACATTTCTAGCACTTGGAGAAGTAAAGGAAGTCAATTGTAAGTTTGCAGATGACACCAAGATGAGTGGTGCAGTTGACACACCAGAAAGATGGTATGCCATCCAGAGGTACCTGGACAAGCTCCAGAAGTTGGCCTGCGTGAACCTCATGAGGTTCAACTAGGCCAAGGGCAAGGTCCTCCATCTGTGTCAGGGCACCCACCAATATCAGTACAGGCTGGGGGATGAAGGGATTGACAGCAACCCTGCCAAGAAGGACTTGGGAGTACTGGTGGTTGAAAAGCTGGACGTGAGCCACCACTGTGCTCTCGCAACCCAGAAGGTCAACTGTATCCTGGGCTGCATCAAAAGCAGCATGGCCAGCAGGTCAAGGGAGATGATTCTGCTCCTCTACTCCACTCTGGAGAGACCCCACCTGGAGTCCTGCATCCAGCTCTGGAGCCCTCAGCATAGGAAAGACATGGAGCTGTTAGAGCAGGTCCAGAGGAGCACCACAATAATGATCAGAGGGCTGGAGCACCTCTTATCTGAAAAAACACTGTGAGAGTTGAGGCTGTTCAGCCTGGAGAAGAGAAGGCTGCAGGGAGACCTTATAGCAGCCTTCCAGTACCTGAAGGAGACCTGTAGGAAAGATGGGGAAAACATTTTCAGCAGGACTTGTTGCGATAGGACAAGGAGTAATGGCTTTAAACTCAGGGAGGGTAGATTTAGACTAGAGAAAAGGAAGAAATTTTTTACTGTGTGGGTGGTGAAACACTGGAACAGATTGCCCAGAGAGGCAGTGGAGGCCCCATCCCTGGAAACGTTCAAGGTCAGGTTGGATGGGGCTCTGAGCAACCTGGTCTAGTTGAAGATATTCCTGCTCACTGCAGGGGAGTTGGGCTAGATGACCTCTAAAGGTCCCTTCCAACCCAAAGCATTCTGTGATTCTAATTTTAAGAAAAGTTTCTGAATATTTTATTCAGAAATTTAAATAACTGTCTTATTTGGAAGTGTCCTAAAAGCCTTCCAATTATAGTCATAACTTTGACTATAACTGTGAAGCAGAAGGATCTTAATTTTGCTTAAAATAAAAAGCTTTGTATAAGCTATACCAAGTTCCTACTGAAATGGCAGTAATATTCTTTTAAGCTAAAATATGCCTATAATCCAGCTTTAATAAAAATGTGACCCCTTAAAGATATTTCAGATGTGAAATTAATTTGTTAATTCCCCACCTTAAATGTCTGTAATTCAGCTTTTAACATAACTAGTGCAAGACAGTGTAGGTTAAGATATTTTTCAAATTAATCTTTCTATATGAAAGAAAACATGATCATTTTCAAAGAAAATTGAGCAATTATTTCTTAAATACAAATACTTTATTTAAAAGGCTGTGTTTATTTATGGATTAACATTCCCTTCTGTAGTAAAATTTATCTGAGAAATGGAACAGAGACCATATGTTATGCATTGAGACAGTAATCGTCCTATTTTACCTTATACATTGGTATGTTTTTGATAAACATTACCATTCTCTTACATGGGAAAAAATGTTTCAAGTGAAGGATCACCCATCTTTCTAAAATCTTTCTTTTTAGGTCATTTTAAAAATCTAGTAAAATTAGTGTTGTGATTCTCCTTAAAAGAAATGCTATCGGTAACAAAAAAGATAAAGGTAATCCTTTATTCACAGTATATAAAATTAGGTATTTGTTTAGATTTTGTTTTGGAAAAGAACTTCTTAGACCCACAAACATGCAATCTTCATGGACTTGACAAAATGTAGAGATCATTCAGACAGCTCACAATCACTTTTAGCAATGGTAACATAGAAACAAAATACTTCCTCACACTTTTTCATTTTAAGAAAAAATAATCCTTGTGAATAGTCTGGATATGAAGAAAAAGTTTGTAAAATTTTCAGTGATAGGACACAGTCAATGGAAAAAGATTTTGGAATACAGGGGAAGAACCTCTTGTTTCAGCAGTCGATTTTACTCTGGCTAATAAGAAGAACCAAGACACAGCCTGAATAAGAAAGACAGTTTTTGTGAAAGTGCCCAGGAAATAATAGAGTTTATGATTCTTAAAAAATGAAAGAATATGGCAACACAATTCTGATAAAGTCAACGGTTTTCAGGAATCTAAAGTTCATCAACCTTGAGAAACTGGTAGATGAATGTCCTTAGGAATGAATTCTGAAAGTAATTTATAAAAGAGATTATATTAAAGCCCAACAGCAAACTGTATATATATTTTTTTAAAGAAAGAAAAAATGCTATCCATTTCTGTAGTAAAAATACCTTTTAATGATGTATAATCCTGAAGTTAATCATATAAATGTTGGATATATTCAAACATTGCTATAGATGGCCATCAAAGACTAACGCAGATCTCTTAGGATAAAATCAGAAACTCTAAAGTACCTATTTAGTTACAGAAACAAGAGACAAAAAGACAGTAACAAAAATATCCATAAATATCTTCAAAATAAGAAAAAAAATCATAACTTCATAAAAATTTGAGCAAATATCAGCTGTCACAGGGAAGACTAAACGTTCTGCTCCTGTTTTGCAACATTTGCAGAAAAGCTTAATTTTGACCATATACTTAACACAATTAAGTGAACATTTGCAAGGTAAGAATACAGCATATGGAAAGAGGGTACTGCACAATATTGAGACAATTAAATATATTTTATTAATCAAGTACTGTTGAAATTCTTTGTACTATACTTAAAGGCAAAACAGAAGCAGTCTCCACTCCAGTGAAACTGATGTCTGAAAATTCACAGCTGTAGGGAAGTTTCAAACAATTTCAGAAGGGCACACACCTTTCAAAGAAAGGAGGGAGGGAAAAAAAAACCATGGGAAAAAAAAAAAAAAAAAAA
>Ga0065711_1043410_pt1 | contig 14746 bp, 10 predicted proteins | sample Hoacrofraction12_FD_59098 | JGI IMG/M metagenome (GOLD analysis project Ga0065711, IMG submission 59098) | Hoatzin crop microbial communities from Cojedes, Venezuela - Epithelial fraction 12 v2 (version 2) | ecosystem: Host-associated > Birds > Digestive system > Esophagus > Crop | place... | reverse complement strand
ATTTATTTAAAAAAAAAAAAAAGGAAAAAAGTCTGCATATCATCAGAGATGCCTGCAGACTGCCTCGGCTGCTGTTGCCTTTCCCACAGCATCTGTTGAAACCCGAGAACGCGCCTGTCAAATCAAGGTCATTTTACAGTAAAACCCCACTTTGCCCGCTGGACGCTGTCCCGCGCGTCCCCGCCACGGCGGCATTGGGGACCCTCCGGCCTTGGACCCCTGCTGTGGGGAGCAAAGCCTCAAAGCAGCAGGACCGAGGGGGTTAAAAAATGAATTGTAGTCAGGGGTGACTTTTTTTTAAATCAGATGACCAGGCCGTATTTTCTTTTTGTGAGAGTCCATGTACCTGGGAGAGAAAGCTGGGATTGATTAGATCTCCCCGTGTTCCTGCTTGTCTCAAATTTACATCAAAATGTAATGATCTGCACTTGAATATTAAGGCAATTTCACAACTCTGCCTCACCTGCAAAAAAAAGAAAAAAAAAAAGAGAAACGGCTACGGGAAACCCTGTGCAATTGATTTTAATAAAAAAAAAATCACCATTTGGTTATAGCGTGCTATTTGAGGACAAAAGCAAAGAGGCAAGAATAAAATACACTTCAATACTGATGAATGCAGCATGAGAAAATCAGACTATTATTGTGGTAAATTGAAGTTTTACTTTGCTGGACTGTGGAAAGTTTATTGTGTGTGAAAAGACAGCGCTATTTTGCTTTTGGAGCAGGAGAGAAGTATTTCACAGAAAGCTCACAAGGAAGGTTTTAGTGTTTTTGCGTATTTTCTTGGGCAGCAGCGTTGATTTCGGATGTTTGTGATGGAGAGATGTCTTTGAGTGTTCACTGTGTTTTCTCCGAAACATTTTGTTGCTCCCTTTAATCTTCCTTTTGCAGTGACCAAGCTGAGAAAAGGCACCCGAGTGCTTCATCTATTGCATAAGTCATCACTTTGAAACCTTAAATGACCTGTTTGACCTCTCTGACTATTTGCATACTTATTTCCCTTTTTGCGTTATGATTTCTTAAGAAAACCAGAGACTGGTGAGCAGATCTGACACATCAGGAGGCAAATCCTGCTGGGCGCTGAGGCGAGGGTGCCCAGCACCCTCTCCACCCACACCTTTGGATCTTGCTCTCCAAAAAACCCAAGGTCTGGCTTTAAAACCTGTCCATGGGCAGGGCAGCCTAGAGGGATGGTGGAGGTGGGGGGAGCAGCGCCTGCTTCTGCTGTAGGGGTCCCGACTGGCTGCTGGGCTGAGCCGGCACTGAGGTGCTGGGCTGGGAACCCCCTGCTCTGCGGTGAGCCAGCGGCCGGCGAGAGGCTCAGGGAGTCGGGCAGCTGCATCTTTAATCCAGCTCATGTCTGATTAGCCAGACACTGCTTTTAATTGCTGTGGAGTTCAAATGGAGAAAGTTTGGCCTGGTGGCGAAAGTGTGCTGGCTTCTAGAGGCGAGTTTCCTGTTGTCGGGAGCGCCCTTATCTGCAGGAAGCGTGTCAGTTACTTGTTTTTACACAGGGAAGGAAACGAGCGGGATTAGGTGCTTTCTAGATTTACCCTTCAACGTCCTCCATGTCTGCACTACTCTGTTTATCTCTAGTGATTTTAGTTTGTGAAGTTTTACGATGTCCATCGTTCCCCAGGGAAACGCAAGAAGTTAAATGGTTGTGTTGTCCTGCCATTTTTAGCTGTTGTAAAAATACACATCACCAACCTCTCTGGGCCACAGTTTCAAAAGTATCCAATTTGCAATTTATACCTTTCGAGCCTCATTAATGATACTCAGATAGGGTTTTTTTTCCTCCCCCGAATGAAAGATCAAGAAATGCACCGGTTATTATACTAATAGGAGCAGTCCTCACACTTCTGAACTGCCTTTCATCATGGATCAGAAATCACTTTACAGAAATTCATTTTTTAATATCTGCAGGAGTTGTATGAGCATAGGAAGCCGAAACGTAGCATTTCACATGGACTGCCCAAAGTTGCAAGGCAAATTAGGAGCAGAGCTCAGAGTCAAATTAATTGTCCCTTAATTAGAGATTGCTAATGGATTAAAACTTTGAGAATGTGTCCGCCTTTGCCAAGTGCGCTCGTGCTAATGTGCCAATGCAGTGTGCGTGTATGTGGGATGTGGGGTCGGGGGTGAGAATAGAAGCAGCGGTTCCAGAAGATGCCAGTCGTTTACTGGTCCCTATCCAGCCTGGCGTGGCTGGGGTGCTGGGTTGGAGGCTTGTAAGCCTAGACACAGCTTTGGACAAAAGTCCAGACAAAGGTGAGGGCTGGGGTTTAGGCCATTGTGTTCTAGCAAGCGGGGGGGGGTTCAGGGAAATAAGCATTATTTCTCCAATGTCAGCTCACAACAGAGTGTATATGACGTTAAGCTGAACTTTCGCAGAGGGTTTTGAGGAGGAAATGTGGAAAAGTTACAAAAAAAACTTGTAAGAAGTTGCCTGGCATGCTGAGCGGCTTCAAGTAGTGATTTTTGGCGTGGAAGATGTCTTGGTGTTAGGAGCCGTTCCTGGCAGAAGAGGCTGCCTGGGCTGTCCAGAAGCCAAAGCTGGGCTGGAACAGGACTGTCCTGGCTGATGCTGGAATTTGCCAGTTCGTGACTTCAGATGTAACACAGCACAGCATGACTTTGGCCAGAATTTTGAAATATTTCTAATGAAACCGCATTTGGCTTGTTACCTGCTCTCGTGGGCAAGCCAAAGTAAAACTGTAACAAGAATAGTGAAAAAAAAAAAAAGACTCTAATAAAACAGCATTTCATTTAAATGTAAAAATTATGGCTGTGTTTCTTCAGAAGTGATCAGCTGATTCTGGGAAACCAGCTTGAAGCTGTGGAAGGCAAGGCAGGTTTTGGGAAGCGACTCTTCCCTAGGCTTTGGAATTCTTACTCCATTTAAGGTGCCTGAAGTTGAGCTGCCAAGCATCAGGACAACTCAGACCCTCCTTATCTTCACTGTAATGCTTTAGGTGCCCTGAGCAGTCTTGGGACTTTTACTTGGTGTTCTGGTTTTGGCTGGGATAGAGTTAATTTTCTTCTCAGTAGCTGCTGTGTTTTGGATTTATTATGAGAAGAATGTTGATAGTACGCTGATGTTTTTAGTTGTTGCTATGAAATCAAGGACTTTTTCCAGTTTCCCATATTCAGCTAATGAGCAGGCGTGCGGGAGCTGTGAGGGAGCACAGCCAGACAGCTAGCCCAAGTTGGCCAGTGGAAATATTCCGTACCATAGATGTCATGCTCAGTTTATAAATGGGGTTGGCCGAGGGCAGGGATCTGCGTAATCCACGAGTTCCACGATCGCTGCCTGGCGACAGGCTGCACAGTCGGTCATCGGGCGGTGAGAGGAATTGTACTGTGTATTGCATGGTTTGCATGTTCTTTGTTATTATTATTATTCCTTCCTTTGTTCTCTTGTTAAACTGTCTTTATCTCAACCCATGCATTTTCCCTTTTGTCCATTCTCCTCCCCATCCCACAGGGCAGGGGAGAGGTGAGCGAGTGGCTGTCTGGTCCCAGTTGCCAGATGCCGGGTTAAACCACAGCACTTGATCCGGACCGAAACCGGCTGTCTAGCCTACAACCGGCACCGTGGCTGCCTGCGCACCCCACGAAGGAGCGAGGCTCTCTGCATCCCGGTTGTCCCCTTGGGAGTGGGCGCAAAGCGGTGGGGTGGCCGTGCTCTGGAGGTGGCTGGTGGGAGGGCTCTGGGGAATGGCTGACACTCGCCACGGCTGGACATGTGACTTCCAGGTGGTTCGAGTCGTGTCGGACCACCCTCGCGTTAGCCGAGGTGCTGGTGGCTGCTTGCTTGCCGGTGATGGTTTTTTCCTCACCTCTCTCGGGAAGGAACAGAAGTGACATGCCACACTCTTCCAGAACTCTCCCTAAAGCTCATCTGTTCCTTAATGTCTGCAAAAATTGGACAGGCTAAGTCTGCTGGAGGTAAAACTTCTGCTTATTATGCTGGATAGTATTTGTCGTTCTTTTGTTTCTCTGCCTGTGGTCTAAGAGTCTCTTTGCTGGAGACGGTCTTTCTCTGTGTCGGCACTGACTGCAGGACAGACGGACAGCAAGGCTGTGACCTGTGGTCAGGGTTGGTAGGTGCCCCTGAACGGAAGGATCTGCCCAGCTGTTTGACACTGCTGTTTTTTCCAACATTAACAGGAATTTACATCGGTACTAGCGGATACAATGACATTTCCAGCACTGGATGTTTTTTGCTTTTTACTGAAAATAGGTCAAAACCAAATAAAGTTGGGTGGTATTTAAGGACCGGGGTGGTTTTGGCTAACACCACCTTCTTCCTTTGCCCATGTCCCATGTGCTGGGTTGTGGTGGGAGCCTGTACATGAACTCTTGTTTGCTCAGGCTGAGTGCGAGATTCCTCGGTGGAAGCCTAATCGCAGACTGCTTACCTGCCACCTGTTTGCTGATCACAGCCCACTCACGATGTCTGGGCACGCTTATTTCTGTTGCAAGGAGAATACACCAGACTTATGAACAGACGGGGCTTTGCATACAAGGCAATCCAAGCTGGATTCTGGAAAGAATTTCACAGAGTGGCAGCTTTGTTGGAAATAGCTGCTTAATGCTGTATGGCAGAGCTGTTGCTCTTTTTGGTGTTTTTGCCGGACCCGTGCCCGCCCTGATGCCCCGAGCAGCAGCCTGGTGTCCCCGGTGACCCTGGCTCCTGCCTCAGGCTCACCAGGCTCCGCTTGCCGACCCCCGGCAGCTCTGCGGCTCCTCAGTACGGAGCTGCTCTTTGGTTTTTCTCTTGGGCTTTGTAGAGAGGCCAACTTTTTCCCTGGATAAAGTTGGCTTCAGATGCGAACTCCTCAGCCCGACCCATCCTTGCAGAGCCATGCTCGGTGTTACTCCCAGCAGTGAGATCTCCTCATTGCCAGTTTAATTGCTGGCTGGGCTGCTGTGGAAGGGAGCAGAGGTATTAGTGGGGTTACTAGAGGTTATTAGAGATGGGAGGAAGCTGAAGGTCTGACCCATCCAGATTTAACTGGATTAAAGCTCATTTTACCCCCAACTCCAACTTGTTTTGATCTGGGTTTTACAGTAGATAGTTTGTAGAAGCTACCCAATTAATATGTTAATTTTAACACCAGATTTTGTAAAGCTTTTTTGTTGTAGGTGGAAAAGAGATCCAAATGTTTTGATCCTATTTTTATCATTATCTTTGCTGAGTTTTTCTCACTCTGTGCTTTGCAGAAAGGAGTGAAATTTTAATAATTCACTAATATACTTTCACTTCATTAACATTTTATCATTCTGGCATTGTGCATATGGCAAACTGCTTAATACTCTCATTAAGGGCCTGATCTTGCCCCCATACTCTCACATCCCTGCAGGTATGGAAAACCCTAAACACAGGTGCTGTTCTGCTCTTTGGAAAGAGCTTTTCTCTTTTTTTCCAATAGACAGTAAAGCGAACAAAACATGCAGGGCTTTTTGTTTGTTTGTTTGTTTCAGGATGGAAGCATTGGCACAAAGATAGCAGCCGTGGCTAGGCTGGAGCCACTAAATGCCAAGCCTCATGCCATTACAAGACTGAATGGTGGGGTCTAGAGAGTGTGGAGACGCAAGGTGCTGTTGTGGTAGTGTTTGCATTGTTTTACGCTGTGGCGTGTTTGGGTTAAGCAGAGATTTGTACTGGTATTAAAATGGTTCTGAAACTTCCGGGTGCTTTCCCTGGGATAATGTCTTGGTTTTGGCTGGGATAGAGTTAATTTTCTTTCTGGTAGCTGGTATAGTGCTGTGTTTTTAATTTGGGGTGAAAAGGGGATTTGGGATGATCCACGAGGAGCTGGGAGGGGACACAGCGGGGACAGCTGACCCCAGCTGGCCAAAGGGGTATCCCATACCGTATGATGTCGTGCTCGGTGTGTGAGCTGGGGGAGTTGGCTGGGATGCAGCGATCACTGCTCGGGGATGGGCTGGGTATCAGTCAGCAAGTGATCAGTAATTGCACTGTCCATCACTTGGTTTGTACATATTATTATTAGTGTTATTATTACCTCTTTCTTTGCTGTCCTATTAAACTGTCTTTATCTCAACCCATGAGTTTTTACTTTTCCCATTCTCCTTTCCATCCCCTGGGATGGGGGAGGTAAGTGAGTGGCTGCGTGGTGCTTAGTTGCCAGCTGGGGTTAAACCGTGACAGATAGCACAGTGCTTGGTATTAGGATGGCACAAATAACACGTAACACTTCAGGTAATCTTGGTGATTAGGTACAGAAGTTTGCAGGTGTGTTGTTGTGTTCAGCAGGTGCTTTTTAATTGTGTCCTAATCTGAAACTGGGTGTTGGACGTCCATGCTGACTCTCCTTCCTGTTTTTTTCTTTGCATAAAATATATCTCTAAATTAGTGCATGATTTGTTACTGCTAATTAAATACTGTTAGCACGCCAGATTATGTCAGGCGTATTCAGAAGGCATAAGAAGCCAAGCGTGGCTGAGGAGTGGACAGTGGGTAGGTACAGGAGGCTTGAGCCTGGAAAGGAAACTTCTGGGTTATGAGCGGTGGGGAACTAAGGGCCAGGTAAGAATTTCAGGAGGTTACGCGTGTTGAGAAGAGTGTGGCTGTTACGAGACCGGAGGAGAGGAGATCACAGTAATACATGCGGGAGATGTTGAGGGACCTGGCTGAGGGTTTTTGCTTGTCAGGTAGAATATATTTGCTTTTAGAGGCACTGGGACAGAAACTCATCTCTTGTTAAATTGTTATAGTGCCATTGGAGTTAGTGGAATTACACTGATACACACCAGCAGAAAGCCTGTCCAGAGGTATTACAAGAGTGAAGATGTGAAGGGTGGGGGAGCCGCAAGAGGTTATAGGCCTGAGCAACAGGGAGGGTGGAAGTTTGTTCAGAAGCGATAGAGGCTGAGCAAGTGAAGGGGTTCGGTGGGAAGGATCAAAAGGTCCATTGCAGCTATATTGGCTTTGATTTGACGACGAGACGCCCAGCCAAGAGATGTCAGCAAGGCAGGCTGAGAGATGGGCTTGGCTGGAGAGGAGAGTCGGCGACGGGGAAGTGCATTTCTCATTGGCGTGGTAGCAATTGGTGTGTGAGTGAATAAGATCACGCGCAGGGGCAGGGGCAGGGGAGGGGAAAAAAAGACCAAGGCCACAGCAGGAGCTGGGGGAAAAATGAAAAAAAAGCCAAGGCTGCACCAGGAGCCCGGGCAGGGGAGGCGGAGGTAGAGAGCAATCACTAGACCAGGATGAGGAGGGCCAGAAGACAGCATCTCACGAAGCCACGGTGGGACAGAATTGCAATCTAGAAAGAGGAACAGAATAGGCTTATCAAATATTATTTAGGGTTGAAAAGAGAAAAGGGAGTGACGTTGACTTCTTTAGAGGCATGAGCCGTGAATAATCTCTACCACAATTAGAAAACTTTGAAAAGCTGAGCTATATGTAAACTACGTCTTAACCGGTATGTCTGATTAATTTTTTTTTTCCCCCCATCTTCTGTTGTTGCAGAGCAGTCTCATGTAATGGTGCAGCAGACCTTCGTGTGCTGGGAGCTGTTGCGGCCGCATCCCTAGCGGCGACTGCGCTGCGTGGTGCTGCTGTGGCTGCTCCGTGCAGAGCCCTGCCCTTCCTTTGCCAGGGGGTGAAGGGGCTGTGTCAGCCCCGGCTCATCCTGGGGACCTCCGCTGCACCGGCGTCCCCAGGGAGGCATTGTAGCTGGGTTAGTGCTCAGGAAAATGAGACAAGTACCTGAAGTCACAGGGTTTTGATTAAATACACCAGCGTTATCACTGCGGTTGCCATACCCCAGTTATCGGGCCCCGTGTGGGGGGAGCGGGGTGGTGTTGGGCCACGGGTCGGTGCTGGGCTCTGATGACAGTCAGAGGAAAACATCGCAGCTTTGACTTGTGTTCTGACGGAGCGGGAGATCTCACTCTGGATATGTTTCCGCATGGAGTCACTATGTGCACCGAGGAAGAAAACGCAGGCTGGAAAAAATGAGGGAAAATGTGGAATTTAGGCATGTGCACTAGGATGGTCACCCGTGTTCACAAGCAGGTCTTGTTACTGCAACAACTGCAACCCGTTTACAATCCTGGGGTTGGCTGCAAAGACTGGAAAGAGCCTGACTAGAAATAAGCCTGGCTTAACTGTACCAAGACAAGAAAAAATAAAAAGCAGTGTCAAAAGTGAAAAGTAAAGTGCGTTTTGAAAATCCTTTTGGTTTTAGTAAGCCGGGGTGTTGCTTCTGAAGGATGGGGACGTTCCCACTCCCTGTCCGTGACTCTGGTGGCCTCCCTGTCCAGCACCTCAGAAGCAGACAGCCTGGGTTGGAAGGTCAGTGGCTTTAGAAACTGAACACGTTTTAGCTTTCCAAGTTGCGCTGGTTTTGACTGCGGTAGAGTTAATTTTCCTCCCAGTAGCTGCTGTGTTTTGGATTTAGACTGTTGATAACATACTGATCTTTTTAGCTGTTGCTATGAAATCAAGGGTTTATGTCAATTTCCCATGTTGGGCTACTGAGCAGGTGTGCAGGAGCTGGGAGGGAGCACAGACAGACAGACAGCCAAGCTGGTCCGTGGAAGTATTCCACACCATAGACATCATGCCTAATTTGTAAATGGGGATTGGCCGGGGACAGGGATCCACGAGTTCCATGATCGCTGCTTGGGGACAGGCTGCGCAATGAGTCAGTGGGCAGTGAGAGAAATTGCGTTGTGTATCACTTGTTTTGCGTATTCTTTATTATTATTATTATTATTATTTCTTCCATTGTTGTCTTATCTCGACCCATGAGCGGGATGGGGAGGGATGAGCAAGCGGCTGTCTGGTCCTAGTTGCCAGCTGCTGAGTTAAACCGTGGCACAAGTGGAACAATTTCTTTCTTTCCTAGTTGTATCAAAAGCATGTGTTGCTGTGATTGCAGCAGTTTGAGGAAATACCTGAGCGTCTTGAAGCTAAAATAGTTGGGAGACCACTCCTGGAGAAAACAAGGAGAGGTGTGGAGGGCTCCGAGGCACGGTAACGGGTTGCGAAGCCTTTCACCACGGGTTGCTCAGGTGGGTTACCTCAGGACAGCGGTGGTTACCCTCTGGCAGTGGGTGTCCGTGGTTGCAGAGCCGAGGGGCTCGTGCACGCTCCTGGTCCCGCGCAGCTGCTGGGAGGTTGAGGACCGGTGCGAGCTCTGGCGGTGATGCTACGGATGAGGAAAGGGCCGGGCACAATTATGCAGCCCTCAAATGCCGTATTGAGGGGATAATTTCACACTGCTAGTAGCAAAGGCTTTTTTACCAGAAAAGCAGTGTTATCTTTCGTCACGGGGCTGCATAAAACAGCCCTGGCTGTGTTGATGATAAGAATAGTATCGGTCTTGCCCAGTAGCCCTTTCTCCTGCAGACGGTTGTGTCCCAAGCTGATGGACTCTGCGCACTCCCTCCGTGGGCTGCACTTGGTTTATGCAAGCCATGCTTCCTCCCTTCTTGCTTTTTTTGGACGAAGTGCTTTCTGCTCAAATGAGGATGCCTGTTCACGGTGTGACGGGGCAAGTTTGGGAATCGCTTTGAAATCTGGAGCAGGATTTTTTTTTTTCTCATGCAAAAAAAAAGAGTTTCTTTCTGACCCTGAAAACCTACAGCCTAAATAAGTTATTTTGAGCAAAAATTACTCCAGTATAGAAGTCTCTACACCTATGTAATCATTTGTCATGCTTTCATGTTTCACACACTTTATTTAAGTCCTTGTCACCTGCTAGTAACATATAAACATTGGGGAAATTTGGAGATATGCACAGTGTTATTGGTGTTTTTGAAGCAGCTGCTACTGTCCTGCTTATGTTCAGTGGATTTCTTACTTTCAGCGCATGAATGAATGGGCAGGAAACCACATCAATATTGATTAATATGGACAGAAACTGCCCTCCCACCTCTCACTCATTCAAAACGACAATGACAAAGTCAGTCAGCAGGGTTCAGCTGATGGGCTGTTGGGAAGAGCTTGTTTTACTTCAAAAGTAGAGCTGTGTTTTGCAAGTGTTGAAGCAAGCAGCATGGCACTCTGGAAAATCTAGAGACTTGTTTCTTCTGGTGCCAGCGTGGGCATGAGCACTGGCAAAAACTGAAGTTTGTCCCTTTTTGTGCCAACATCTGTCGACTCTGATTGTCTTAGCTGATTTCAGTGACGATTTAGTGTGAGCAAATAGGCTGGTATTTGATCACGTAGGTGGCTGGTGTCTAAAGGCCATCTGCGTGTATTCATGGAGAGCTCTCATGGGACACAGTGGCGGTTGCATCTGATTTTATGGATGCAGAACTCGATGCTCCATTGGCATCATTGATATAGTGATGGTGATAATGGTTGTTATTAATTTACATTCTAGTGGCAGGTAAACAGCATTAATATTTGGCTCCTCTGCGGACATCCTCACTCTCTCAGGTGCATTCTCCATTGATACCGAAGGTGATTTATGGGAGTGTTCCCACTCTGGCAGTGTGAGTGATGCACACACAGCTCTTCGGAGCCAGCAGGTGATAAGACCTCTTTATACACAGATATGCTGCAACATAGATTTATAGTGCCGCAACCGTGAAATCTATATCTTGTTACGAACAACACACAATGCATTACTTGTTTGTGCAAAATTCAGCGCTTTGCCAGCCAGCAAAGCGAGGAGCGGCGGGCCAGACTCAGCCCCCTGGGCACAGTGTGTTGGCCTTTACTGACGCGCGGACCTGTAAGCCCGCAGGCTGCGCTCGAAGTCTTGTGACTCCGGGAGCGAGTGAAGATGGGTTGTCAACACATCTGTGTTGTGGTGATAAACTCTGATGTCTAATGACTGAAGCCCGGTAGCAGCCTTTCCCCGAGCCAGCGTACTCAGCAGGTCTTTGTCTCGGCCACTGTGCTTTACAGAACTGCAAGAAGCTAGTTGTCTTTAAAATCGAAGTTATTTGGCTAAACCTATTAAGGAGGAGACAGACAGACAGACATGGACAGTAGGATGATTGAAGACTTTTTTAATAGCCCAGAAAGGTAGCCCTCTTCCCCTAAAATGCCTAAGTAGCAGCCTCGAGAACTGCTTCATCTGTGAGCTGCAGAAGAAGGAAACATGGTTAGATTGCAGAAATGCATATAAGGAGTTTATTACAATGTGTTAATTGCCACTGCCAATAGTTATCCTTCATTATGAAAGCAACTTCCTTTGAGATAAAATAAGGAAACGTATGTTTTCATGTATCTTTGTCAGTCAGAAGAGGCATGAGACTCCTGTTCCACTTCTATCTTGTGGTGTGAAGTAATGCAGCTCCACTGAAGTGAGAGGTGGATAGCTGGGGAGAAGGCAGCCTCCTTTTTTACTAGAGAGCTTTAGTGCAACGTTGTTTTATTTCTGTACATTAAAGTTAATAACACAGCAAGTGTGCTTTGAAGTTAAGTCTTTCTAGGAGCTCCATATGTTAAAATCTGCAAACAAACTTTATAGTCACTCTATAGCCCTTCACGATATATCGTTTTGAACTGCCTTCTATCTATTGCATTTTATCTGCCGGCAAAATCCATTTCTAATTCTGGCCATATCTCCTTTGCGATCACTTGCCAGAAATCTATTCCCAGGATTCTCTGTATTTTAGTGAAATATCTCTGCTTCAGCACCTTTCCCAAGGTGGCTGATCTAATCACGGCACTATCAGCTATCACTTCTCATTTCCTTTGCTAGCTCTGTCCTGTCAAATGCGATGCACAGCCTAACAAAGTGACATTCAGATACTCCCAGTGACCAAGGCTGCTTCCCTCTCTTTTGCTCTGCGGACCTGGAAATGTATGTGGCTTCTGAAACACCTGCCCTTCGCTCCGGGAATGTGACTTACAAGGCGCACTGTGAGAAGAGTTAATATTAAGCAGAGGAGATAGCTGCCTCTCTGTTTATCATGGGGAGGTTCCGTTTGTAGCAACCATCTGGGTATTAAACCCCACATCCACGGCCTCTTTTCTTAGGTGGAGGAGAGCAATGCTTCATTCCTGCTGGCTGGTGAGAGAGCCCTACCTTGCCGTCAGAGAAATGAAATTGGTCACCTCCCGTTCCTAACCTCCATTCTTGCCTGTTGTATATGCACGCTTCTCCTTTAAATACGAACGTGACTGTATGCAAAGGTCAGCGATAGCAAACAGGGTGCTTGTGGTTCACAGGTAAGGAGTCACCTGCCTAGGGAGATCCTCTCCTAAGGTTAAACACGGTTTCTATGGACACAGGTCCAGCAATAGCATCTTTGTTTTTTTTTGGCCTCTATTTTTTTCCCCTGAGTGACAAACCTCTTGGTGTTATCTTAGATTGCTATCACAGCCTAATACTTGTTTTAAGAAGTGTGTGGCTGACGACTCCATCCGCTCTGGAAGATAAAGTTATCCACGTGCGTCCTCACAGCCCTTCCTGCTTTGTGCTATTTCACACACGCTGCCACGAGCTCTGCTTTGCTGCAGTCTCATTTCTCCGCCGGTTTTTGCGAGGGCTGAAGCCTAAATCTTGCTTTTTCGGTGAAAGCAGGGAGCGGGCTTCCTCTCGCCAGACTGGCTAGGAGCATGGGGAGAGCCCTCTCCACGCATCTGTCCCGGCTCCAGGGCACCACGAAGTGCAATGCTTGCGCGGTGCTAAGAGTTTTTCTGGGTTTCTTCTGAAATCATACAGCCTGGTTTCTGGGAGTTGTTTTCCCCACTGTGTGAACCTGTCTTGCAGTCTGCAGTAGATCAACACACATATTTTCGCTGTAGCCTGTTAACAGGTTGCAGAATTGAGTTTATTTTGAGTTTATATTGACAAAAAGAACCAGTCTGATATGTTGTTTATGGCCCAAAGTACAACACAAACCAGGTGCTCTGTGTTTCAGTTCTTTGGCACGTATTTTGATAAGCGGTGTCACATCCTGGCGAGCTTCCAGGGCAAGGTGTCTGCGGTCCCTCCCAGCTGTCCCTCCGGTCGACTGCGGAGGTGTGAGCTGCGGAGCATCTGCCCTAACAGGGGATGGCAGAGCGAGCTTCTGTGTGTCCTTAAATGGCAATTTACGGCTAAATTACGAGGATGGTGTCTAATGGCTTAAAAAGCTGCTCATTGCTGCGTTTTTCTTCACTGTAGGAAGGCTGAAAAAGCTGTGTTAAAATAATAATTAAATGCTGACAGTACTAAATTTCCACCCAGTGTGAGTTGGCAGCAGTTGCAAACCAAAACATTAGGTCATTAAAGAAAAAAACCCAAACCTGATTAAATACCTCTGTATGTTTTTCTGATTAGCTATTCTTAAAAAGAGCACGTGGCTGTAATAGAAGGGTGTACTTGATAGCAGCAATTGCTTTTTTGGGGAAAGGTAAAATACTCAAGTTTTAATGTGTATATATGTGTGTTTGAAAGGATTTCTTGCTGATCTTAGCTATGGGGATTTATTTCTTACTAATCATCCATTTTTAAAAGCCGCCACGAAAGCTCCCTGCCAGGAAAGAAGTGAAATCCCCTCGATATTATGTTTCTGGAAAGAACAGTTAACAGTGACTAATGTGCTCGGGGTTTTGTTTTTGTCTCTTTTTCCTCTTCTCTGGCTAGACAGAGCTGCTTTGGCACTCGAGAGTCGAGCAGCCATGGTGGACCTTGCTGTAGTGTTGATGGTATCGAAGTACTATGAGGCTCAGGGGCTGGCTGCAGTGCACATCCTGCAGACACGCAGATAAAAGGGTTTCTGCCCCAAAGAGCTTGCTGAGGTGGGGAGGTACATGAAGTCGGGTGAGGATGTGCAAGGGGAAGACGAGGTGGTGTTGGAAACAGAAACCCCTCTTTACCCCATGCCCACTCCTGGCCAGAGGTCCACTGCTCGCAGAGGCACGCTGAAGCTGGCTCTCTTGACTGTTTTATTAGAGCACTGTTGGCTGAGGGATCTGCAAAGTAGGAATTGTCAAAAGGTGCATTTATAGGTTGCCACTTTTTACCACTTGTTTCTTCCTTTGATGTGCTCTGCAAGGTATTTGCTCCAGTGCTCTCCATAGCAATGTTTTCAGGGTTGATGCCCACAGTATACGTGTGTCTGGAGCTCCTTCCGGGTCCTCTTTCAGGGATGTTGCTGGAGCTGGTGGGGAGGGGAGGATCCGGTGCTGGTGGGGACTTGTGCCACTGCAGGAGGGCTGTGGCTGCCGCTGGCCCCATGGGAAGCCCTGCAGAGTGAGAGGCGTCGGTGGGCTGCCGAGCATCCCCCCTCCAAGGGCCGGGGGCGTCTCTGAAAGCTGTATGGCCCCTGTGGCCAAAACACGCTGCCCAAGCGCGTGCTGAGTATGGCAGGACGTCCTGGCTGCTGTGGCTCCTGCTCCCACCGTGTCACAGCAACTCAAGGTCTGTGGTGTGTGGATTACGGTGCCAGCCCTGCGAGGCACCGCGGGGTGGTCCTTCCTTCCACGCTTTCATCTGAGAAACTGAGGGGTTAAGGTCTTGCAAATTATTTCAAACTGTTCTGTTGTTTGGAGACATAGCATAGGGTAATACAGCCTGGTGTTGTATTAATATACTCCTGTCTGCACCCAGAAGTTGCATATGAACAGCGATCTCACAACCATAATTGCTTCTACCAGAAAGATGTAGGGAAAAGGTTCATCTGAAGGGATTTGAAGGAGGCACAGAGTCATGTACTTACAAATTTACTCAACACTTTTACTGGACTCTTTTAAGGGCAACTGGGATATTCATTTTTCCCCTGGGAGCTGTATAAGTTACATTTTTTTTTTTTTTTT
>Ga0065711_1043409_pt1 | contig 14746 bp, 5 predicted proteins | sample Hoacrofraction12_FD_59098 | JGI IMG/M metagenome (GOLD analysis project Ga0065711, IMG submission 59098) | Hoatzin crop microbial communities from Cojedes, Venezuela - Epithelial fraction 12 v2 (version 2) | ecosystem: Host-associated > Birds > Digestive system > Esophagus > Crop | place... | reverse complement strand
CCCCCCCCCCAATAAATTACCTTCATTGAGGATAAATGTAAATATAAGAACAAGCAGTAACATTACTCGATAATTTAATTCTCCTTCACTGTGTCCTTGAAACTTCTCACAAAGCATTGCAATCTGTTAGAGTGACTTAATGCATAAAGTACCAAACTACTGAGAGATTCCAATACTTTCACAAAATTAGACAGGCATTGATTTTAAACTGTTTCTTTTCTTCTTCTTTATTAATATTTTTCTTTGTATACAAAAGGAAATTTGATGGAATACAGCTGTCTCTGGTCTTTAAAATTATAATACCAATTGAGATGTTTATTATGAAATAGTTGGCATTATTTTGTGTTGTAAATTTTAAGATTACAAAGTTATTACATTCTGCCAATAAAATTAAGAATGCATGTACTTATTCATTTTCAGTTAAGTATGAACAAAAATGGTTTCTGCTTCTTGATCCTGTGAGAATGTGCTACATAAAGGCCTTCATTTCTAGAAATATTTCAATTAAAAATGTCTGGACATGGTTGGGATTTTTTTTTGTTTTCTGAATGAATGTGTAATACAGAATACTTCTTACTTGCACAATTTATATCATACCTTATAGTTTTACAGAGACAAAGTGCCTTTGATTTTTAGAAGTCTGAATGCAAATTATGTCTTCCTTATGTGATATAATATTCATAATATTCATATTAAGTCATATCTTCCTAGGATGTCTAGAGGCCCAAAAGGCAGGAATCCTGGATTTTTGGCTGTGGCTACTGAAAAAAGAAACAATACTCCAAAACATGACAGCCTATTCATCCTTCTCATAAAGGGAGAAGGTACTGGAACCTTCATCATTCGACTGCAGGAGTTAACTCACAGAGACGCATCCCTGCTCCTTTGTGCCTTTTCTCCATCTTGCCCTATATGTATGATGACCTCCTGGTCTAAATTAATCAGAGTAGTTGCAACTATTCCATTTTAACATACCCTCTCTGCTGCTGACTTCTTCATTCCATCAAAGTATGGGATCTATTGTCTCACTCACTTGATAGGGAGATGTTGGGCCTTCTTATTTTCTCAGACCAGAGCTAATAGCTAATCAAGTACAAACCCCAGGATTTTCATCACTATCACTTTTGGAGAAATGTGCTTAACTTCAGACACCAAGGAAACGGCAAGGTTAACAACAGAAAGGCTTTAAAATTTCTAGTTTTGGAAAAGCAGGGCATGATGACCATGAGGTTGGTTCACAGCCTGGATCTTCTTGGATTGAAGATTGTGTTGCTGGTAGGTGGCATGGCTGTGAGTTATATTTTTTATGATTTATAGTAGGGCCCACGAAGTTAGAACATGTATGAGAAAAGAAGAGGAAAGCTGCAAAACTCGGTGGGTACAGCCACAATACATTTCTGAAAGCACTAATATAGAACCAATTGTTACTAACAAGGAGTAGAGGAAAGGTGTATCTAGCCTTTTTCCTTCCCTGTTAAATTTGCACTTGGATATCATAACATGTCCATTCTTTTTCTCTTTGTCAATAACACTAGTACTGTAATTACCATGAACAATTAAAAAGGTATTTAAAGCAGAGTTACACCAAATTCTGTTTGCAGGAACAAAGAGCTGCATGAGCAGAATATGCATTCTGAATTCACAGTTAGTAATCACCTTTGGGAATATAAATGAACATTAGACGAGGTCTTATCTGATATAAACAGTCATGGTTCCACAAATACAATTAGTCCCTCTGAATGCTTTTGTCCATAAATTACACAAGTTTGTAATACCCATCAGTATATGTTGCCTTCTTCTAGGCAACATGCCTGAGCTGTCACCGTTGACATGTGATATGCAGATGTGGAAAGTCCTGGTGAAAATAAAAGTCCATTACTCAGTATTTGGGGGAACAGGCGATTCTGTTTAATGCTGGATTAAAGCCAAGGAATCCTGATGATGAATGTAGGAACTCTGTTTTCTCTTGTAATAACTGACTGTGATTCAGCCTTAAGCGTAACACTAAGAGGCTTCTAAACTTTCACCAAACTGATTTTTTTCTTAGTTGTATTGATTTTAATGTCCTGCACTTAGGGAGGAATAACCCCATGCACCAGTACAGGCTCGAGGCTGCTGGAAAGCAGCTCTGTGGAGAGGAACCTGGGACTCCTGGGGGATGATAAGTTAACCATGAGCCAGCAGTGTGCCCTTGTTGCCGAAAAGGCCAATGGTATCCTGGGGTGCATTAAGAAGAGTGTGGCCAGCAGATCGAGGAAGGTTCTCCTCCCCCTGTACTCTGCACTAGTGAGGCCACATCTGGAATACTGCATCTGGTTCTGTGCTCTCCAGTACCAGAAAGACGAGGAACTACTGGAAAAAGTCCAGCAGAGGACTGCAAAGATGATGAGGGGACTGGAGCATCTCTCCTACAGGGAAAGGCTGAGGGAGCTGAAGTTGTTTAGCCTGAAGAAGAGGGGACTCAGAGGGGAGGTCTATAAGTGTCTTAAGGGTGGGTGTCAAGAGGATGGGGTCAGACTCTTTTCAGTGGTACCTGGCGACAGGAAAAAGGGCAACAGACACAAACTGAAGCAAAGGAAGTTGCTTTTGAACATGAGGAAAAACTTCTTCACTCTGAGGATGATGGAGCACTGGAACAGGAGATATTCAAAATCTGCCTGGATGCGGTCCTGTGCAGCCTGCTGTAGGAGAACCTGTTTTAGCAGCGAGGTTGGACCCGATGACCCACAGAGGTTCCTTCCAGCCCCTACCGTTCTGTGATTCCGTGATTCTGTGATTCTGTGATTCTGTGATTCTGTGATTCTGTGATTCTGTGTGATGTTCTTAGAACAAAAATTGATTTGATCCAGCAGGTTCAATATCTTCAACAAGGAAAAGTTTGTAACTAGAAAAAAAAAGACAATTATTATACACTGTATGCATTTGCTTGCACTTCTTATCTACACTTTCTCCATGCAGAGAACTAATGTAGACTCTAATAGGATCTGAAGACACCTACATCATCAGAGGTAGTCATAATTGATAGTTGTGTCTCAGTTTTCAGTACATTCTCTGGTCTTGACAAAATGGAATTTGAAGCAAATTTTGGTTAATTTAAAATTATAAGCAGATTTTAAAAGAATACTTGTAGCTGTTAGCAGAACTAGCGGGAGAACGTCCAAAATGGCAATGTTGTCTGTGATACGCCTGAGATTGTGGGAACAATCATTGTGCTGTCCTTAGGAAAAGCATCTTGTACTATTTTGTTCTCACTCCATAAATTTGTATGTTAGTACTTCCATTCTTTGAAATTTGTTATCCTTGGTATATTTAGTATCTCTGTGAATTAAACCCACTTCAGTAAAATCTTTACCTGTTAGATACTGTGATACAGATTCTGGTTTATATAGAAAGTTTTAAACAAGTGTACCCTGCCTAGAGTTAAAAAAAAAAAAAAATTGACCTGATAGATCAATATCCTTGGTAGTGAGAAAGAAAATTATAAAAACAGTAGGTATTGCCAAGGTTCTGGTGAGACACAGAAGAACTCTTTTAGTAAACCATATCAGGATACGACTTATTATAACCACAGTTTATCTGGGACATGAGTACATTAGACCTATCGTAAACAGAGATCTGAATTCATCTCCATTCCTCCATGGCGCTTGGATAATGGTCTTTAACAATGTGTTTTGAAGAGAAAGATAGTGTTACAATACATAGAATCACAGAGTCATAGAATTTTTTAGATTGGAAAAGACCTTGAAGGTCATCAAGTCCAGCTGTTAACCTAGCACTGCCAAATTCAGCACTAAACCCTGTCCATAAGCATGTGTTGTGTACCTTAAATTATTATAAATAACAAGAACAAATTTTGACTGTCTTTAGTCATTGTTTCTGCAGGTTACTTAATATGAAACTTCTCAATTCAGTCATGACAATTGTATGCCAATTTCCACTACAGTATACAAGTATGACACTGACATTGAAAATTTGTCTTACAAAGTTATATCTGACCTTTTTCTTAAAACATGCAGAGTCAGTAAGAACGTGCTGATTTCGAGGATAAATCAGTTTATACCATGTAAGAACTTCTGTCCCATTTGGCTACTAAAGCTATATTTTCTATCTTATCATCAATAAGATAAATAGTGACTGTGTGGCAGGCTTAAGTATACCATAAAGCCTAAAAATGAAACAAACAACTAAGACTTCCAAAATAAATGTGCTAGAGAGCTAGATAGATCTAAAGAACTCAGCAACAGGTTTGCATATCAATAACTTCGTCTTCAGATTTTAATAGCTTCAGTGATCTAGGGAAATAGACTCTATATCCAGCAAAATGCAAGTTTATAGCTTGTGGATGGAGATTCAGGCTTCCATTATAAATAAATGACATTGCATAAAATTGCCCTAGCCTTTTACTGCACAACACTACCAGACACTAGTAAAATATTGCTACCTTATCTTGCCCCCTGCACAAACAACAGCAGCACATATTGCCGACAAACAATTAATTTGCCCCAGGGAATACTGGGTTCTTTCTGAACTGCAGTGCATGTGAATAGAGGTGGGTTGATCAAGTGTTTCCCCCGTTTATCTCAAATGCAAGAAATCCCACCTTTTGTGGTAGGATTGAAATGCATATGACTGAGAAGTCACCTTATTCAATCACTTTTGCTCCTTTGAGCTAATCATTCTTGTGTATGTGATGACAGATGCTCATTTACTATATGCTGCTTCAATGAGAACATGATATTTTACATTATTTTTTTAATAAAATAGGAAAATATTGGCAGTAAAGACTTGATTTTTTTAAGTAAATAGAGTCTTGAATATTGTCAAAAAGAGAGGTGATCCCTAATTTAGTAAATATTTTACAGAATCTGGTAATAGAAGATAAGGCCTTTCTCTTCACTTGACAGCGTATGTTACACCTGTTTAGTAGAAGTACTGCTTATTCAAAATGGTTTTCTCTGAGTTTTCATTTTACAACTGTTACAAGGTCCTTCTCCCTACTCCTAAGCAGAAGATTACGGGAAACTAATATGTTTTTACTGACACTGTATCATTTTTCTTCCCTAAAGCATCAGCTAGTGGCCACTGTCAAAGAGGAGACGACATTGGGCTAAACACAATTTTCTTAAGCTTTTATGAAGTGTTTTTACTTAGATTACCATTAATCACATTGAAGATAGCTAATAGGCCTCTTTAGATCAGGACTTTAATCTGTTATCACACTCTTGACCGTTTCTCACAGAAGTGTTGTAAGGGATGCATGCAACACTAACAGTACAAAATATAGACTATATACATTTGTAACCTTTTGAATAAGCTCATCAGTACTGCTTACATGGTTTGTCCGGACTGTGAAATAGTGGGCTGTGAAACTGAAAACATTCATTTCTTTCCATGTTCTAATACTCTCCTCTTGCAGCCACTTCATTCTGCAGAATGTCTGCTGTCACTGGACAACCCTACACTAGAAATATATCGTAACACACTAGTGTGTCATACAAGCAAAGAAGTCTCATTTTAGTATAGACAAAATTCTGTTAGGAAATCTTCACTTTGTACTGTAATTATTAATTATATCACTTCAAAAAAAAAAGAAGATCTCTTTATGAAGTGCAGTTTGATGACATGAATTTATCTTTTCTAAAGGTTTCTGCCAGATTAGCTGTGTCACTTACGTATCACTCCTTATCCTTCTTCAGATTAGCATTGCTGTTACGGTTGTGAAAAATCAAACAGAAGACTGCAATTCTAAATTTTCAGTATAATTTATGCAATATTCAGAAGGGTCTAAAAAATATGAATGATATGGCTTGTATTTTCTCAGTGTGTTTCTGGCTCATTCATTTAGTGATGCTGTAGACACTGTATGGTTTGATTCCTGTAACTCAACTACCAGAAGAGAAGAATGTTTACGTTAGAAAAAGGGACATGCATGCCCTTACCACGTAGCAATAAGATCAGTGTAACAATGACATAAACATTCTGATCTGAAGCCACGTATCTTGGTGGCCTCTAATAATATATGCACAACATTAAGGGGCTGGGTATGGATTGATATAATTACTTTTCAGTCAGGTTTTGCAACCTGTTCTGACCTCAGTGTAGTTATGGCTGTACTAATGCTGATATCTGTGCTAGGGAGTCTACTAGCTGAGATATTTCTGCTCTGTACTGCAGTGTAGGCAAATCTTTTGGTGTCTGGAAATGCCACTTCTACTTCCTAGAGTTTGTTGTTCAAAAAAGACTTTCATTCTCTTTGCTGCAATTAACTTGATTTCCTGCTTTATGAAATTCTCTCTGTTGGTGCTCTGAACTTTAGAACAAACTCTTCATAAACATGACTAAAACCATTTGCTTCATAACTGTGTTTTGTTTGATGAGATTTATTGATCATGATTCCCCTTGTTTAGAAACAAACAGAACTGCACTCCCAGAATCACTTCTCTCTTTCCTTCTTCTCTTCAGGAGTAATCAGCCTCTTTACTTAGTCACTGAGAAAACTCACCCCTTGCTGTTAGGAACCGTAGACTGAATTGCATTACTGAACATGAAATATAAAGTCTCAAATAACAAAAGCTGGCTGTAATTAAATTCACAAACAAAAAACCGCAAAGGGAGACTTTTAAAGCTGAGTGCCAGAAAAGCAAAACAAAATAAAACCCAAGGAAAGCCAGTTATGAATGAAATACTCCGTATTTCTGCTAACTTGTGTCATTAGATATATTACGAAATTCATTAACATGGCAGTCTGCTATGCTTAGATAATCATCAAACCAGGGAAGACGCCATCAAGTTGTTTGTAAGTTTTATTGGTTTATTTTTCAATTACAAGGAAATTGTGTCTACTGGGAGAATATGTACTTGGTGAAGTGTAACCAGGTCTTGAGTCCTAATTCTGTACCTGCTACCTACCTGTGTACGCTGCAAGTAAGTTTTTTTGTGCTACATTTTACGGGTCTATTAAGTGGAAATTATTCATGTGTTTTGTGGATTAATTAGGTGAAATTCTGAGGTACTTTTTGAAGATGTAGAGTGCAGTGTAAATATTAAGACTCAGATCCACACAAGTGTTTATGCACTTAACACCTGTCAAAACAAACAGAATTAAGTGCCTAAATAGCTTTTTGAAGGTCTGAGCTTTTGTGCATGCTGTTTGTAAATTTTATTTTCCCTTTAATCAAGCACTTGTTGCTTGTAGAATATATTGAGGGCCAAGTTCAATAAAGAAAATTGCATGGTGGAAAATATTTTTCAAATGTTATCATTTATTACAATGATACTTCCAATTTTATACATTGTTTTTTTTCATCTTAAGACCTTGTGTAGGTTTCTATTAACATAAACAGAAATTAAGAGGAAAATTGAAGTCTTATCCCTAAAGTTGAGTTGCTCTTTTGATGTACATGTTTAATTGTAATTATTACTCTTGGGAGCACTGTGTGCGCAAAGATTTATTTTTTGTTCTGGTTTGGGTTTTTACCCTCACAAAAGAATGCAGTTCATAGATTTTTAGTCTACAGAAGTAATTACTTGTGTCAAAGTACAGAGTTCCATCTCTGAGTGCTATAAATAGAAGAGATTGCATCTCAACGGCATAGAAGGTGAGAATATGAGACAGTGTCAGGCACAGTGAGAGAAATGGCTTGACGAATTCATAACCACAGGGCTCACTTCTTCAAACTTCTGCAGACTGTCCAATTTGCAGCAACACCCTGAGTATTGTTCCTCCATTGCTATGCAGAGATTTCAGTCATCTTCCAGTTGCACAGGCATTTACGCCCATTGTCCAGTCACATGCATAAACTGTTGCTATATAAAGGAAATTTGTATGTAGTATACTGCTATGATCCAGAGAACTAGCCATTGAAGTGAAAATGAATTCCCAAATTCTTTCACAGATAAAGAAATAAACAGCATGTTGAAGACACTAATGAAGTGTTTGATACCTCTAGCAAATAGAGACAGTAGTCAATGAGGCTGTGCCACTCTGTACTAGTTAAGAACTGGGCCTACATTTTTATTTCAGTTCTTTATTTTCCAAATCCCCTTACTGAATGTCTGTAGTTTTTGAAAGTAATCTGTCACAGTATGTTCTTTCATATTTTAGGAATATCTTGCACAAAGCAAGTCAATAGTGACCTCTCAAATGGAAACTCCATAAACAACCAGAAAAATTTTGGAATGTTACAAATGTAATATCGGAAATTAAAAGCAGAACTATGAATTATTTACATAGATAACCAGAATGAAGAGGTTAGTTGTGACATGAAAAAGAAAGGAACAAAATAATGTTTCTAGTAAATAACAAGCAGTTATTAATACGGTATATAAACAAAGGCCATAGTTTAAATATAATCTTCACCAAAACAGCACATTTTTGGGTTGCCATTTTTAAGTTTTAAACCACACTTCTTTTTTTTCACTTTATATTTATTAAGCATGAATATATACTGGAGGCTTTTTCCAGCCCAATTAGTACAAGAATATGTAGAGTATTACATTTCCTGTTGCCATCCTTATGTTTTTTTTAAACAGAGTTCTTGTGGAAAAAAAATGTGATTATTGTATTCATCCTGATTTCCAGATACAAGGGCATTTCTTTATTTAACCTTTGGATATGGCGTTGCCATGGAAAGCTGACTGAATATATACAGTCAGAGAAGTGAGAGTACCTTCAAACATTAATCTAAATTTTTTCCAAGGTTCAGGAATGCTACACATACACAAAAAATGGATTCCACAAGGGTATAATTCTTATATAATAATAATGGCTGTTGGGGTAATATGATTTTTTTGTTGGTGCTTTAGCATCACTGATGATAACAATATATCTGCCATTAGTCTTTTTGGTTACCTGTAGTGTAGGGACAGAACACAAAATTTAGTCTTTATTTGTAGGTTGCCCAAGAAGTGATGACTTCAGAAGACTCTTACAGGTTCCTGTATCCTAAATTTTCTAGGATAAGATAAATTGCTGCAAGAAAATATATCAATATCTCTGATATATATACAGTATATAACCTAAGGCAGATTTTAAAAGCCAGAAGAGGTCTTTGTCTGGTCCATGTGTAAGGCTATATAAACAATGTGACATAAGACATTCCTACATTATGCCTATAGCTGAGATAGATAATATCTCTTAGACAATGCTAAACAAACTAAGACACACCTTAAATTTTAAAATTCACTACAGGTCTTTGTGTATCTGTGTAAAAGTTTTAAAAATGTATACTTCTGAGTATTAATGGAAACTGTTTTCAATTACAGAAAAAAAAAAGAATGATGAATAACATCTTTAAATTTTGCCTTCAAGTTTAAGATAATGCTGTTACAGGACATGAAGTTCTGTAAGAGTAGTAACAGCAATAATAATTAGTTTGCATCTTGAAATGACTACAGTATGACCTCTCACAAGTCACAGGTAATACATACATGACAACAAGACATGAAATGGAAGAACAGACAAGAAAAAGGATCATACAGATAACATAGTTTTTGGACTACTTGTTCTTCATTATTCCAATCAGTTAAACTTAAGCAATGAGTCTCTGTCTTGACTATCTGGTTACATGGTGGCAGCTTATTTGAAAGCATCATTATAAGAATAAGCCTGTGAAAAATCTTGAAAAAAAGCAGATTCTGCAAAATAAAATAAATAAATAAATAAATAAATTTACGCATTTTTTCCAAGCTTGCAGTCCTGGATTGTTTCTTAAACATGCATATTTTGGGTTAACAATATATTAATACTCTTGAAAATAGGGTTAAAGATTATGTACAATGAAAACTTATGGAGCATTTGTTTAATGCTTTTAATTGCTGTTCATAATAGAAACTGCTTCCACTATTTCACTGTCATTTGACTTAGTTTGAATTTAGTCCAACACATAAGCAGCAGCAAAGAATGTTGTGTTTTTCTCACCAGCATTCCAAAGATTGTGAGGTTTTTTTGTTGTCGTCAAATTTCTGTAACTGTTAAGTGGAAAAGAATCATTTACAAGGCTTTTGCTTAAGACAGCACAAAACCACTTGGGAAATTCATGGATACTAGAGAAGCCTCTTGATCCGTATAATACAGTCAATAAGGCTGAGACTCCCAAGGGTGGTTTTAAAGTCCTTGTTTTTAGGTTTGTGCCTGTGCTGCCTTTTGGACTAGTAGCATGTATTTCAGAAGTGCCTGAAATCATGAGGGACTTGGCATCACAGAAGAGGATCCTTCACAAAAGATTAGTGTAGACTCATTTCATTCCATGCTGTGAAGCTGACAATATCTGAGGGTTCGTGATCTCACATATATTTTTAACACGGACTGAAGAAGAACCACATGCAAGGTTCTCTTACTATATATATTCTGTGGGATTTTTTAAAAATCCAAAAATGGGTGAAATGAAAAATTATTTTAAAAGGCTGAAACATGAGACTTAGACACTGTAACAAATGTTTAATTTTTTTTTTTCAAAAATAAGGCACAGTGAAGAAGTACTTCTTCCTGAAGGATGTTGCAGATTCTAATTCCTACATAAATATATTTTAATTCAGAACTATCCTATTCTCTTTGTACATGTTCAAACTTGCTGTATTGCAGTGTTGTTCACATATGTAATTTAATGTTGGTAAACCTCTTTAAATGTTAACATTGTTATTTAAACACAGATAAGCATTTCAGTTTAAAAATATAATGATCACAGAAACCAGGAGAATCTAATTTAGTTGTAAGGGCAAAGTAGGAGTCAGGTACAATTGTTCACATGATCAAGTGTGATTTATTATTTTTTTTGTGTGTTTGTTTACCCACTGAACAGTTGTGACAACATAGGCAACCATGTACAGATATCTGATTTAGCACAGAAGCCTACTTAAGGATTTACCCTTTTCAACCCTGTTGGTAAGGAGCTTCTGTAGAGTGTAAAAGAAATGTTGTTTCAGGTTCAAAGTCATGCAGTTGACAAAAAAAAAAAAGGCAGTTAAGACACATGGTTATGATCTGTGAAAGATTTTTCTGTCTTTTAGAGGTGTTTTCAGATTTACTTTTCTGACAAAATCCAGTCCGTGACGTGTCACTAAATATATCTAGGACAACTCAAAGATATTCACGTGCAGAGAAGTGGTTAGTGCATCCCACTGAAGTAATTCTTGAGGTGCTTGGAACAGGATGTTCTCACAGAGTACCTCCAAGTCACAGAGCGTCTGTGCAATCAGTAGTTTCTTTTCAATTTCTGCCTGTCTTAGTGCTAGAAAGAGGGCCTCTGGTCCTACATCTGTATTTTTTACTCCAAGGCACTATCACAGTTGCAGTGAAATGAAACTTCAAATGTATTTAAAATGTAGACCTTGCAGTCTCATGAGTTGTTTTCTCACCCACAGCATTATCCATTTTCAGAGTAATTTCTTCTGAATCAAGGACCATCCCTGGAACATAGGGTGACTACAGGATTTGTCTTGATGAACACTCCCCTGAAGAGCATTTTGTATGTGTCGTAACTGATTACTTTTTCTTAAGCTGTATTTTAATTGTATGTTTCCATTTGGAAATTATTGGTTAGAGCTCCTTTTGATTTGTTTCAATGCACCAACAAGAATATCTGTACAAAATGTCCTTGCCTTGTGTTTTATGCTTAGTACCCCACACTGTCTGTAAACAGAAATGTTGGCTTTATCTCCTTTTAATAATCTTTTGAGATTTTTTTTTTTTAGTAAATAGAGCTAACTTTTTATGAAGATGGCTTCTTTTTATGGAAAAGGAAAGGTTTGTTGTATTATCTACAAGTGCTTTAATTTGTGCAATGCAGTCTGTGCGTAAGTGGCTTTCTCTCTTACTAATGAAATAGATAAAGCCTGAGACCTGGTTTATATTTGTACTAATGTCTGAGAAGGATAATATTCTTGTACAGAAATTAGCATTATGAAACTAAAAGTTACATGTAATTGTTCAACACTCTCTTATGTCCTCTTATCTGTTTGAGAACACTAAATCTGCATTTAATGAGTAGGTAGGACACAGCAATTAAACTTTTCTTTAGGAAAATAAAACCGCATATTATTAAAGATTAAACTAATAGCTTTAAATACACACCATTTATCAAAGCAATGTAAGTAGGAGAGGTCTTTTGTTTCCAATCCATCATGTTTTCAGTCTCTGTTCTCCCTTTCTCCATAGGGTAATTTATATTTTTCCAGGTGTTGAGAGAATACAATACTTAAATGCAGATATCTAATAAGAAAAGGCAGTCACAATAGGCTGAGTAGAGGTTGATACGCAGGAGATAATTTTTCTGGGACACAGTGACTGAATAACAGAGTCTTCACAATTTAAGAATCTGATTTCTGTGAAAGCTCTTGATCCCTCATGAAACCTTATTTTGTTACAGCAGTTCAGCTCATCATACTCTTGTTACATGGGGAGGAGTGGGTGTGGAGAAGAAAGAATGCAACACAGTCCTTCATTTGTTATCATTGGTTGTTTACATGGAAATAATGGAATTACATTGCATACACTTCTGTTGTAATATCTTGAACTTACCTGATGAGACCACCTTGAAATGTTTATTTTTTCACAGAACTTCCCAATGGAACACCTTAACAGAGAATGCTGCTGCAGACTGCGTGGCATGATGGGACAACATGCTGTTGCCTAGTACTTCAGGGCAGTTTGCACAAGGTTAAATTTATCCACCTGTTTTTATCCACAATTTTAAATTACTTCACTTTGAGTTTGGGTTTACTCAAAGGTAAGAAATCTCTGAATGCAGGAGTCTGCAATACCTTAATGTAAAACCAAAAACACAAGCCTGGGCATTGCATATCAAGCTTCTGAGTGCTTGACTTATCAGTCAATATTTTGACAGGAAGCACAAGGAAACTGTCCCAGATAGCAAAAATGAGTGACCAATTAGAAGTAAAGTGCAGACTGAGAGCTTTGTAAACGCAATTGAATTACACAGATAGGACTTCTAACTTTGTTACCTCCCAGCTGCCATATCCCTAATATTATTTTAAATTATATTATTTTGAGTAGGATAATTTAAATATGAAGAACTGAATCTTTTTTAACTTGATTATATGTACGCACCCAGAGATTAATATAACCAGTTTCTAATCCATTTGCCATTCTGTGGATATTTCCCACTGCCAGTCTAGCTATTGATATCAGCAAGCTGACAATCTTTGTCCACAATGAATTCTATTGTTCAGAGGTGTTTATTGTTCTAGAAAAATATAAAAGGGATTTTGCTGTCTTATTAATGCTGGTTTCCCCATTAACCTCTTTTTGAATGAGTGAGTTGAGACAGCTCTCTTGACAAAAGATTTCAGATATGTAGACTAGCCATGAACCAGATATGCCTGGCTTCTGACACTTTATTTTTATTTCATGTAATATACAATTTCATAAGATATCTGGGGAATATGCTGGAATAATTAATAAATCTGAAGAAGATGTGATTTGGAAATATACTGTATAGATAGAAAAATGACTACATGTATCAAGCTAAATATTTATCTGACTTATTTCTTCAACTGAAGCCTGCATACTAACACAGCTTTCTGTTTTTGAAAGTAGTGCTGCTGACTTATAATTCCTGATGAGCACATTCAACTGTCAGCAAGTTTTATGGTTATAAATTACATGTATAATTTTATGTGCCTGCTTTGAACTTTAAGAAATGTAAGTTCAATATTTTTCTTCCATGGAGTAATTAAAAAAAAACCCCAAAACACAATTGTTCCTTGTGGACAAAGTGATTAACTAGCTCTGAATCACTGACAGTTTTCTGTTTGTAGAAGAAGTCATGTGAGCTGGGCAATTATTTGTTTCACCTCCTTTGTGAAAGAACAGTATTGCAGCAGAGTTTTTCTTCCTTGAATAAACCATGAACAAACAGCAAACAATTTCTACCTAATGATTTCCATACATACTTATCTTGGTTTTGGTTAAAACGGAACCAATTCTTATTTAGGGAATCTTCCTTACAGCTAAGTTCTTCTCAGTAGCTGCATTTTTTATGAAGTTGGCTGCATATTCTACAGACAGTGCCAGCTCCAAACCTGATAATACCTAACGTTCATAGTTATACTAAGCTAATGGTAAGAAAGGAATGCAGAAAAACACCCCTGTTTATAATTATGACTATAGCAGCCAAGGTCACTGATAAATCTCTTAGGTCCCACAACTGAGGAGCTGGAAAGGGTTGCACTTGCACAGATAGAAGGACAGAACAGGTGACCCAATAGTGACCAACATGGTATTCCATGCCATGCACGTCATGCTCAGTTTAAAGCTGGTAGATCACGAGGGTCTCGCTCTCTTCACCCATGGCTGCCTTCTGAAGAGGACCCTGCTCCTTGTCCTGCCTGCGATCCTGATCCAGATTCCGACCTGTGCATTCCTGGGTCCAGTTCCCATCTACTGCTGAGGCTTGTCCAGGACTTCCTGGTGCTGCCTGGCAGCTGCTGGTGGGACACCAGCGCCCCCGCACACAACTCTGGGAAACTTCGTGTCGGTTTTGTATACTTTATTTTATTTCTGTTATTATTCATATTAGTAGAATTATTAGTGTTATTAGTAGAACTTCTTATATTCAATTTGTAAATCTCTCTCCCTTTTCCTCCTTTTTCTCTTCCTGTGCTGGGAGGGTATCACACAGTCACAGCATGGTAGGGGTTGGAAGGGACCTCTGGGGGTCATCTAGTCCAACCCTCCTGCCAAAGCAGGGTCACCTACAGCAGGCTGCACAGGACCTTGTCCAGGCGG
>Ga0065711_1011657_pt1 | contig 14746 bp, 6 predicted proteins | sample Hoacrofraction12_FD_59098 | JGI IMG/M metagenome (GOLD analysis project Ga0065711, IMG submission 59098) | Hoatzin crop microbial communities from Cojedes, Venezuela - Epithelial fraction 12 v2 (version 2) | ecosystem: Host-associated > Birds > Digestive system > Esophagus > Crop | place... | reverse complement strand
TCTCCAGCTTGTCCAGGTCCCTCTGGATGGCATCCCGTCCTTCTGGTGTCTCGACCATACCACTCAGCTTGGTGTCATCTGCAAACTTGCTGAGGGTACACTCGATGTCGCTGTCCATGTTTAAAAGGGATAGGTTTTTCAAGAGAGCAAACAAAAAAAAGCTTTTGAAATCAAATTTAGAATAAAAGAAATCCCTTGCTGTTTTGATCCCAAGGAAAAGAAAGACAAAGAGAAAGCGTTAGAGATGTGTTTAAATATACTTTTTGCATGCATTGCTAGCATTGTTTTCTACTATTTGGCCTGGAAGGTACTGCTATCTGTGGCAGGTACAGCAGGGACAAGGTAACTGCCTTCTTGCTTTTAATCACCCAGTGACCTACATACAACTACAGAGGAGATTATGGAGGCTATGTACCATCCTCTCTTAGAGGATGGGGTATTGGTCACCAGAGAACCACACTATAATTTGTTGCAGACATAGTGCTAGATTCACTTAGGTATCACCCTGAATTTCCATCAGAGCAAAGTGAGTGCAAACAACCAGGTTCACAGCATGTGCATCTATCTGACACAAATCTACTTCAGTGGTAAATATCCCCATCTCCATGTCTAGTTGGATTTTTAGTTTTAGTATAGCAGAGAATTTGGATTTTACCAGTCCTTCAGAATGCGTCAGAAATGTTATATCTTGCAGTTCTCATTGCTCATGTTCAGAAATGGAAGCAAGATGGAAAGATCCTGCTTAAGTCAGATCTATCTATTTTATTTTCAGTCATTTTGTCATAAATGGATATACAACCTGAGTTAGGGAAAAATGAGTCAAAACCTGTTTCCTGCAATTATGGCTATGAGTTTAAAATTAAACTACAAAATTACTACTGACATTTTCCCAGCCCCATAGCTCTCGCTGCTTCAGCTGTTTTATCACAGATATAAAGAAACAGTTTTCAACAGAATAGAAACTAACCATCAAAAATTAATACAGAGCTTTCAGCTTTAGGGTCTTCCTGAGGCTGTGAAGAAAATATATACACAGTTCAGTACAGAGACTACACTCCATTCATTTCTTCCCTTGCCTAAGGACAACCCAGAAGCCAAAGTATCTATTCCTCTATCTGATTCAGAACATTAAAATTGTCAAAATAAATCATTTCAAGGTTATTTTGAAATTATATGAGATATTTTTGTAGGAACTAGAAAATGGACTAGCAGACTTTAAGAGGCTTATCCAAAAGAATAGCAGCAAGGAAGAAAAAAATTAATAGTGATGGGTCTGGCATTCAGGCTGAGCAATCTGTTTTGGTTGCTCCGTGTCTGTTTTCCAGACTACTAATCAACCATTGAACACTGTCCATGTCCCTGTTTACAGCCTTCCAAGGCTTGGTAAAATGCTTTACTTTATCTCAAGCCCTACAAGGAATAAAGTATTTGAGAACAGATTCTTTACATATGTTAAACAAAGTCTTATTTTATGTTATAATTAATGCAGTGCTCTCAAACATGTAAATATAATTTCCCCCAGTGTAGCATCAAGATGCTCAGTGCCAGTAAAATCCTTCTGGCATGAAAAACATAAGTTATTATTCCTTTGTGTTACTGTAACAACTCTTGAGCCAGATTTTCAAGGGTATTTAGGTGCCAAAAAGCTGCAAACAGAGGCCTAGTGGGATTTTCAAAATATCTAAGCAACCCAGGCACACGGCTCCTTTAGAAAGCAATTTCTGGCTTTGAACCTAATGCAAAGAGATTTTCTTTATCTAATAAACACACTATAATATCATGAAAAGGTCTCTGCCAATGATGCAATTTTATTAAACATATCTTCCAAATTTAACAAGATTTCCATATCCCAGATGAATGAACAAACTCCTCTCCTACAATGCTACATTACAGTATTTTTGACAGTAACACAGAAAGTAGAATATGCATTAGGGACAGAGCAAATAGAGTGGAGAAAAAAGCACATCTCTTATTCATGACAAAGGAAAAGTATTGTGTTGTCTGAGTCACAACACCACGCATAACCCTTTACTCTCCACCATATACGATTAGTGGCCTAAAACCACCAAAACTTGCAGAAATTTTTCCATCTCAGTACAGGCTTCTGGAGTTCAGAGTAGTTCACACCTCTGGAGGGAAAGCTGGAACAAATTTCCATGTTCTGATGTTCTTGCTGAGGATCAGTTTCGTGCACTGTCGAAGGCACAGATTAAGAATGAGATGTACAAAAATATTGATGGGCATTTAAGTAAATGTCTTTCACCACTTGAGATGCCTGTGCCAACAACAGCATCCCAAGCAGTCCTTAAGCAGTGTTTAGCACAGACCTCAGCCTGAAGCCCAGAGTAGTGAGCTGGCTTCACAGGAGGTTTCCTCAGGAGGGAAAGTGCAGGAACACACAATTTCTGGAAAGCACAGTTCAGCTCCTCGGAATTTCGGTATTTGCACGTGCTTTCACTGCACCTTCTTGATTATAGTGAGATAGTCTTTTAGTGCCCTGCTTTCGTGTGAACTGCATGGTAAATATTTTATAAAATGTTATTTGCCCATTTTATATAGCTTTCCCATGAAGAGAGAAGAGTGGTAAAAGGTGCTTGTAGTACACAGCTGCAGTATGCTAACCTTCAGAGAAAGCATCTCTCAAGCACCATCAATAAAAACTAGAGAAGTGATTGTTTGGATACCTGGATTTTATTATTTCACATGGGCTTAACAGTTTTTCAAGCAGTATTGTTTCACAAAGAGCAATTTTTCTTAGCTTTTTCATATAAAAGTCTTTGGTAATTCAGCATTTTACAATGAACAATGTCATGGAAATTTTAAAATCCTTCTGATATTTGTTTTTGTCCAGATATTGCCATGATTTTACTTTTATTTAAATTCTGGCCTTCTTGGCTGCTAAGCATTCCCTCTGCTGTTGATACCTGTTCTACCAGTCTCTCAATGCCTAAAAATAATATTGCAGGTATTCTTCCCGGTTTTAGTAAAAAATTTGTGGAATCCAATTATGGTTTTAAATTAATTCATTACACGGATTTTTTTCTATATTTGTACCACTTACACTTAGCCAGTGCACAAACTTGAAGGATGTACATATACCAAAATACAAAATATTTCAGAACTTTTTTTGTGAAGTTTTCTCTCCTAGAAAAGAGTACAGTCTTTATTTTGATATTTGAATTTATTTATTTTACTTCAATCTTCTGCTTCACTTGTCACCAGGGAGCTATATGGACTCATGAAGGCCTTGAGTTTCTGTCCCTAATTCCACATTATGTGGGAAGTTTTCATTATTGTTTAGTAGGTAATCAACAAGATTAACAATATGTCCTGGGTTCAGCTGGGATAGGGTAAATTGTCACAAGAAGCTGGTTGGGTTGACCCAAACCAGTGAATCAAATGGGATATTCTATACCCCGTGACACCATGCTCGGTATTTAAGTGGTGGAGCTGGCTGAAGCATGTGGATTTGCTACTCAGGAGCAAGTTGAGTATTGGGTAGTGAGAATATTGTGTGCTATATACTTTTTTCATCGGTGGTGGTGTTATTTTATTCTCCCTTTGCCATTCTGTTAAACAGTTTTTATCCCAACACATGAGTTTTGCCTTTTCCTTCTGATTCTCCTCCCCATCCCACCGGGGGCGGGGGGAGGAAGAGAGTGACCGTGTGGTTCTTTGTTGCCAACTGGGGCTAAACCACAACAGGGGTTACAACTCCTTCGGACAAAAGGGGTCAGTACCTGGAATTCCTGGACACTGCTACCTGCACCAGCAATCCTTGTTTGAACCTAAGTTGCAAATCTATTTCTTTAGTCCCTATTTTTTTCCCATATACTAATATATAAATTCTTACAAAATGAACATAGTAAACCAATCTAGCTAGCCTACAAAATAAAAAAACAGAACATCATGCTGTTATATTTGATTCCAGTGTTTTGAATAAATGTGCTATTATTAAAGATAAGGAAATGTTGAAAAGTATATTCTGGAAATGTTCAGATACATTTAAAAATCTATTCTCCCTCATCCCCTTTGGTGTTTATATTCTTTGAACTACTAGAACATTTTCAGGGGGCAACGTTGAAGTATACATGCTTGAGTTATTCACGTCAAAGATTATAAACTCCATAAAGTACCCAGATGACCAAGAATTTTGAAAAACTTATTAATTGATAGTATGCTTTGAATGTGCTTGCTTGGCTCATGGTATTTGGCATGTAAGATAAAGTAGGCTTAGAGAAGACACAAAATGTTGTAGTTGCTGTCATCAAATGTACAACATTTCTGATGCTTATGGTCAGAATAGCTGCTTATTATCACTTTTTTCCTCAAATTGGAGATGAAAACCTGAATCTGAAGAATGTATTTAGCAACAACACTCAAAAACTGTCCACGTAAAAATCATACAAAGAGCCAACAGCTTCTTTAACTGATTGTATACACCACTGTTGTAGAAAGAATTTGTTCTTCTAAGCCCTTTCTGAGGAAACTGGGGAAGAGCAATATCACAGCACTGAATAATAAAATAGAGCAATAGGATTCCCCCTTACAGCATGGGGAAAAGTAATTGGAGGCAAATCCTGGCAGGAGCAACTTCCTAACTACATCAATATGCCTCTATTCCCTGGAAATTATTGTTTTCACTCTTCCTTCAGTCTCTCTGTTCAGTAACAAGGCTTACAATTGCTCTCTTTCATTACTTTGCTAATGGTAGCTGCTGCTCCTTGTTGTGATTGTTATTGGACTATTCTTTGATTTTTTTTTGCTGATGCATCAATGGTTTTCTTTACACTGTAGTCTCATGAGAGCCTCGTGGACCTCTCAGTGACAAGCAGAGACATATCTGCATAATCCCATCAATATACATGGTCAGGCAGGTCCTTTGACAAATATGCATCTCTTCCAAACACAGTTTACAAAGATAAAGGTCTCTGGATATTGAGTACAATTTATTCAAATTCTCACATTCATCTCATTGCCAGTATTATGGACATGTCTGTTAATTAACAGATACCAAACAACTTTTCAGAGATGAGGAGCTACACAAACAGTGTGGCATGGCCTATATTTAGGCAGCTGAAAAGATTATTTCTTTCCATGATGACAAAATAATGTTCCTGTGGACATTAAAGAAACTTCTTATATAAAAGATCATACTAGAAATGAATACACGGTTATATAAAAATTTTTATCTTGCCACCTTCATCCTCTCATAAAGAATCCTTATTTCCTTCCCCGCTCCACTAATATAAGAGCTAATTTGATCATGTATCTTCTTTTAATTGTTTGTTACAATAGTTACTAGATGGTAGAATTTATGCATCTTGCAGTAACACTGCAAATGCTGTTCTAGACGTATTTACATCACAGAATACACAAACAGCAGTATGAGTGAGGTTTATGCCTTCTACACCTACAGATAGTAAAGCATGATGCATTTAATAAAGATAGATGTACTTAAGCCAAAATTATTAAAAATTGGAAAAGGCTATTGCCATGTTTCTCATAAAGCTTCCAAATATACGCTCAATTTTCAGCAGTACAGGAAAGCTTCTTTGGCTTGCAGTTCCCACATCATCAAGCTGAGGAGATAATCAGACCAATATAAAAGAGAGGAGTAAATAAGGGTAAGTGCCATAGATAATATTGTTGCAGAGGGGAGAAAAAATGATGAATAATATTATGCAGTATGTCCCCTTGTCCTCTTAAAAGTTTATGCAATCGCACCAAGATAAGAAAGTTTACCTCAATTTCTGGCTATTGAGCAAAAGCAACAGGTAATGGCTAACAGTACAGTGAGTCCTGACAGAGATCTTTCTGCACAGTCCACTGAAATCAGCCGTTGAAAACCGTCAGAGCCAGCATCAGAGAAGCTGAAAGAATCGCTGATGAGGATTAAACATATCTTTGTATTATCTCCAGAGAGAAAACAAAGCAGATGTTCATCTGAATGACATGTCGTGAATTTTGCAGGTGAAGGAAAAAGAAGTTAGAAGTTTTTATCCGAGAAATTTGAGCTGAAGGAAGCTAGAAAGCAGAGTGGAATGGGGCAGAATTCTCACCTCTTTGATTTATTGAGGTTCTGCGTTCCAAGAATGCAGAACTAATTATAGCAGAAGTAACATAGCTGTGTGATTAATTCATAGCAGGATAGCTTGCTTTATTCAGCTGGATTTTTTTTTAATCCAAAATTGCTCTTGACACAGTTTCCACAAAAGCATTCTTTCTTTTTCTTACTGACTTCACCTATAATTTGACAGTTGCCTAAAGTATCACAAAATACTTAAATATTTTTTATTTTGCAGTGTCAATTTGATGGCATGACCTTTCACTACAACGAAAGCTAATTTTTTTCTACTGCATAAAAATTTACTTCTCAAAGCCACTGGAAATTCCTCTTCCAGGCTATCTCAAAATTTGCTTCCTCATATCATCTTGTAAAAAATTCAATATTACTAAGTCAATTCAGAGGTGCAATAGCCCCTACAAGCCCTGTTCCAGTGTAGCATTGCACACTTACTTAGCTGTGAATGTATGTTAATCGATCTTTATAAGAAAATCGCACTGTCCCTACACATATTTGAGAACACAGCCTTTAAAGCCATCATTCTGACTCCTTAAATCACAGAAGTAAATCTCATGCCATTATTTTATGATACACACCTGCCTATTAGGGAATTCCATGACAAGTTTTGACACATTTTTATACTATTCAGAGACAGTATAATTCCACCTAACTGAAGTACTTGTATTATGAGCTTACTTTCCCATGTTTATTGCTGCAGAGAGGATTCAGTTTTAAGAAACGAAAGCTAATTTTCTACTATGTGAAAAGTCAGACTCAACATATAATCATGTAACTATGAATGGAGCTGGTAATTCAATAGTTAAGTGACAAATCAGAAGACCACACCATACTGAAGAACTTTCTGTCAGAAGGCTTCAACGTCTGTCTTCACTAAGGTTTCCTATATCCTTCTGGTTTTCTATTCCTATGCTAGACTAATTACTATCATATATTACAAAGCCTGACAGCAGGAAGGATATAAAGCAGGTAAATCTATTTGTGAATGCTGTTCTGTTACAAGAATTTACTAAAAATTTACTAAAAATACATGCTGTTTATAATTTGAAGACATTTTAATTTAGTCACTTTGCTCTTCATGATGTTATTAAGGACACAATTCAATATCAGTTTTCTTTTGTTGTTGCCAGATCATTATGAGGTTTACTATGCACTGGAATTCAAAATGTCACGAATACAAGCACGATACACAGACAAATTCAACCTCTATTTTGTTTAACTGTGTTGAAATATGTGGAATTACAAAGATATAAAATCGGGCCAAGTTAGAGGAGAGAAAGGCCTAAATCCTGAGACTGTGCTAATGGTTACAGAGAGGAGGTACCAGTAGATGCCAAAGTTGTCATACAGTCAAGAACAATTATTTTGACAATATTACTACGTACATTTTTTCAAAACCCAGACAGCTCATTTCCAGCTTTCTAGGCTGCTCTTCTACAAGCTGGACTCAAGCACCACAGAAGTGATACTAATCTATCAATCACCCAGCTTTCACTGTCCAAAACAAATGAGTCAAGTAGGAGCATTTGGAGAAAATCTGCTGTGGATTTTGGCACTTAAGCCAGACCACTGATTTACTTACATGAGGCACTGAGGAAAATACTGCTTTTTCTCTCTTACAGTCTTACCCACCACTCTGTGCTGTGCAGACTTATCGCAGAGAACACCTGAATATCTCAACATTCACAGCAGTTGCACAATAACCTTCAAAGAATGAGAAAGCCATGGGTATAACAACATATGCAGACTACAGCTTCGACAGCTGTAAGTGAATGCTTATCAAAATTGTGTGAAGAAGAAAAGGTCTGCAGAGGAAGATAATTCAAAAGTAGTGAACTACTAAGATTAAAATACTGATGTAAGATGTTTTCATGCTTTTAATTGTATAGGAAAGTAGTCCAAGATGTCTCTTATAAGTAAAAAAGTTTACATAAGCAAGATGGGACACAATATAGAAACTATACGCACAGGTTTGACTAAAAAATTAGTTGTTGTATATATAGGTGTCATAATCAGTGAAACATCCAATTAACATGGATAAAATTATATTTTCCTAACAGTATGGCTTTGTATCTACAGAAAATTTGGACAGTCAGTCCATTAACTTGTGTAGGCATCTAGTAAGGTACAAAATGTGTCATACTGCACAACCTGGAGGGAAAAATCCCTGCATATTTTTGTACATCAGTAAATCCAGAAAATTCTCTGTCACGAGTAATTATATGTAGTGTCTATTTTTCCCTTTATGTAGATGCAATGGCTTCCTGTTTACTTATATCACCGGTATATAAGTTATGTGAGTTAAAATGTCTTCCTGATCCTTTCATGCGCATTGTACAGGTGTTGAAAACTCAAGGTTGTGGAGGGAGACACAATGACTGTGAGTGATTATGCTCAGCTTAGAGGGCTGGAAGAAAAGGTTCAGACCAAGTTTGTAACAGTGCTTACTCTTCTGGTTGCATACAGCATTGTGAAAGGAAACCGAATGTAAATATTCCTTGATGAATATAGATAGAGGGAGGTTAAAGGAACTACTTAAATCAGATTGTAAGAGCAGATGTTTCTGAGAGGGAATACAATTCAAATTGGAGGGAGAAAATATTAGAGGAAACAATATTCTTCACTTTGCTGCAGTGAGTGGAAAAAGATGGCTCTGTCCAGAAGAACAGTTTCTGAATAGGAAGGATTTGATGATGGCAAGGATGTAGGCATACATCAATGGCATATGATAGAGGCCATTAACAAATACCCTAAATAGCTATTCTCTGGTAGACATTGTCAAATAAAAGTTGACAGGTATCAAAAATACCTTTAGACCATTTGCATTTAATTGTAAATTATGTATGCATACGTATACACAATATATATACACACACACGTAATTTCTTATTTCCTTAATCCCATATAAAATTATTTTGCCAAAGTATTAATGGTCCGGTTCTAACAGTTAGATGTAGAAATTTTGGGGGCAAACACTCCAACTTTAGCAACCATTTAAACATATTCTCGTCAATACTCACAGGTCAAAACCAGCAAACAGCAAAACACAAACCCCACCAGCCTTTGTGGTGAGAGACGAAGCTGTGGTGCACACTCCCTGCTGCTCCACAACAAACCACCGCAGGATCACCTTATGTTACCTCCACAGCTGTGCTAGCCACAACCACGCTGCAGCACAAATACCAGTGTAAACAAATGGTAGTACAATGTAGAGGGGCAAAAAAGAGTGCCAGAAATTGAGGATAACTCTTTATTTCAAAGGACTAAGCAGGAAAGAAAAAGTAACTGACGGTACTTCTTCAGCCATACTCAGTCCTACTATATGTGTTTGAATTCACAAGAGTTCTCAAGGCTATTTTGTATTGCTTGGGACAGCACTGTAACAGATTCATTGAGTAAAAGTGATTAGGAAAACAATGGAGCACTAAACTCATAAAATTTAACTACTTTAAATATGTAGTACATATAACAGAGGGAGTTACAATTTCTTACCACCTTGTCACTCACAACCCAACACCGTACATTTGACATGAAAACTTACAAGTCAGCCTCTCTGTAGAATGTCTGAGCCAAAAGAAGTCGACTGCTGCACCTGACCTTGCTCTCATGCAGCCTGAGCAATCTGAGGTTAGAAGAATCAGCTGAGACATGTAATTAACATGATGGTACAGCCAGTTGCTTTATCACAGACTTTTTAGAAAAGTCTATAGAGCCTCCTCAGTCATCTCCAGAGCAAGCAAGAAAGATTTTAGCAACACGCTAAAAACATGATTGCTCAGGTTTTCTTTTCTTGTTGAATTCGAGAATTTCTCATTACTGCAATGACTGAAGGTCTGTCCTGTTGCTTTCTTTCCTGAGAAGCCACATTTTAAAGGTATCCATTTAAACAGATACATTAAAAATGCTCAACATTGTTAAGATTGCTTCGGTACTATAAATAAACCGAATACACCCGAACAGTTACATATCACTTGTTGCACTAATTCATGCTGAATATGCCTGAAAAGTAATCAATACTCCTCCTATTCCTCACATTTCAACACAGGCATGTATATAAATTTAAGTGGCATACTTAGCACTCTTCAGGTTTTTATATAAATATCTGGCCCCACAGCCTTTTGAGATACTGACTTATCTCTGCACCTGGAATATAAACCTCATCCCATTTGTATACAAACTCTTCACTGAGGAACCTTTTGTATTCCCTCTCTAAATATAAGGAAATGACAAAAGCAGCGTCAACCTGAAATCAAGGGTAATGGCTTCTGCAGGATCTAATAAAGTAAGGTTAGGACTGTACTTAGGCCAAATTTAGTGCTCTTAACATGATTCTACCTCCTGGGCCAGGATATTTTGGATAATAAATATTGCTTTTGCATGTCAATAGAATAGGATGGTGTTTTGTGACAGCTATAGCTGAAAGACTCCAGAGGGAATAAAAAGGGGTTGAGGTAGGTTCCGAAATACATATTAGGGTTTAAGGTTGGTTTGTACTTATCCAGAAGAGGTGTTCAATATGCCTGCAAACAAGGGTAGTAAGAATAACCTTAGATTTAGGGTAGCTAAGAGAAGAAATCCTCAGTTTGGGTAAGGGCTAGGGTCCAAATCAACAAGGCCAGGTAATGTATACCTAGATATCAAAGGGGCCATCACACTAGATCTAGTCTGGGTCAGCAGCCTCCATTTATATGGATGATGCAATATATCCATATCAACATTCAGGTTAGGATAATTTTGAGGTTTTGGGAAATAGAGCTCATTTGCCTGTGTTTTAGACTAAGTCTAGAAAAGAGAAAATTGATTGAGCACTGATGCAATCAAGGGTCTGACACCTGTGCTTGGATTTTGGCTAAAAGGAATCATTTTTCAGCATTAATGAACAGGTTAAACCTTCACAGTTCGGAGCGCAGTAGAGTTAAGAGTTGAATTTAATAGAATCCCATGGCTGATGTCTAAATAGACTATTGGGCTAGCAATTCTGGGCATGCAGTCAATATTAGCGTGGCAGGGGTCAGGAATGCTGGGATCATTTACCCATATTGCCAAATGGGTTTACGGCTAATTAATTCCTGTGCAAATCAAGAAACTTTCCTGTTTGTATAAGAATGTTAGGTGTGGGGAGGTAACAGCTGTGTTTGGGCTAACAACGACTGACAGACTGGAGTCAGACCTGACTCAAAAGAAGACATCCGGCTTGGTTTTGTGGTCATACATGCAACAATTCCTTCTGTAGAACTATCAGATGAGCTTTTGCACCTCTTCTCTATTTAATCTAACTCTAACCCTTCTCTTCATTCTGTAAATTGACCCTATTAGGTCCCAAATTAAATACAGTTCTTAGGCAAATTAGTGCATTCATGCTGGCAAGTGCCTTACACTGAATGCAGAGTAGCACACATGGTGTAGGAATGCAAGCAGGTAAAGAAAGCATTTTCAGTTCATCTGCTGAAAAATTGTTAAAAGAAATATTTGTTTGATTGGAAAAGGCGGAACGTCTTCCATGAAATGAAACCAAAATGTTTCTCTGTGATTGAAAGTGTTCATTCAACCAAAAATGAAACTCCTTGTATTGACTATCCAAAAATATCCACATTCAGTTTAGGTTGAACAATGTGTTTCATTTGATGGCAACATAAAGCAATATCAGAATACTTGCTTTTGTAATTCCTTATCTTATTTTTAAATTTAGGGCTATTTTATTTTAAAATATCATTTTAAATGAGAAGTAAAAACATCACAAATCTTAAAACAAGGCTTTTAATATATTTCAAGTTTTTTCCTCTTTTCTTCCAGATTTTTCTGTAACACAGCACTGGTTGCTCTGCTCTGCAGAAGCTGGTGTTATTATGTAGTTAGAATTCACTAAAAAGAAATGCCTCCATCCTCCAAAAGGTGATTAAAAGACAAGTCAACATAGCAGTCCCTGTCTTAATTAAACATCTCAGAGGTAACACTGCTGAATTTCGCAGAACAGCACACTGTTGACGAAACATTAGTTAAATGCAATGTCAATAAGGACATGGCCCCACCATTTTATTTCACCTCATTCTGCTGGTGACATTAACTGGTTTATCTAAGTTTGGTAAACACGGAGTCCTAAATGGGCGTAAGCAACATGAAACTTAGAACAACAAGCTCCATTATTATTTGTTGGATCTCTGGCTTTTGCTAGATTTTCATAACAGTACTGAACAGTGTTTGGGGTCTGGGTTGTTTGTGCTTTGGTTTTTTAAACATATGCTACTGTTTAAAGAAGTTGCAACTGTCTCTTTAACTATGCCCTTGATTTTTGCATAGTCATCTTTTGGCATATGAAGACTAGCCATAATAGGACATACTTAGACTTCAATGTATTTAGATCAATATGGTGTAATATGTAGCTATCTTGATAAATTCAACATCTCACCAAAAATACATGGCAGATGTGATCCATTCACCTTCATCAATTTCTGTGCATCTGGATTGTGACAAATCTTCAAACACTTGGAACTCTTTTTATCAAAGCTGGATATTTTGATGAACTATATATGCTTTAGTTCAATCACAGTCATAGGATACAAAGCAAAAATTTATTTACATAAATCATAATATCTGTTATGCGAAAGGTCACACTATGAAGACTGTTAGTCACTTGCAGCTTTAACACCTATGAAACTATGAATCTCTATTTGAAGCCTTTGTGAAAAAGAAGACTGAGTACTGTGATTTCTACACTGCATAGCTTCCATTTTCAATCCTGGTTTAAGGCCAGCTTTTGGATGATTTCTTCTTCAGCTAGTGTAACAGTAAATCAAACAGACGTCAAAAAACCCTTGTGTTTCAGTAAAGGATTCGTTTAAGATTTTCAGAAGTCTAAACAAGTAAACAAGAGTTCAGTAAGAGCTAGGGAAGAGTGGTGCACTTTACTCTGCAACTGGTGCAGAAAAAATGTGCTTTGTACCTGCATACTAGTGCATACACCTGTGTATGCACATTTCACTTCTATGAACGTTAAAAGCATTTTATCTGTACCGGGTAGGTCAAATGCTTGAAGTTGAAAACATTTATGATTCACTTGGTACTATTTATTTGAGACAGCATTCCTATATCACCAAAGATTCAGGACAGCAACTTTTTCCTGAGGGATTCGGAGACTGAGCGAGTACGTTAACCTGGGGCACATTTTCTTTCTATCTAACTATTTATTACTACACTATCCAGGCACGAATATTATACCATAACATCTTGCATAAAGACTGAACATGTTCCATGCTTTTTTTAAGATGTGACACAATTAAATTCCAGTCTGATTACTCATATGATCCTTATGGGTGTCACAGAAATGTTGGTACTCTCCATATATGTTTAATTTATCTCTTCATGGGATTTGTTAATTGAAGCATGTAAGCCAAGTCATTCTGTCCATAAGATGGAAATAAATCAAGACTTTTTTTTTTTAAGACATATTCAAGTGTTGGATCTAGCAATATGTTACCCAGTAAATGTTTGAACAGTGAACTGAAATGGAGTAAGAATTGTTCAGTGAATAATTTGGATCAATTACTTTGAAACAAAAAGATGATGTTCCAACATGAGGGCAATTCTGTGCTGAGAACAGCTTGGCTAAGTTCCTACATTTTTGTGATCACTAGTTTTGGTGGTAAAGGGAAGGAATGTCAAATACACTAATAGTTCACCTGAGAAAGGAGTGTGAACTGCCCCTGACTGAGAACACAGTCCCTGTTTCCCTTACACACAAACTCATTGGCAAGAAAAAGTAATCCTTTCAAAAAATGCAACAATTGTCTTTGGCTCATTGTTAAGGCAGAAATTTCTTTCAAGCTTTTGGCCATTTTCAGAGGTGGTTTGATGGAGATTAAGGTATCATTTCCCATATACTGTTGACACACTTCTTTGAATTTGACTCACCAAAGCATGAAAACATGCATGGAATGTCTGTGTTCGATATCACTTATTCCTAATTCTCTAACTCAGAAATCACTGTTTAATCTATCCAAAAGCAGAGAGAGAATCCATTAGGCTTACAATCAATGGCTGTATATCACCTTCAAATAAAGGCTTCATTTAAGACCTCATTTCAAACTGTACAAACATTAAGTCCTGAAATTATATCATCAGCAAACATCTATTCATCACAAAGTGTATCAAAGCCAGAATGTGGCATATCATAATTCAGTTTGTATTCATAAGGTGATGTACGCACATTGGGAATATCAGCCCTGGCAGACAAATGAGAAGATCAAACTCAGCACCTTAATACTTCTCTCACTTTCATATGCTGGTCGCATTAAAGAGCAGGTTTTGAAAATATCTTCTAGAGTTACCACAATATTTTGCTTATGAAGGTTTGTTTAATATTTTTGTCGGCAACATGGACAGTGGAACTGAGTGCACCCTCAACCAGTTTGCTGACAACACCAGGCTTGGGTGACACCGTATCCTGGGCTGCATCAAGAGAAGCGTGGCCAGTAGGTCAAGGGAGGTGATTCTGCCCCTTTCCTCAGCTCTTGTGAGACCCCATCTGGAGTGCTGTGTCCAGCTCTGGAGCCCCCAACATAAGAATCACAGAATCACAGAATCACAGAATAGTAGGGGTTGGAAGGGACCTCTGTGGGTCATCTAGTCCAACCCCCCTGCTGAAGCAGGGGCACCTACAGTAGG
>Ga0065711_1043408_pt1 | contig 14748 bp, 4 predicted proteins | sample Hoacrofraction12_FD_59098 | JGI IMG/M metagenome (GOLD analysis project Ga0065711, IMG submission 59098) | Hoatzin crop microbial communities from Cojedes, Venezuela - Epithelial fraction 12 v2 (version 2) | ecosystem: Host-associated > Birds > Digestive system > Esophagus > Crop | place... | reverse complement strand
GCGCCGGGAGGGGGGAGAGAGGCGGCGGAGCGCCGCGGGGGCAGAGGGCGAGGGGGAGCCCCCCGTCCCCCGAGGCGATGCCCGCTGCGACGGGGAGCCCGGGAGCCCGGAGAGGCTGCGGAGGGGTAAGGCGCAGGCGGGAGGGGCGGGAGGCAGCGGTCCGTCTCCGCGACAGCCGCTGCGGGGGAGCCAGGCGGCCGCTCCGGGGAGAGGGAGGGCATCCTTTAACAACCCTTTTCCAAACGAGCCCCGAAGAGCTGCAGGCATTTACATTTTCACCTGTACTGTTTTAAAGGCCAGGGTGGCAATCAAATTGTGAGCGGGAGCCTGAACCAGCCTGAACGCAGAAGGGAGCCAAGACCTCCACCCAGCAAGAGATGGCTGAAGGGCAAGCGCGGTACAGTAAGTTGTTGACCATGGCCCAGTTTCCAAATCCTCTTTGTGACTGACAGTGCCAGTACCCTGCTCAGCCCCAGCCTGTGAAGCGCTGGAAAGAGCGTCCAGCACCTTCAGCTGCCTTTAGCTTCAGCGAGCTGAAGGTTGCTCGCCCCTTCCGAGGGTTCAGCATGGGGCCAGGCAGGGCTGAGGCCAACGTGCGGAACACCATGACCTGTGCCATGGCACAGGTCAAAGCGACCCCTTTGCCCACCACCCTTATCAATTGAACTTTCTTCCTTTTTATGCTGCATCTATTATATTAGCAGATTAAATGTCTTGTATGTAATAATTATAGACATCATAGCTCTAACTGTTACCACTGCCCATATTTTTTCCCCCAAGTTTCATGTCTGTCGACAGAGGAGGAATCAGTCGTGTGCTAGGAGCACAAGGTATAGACATGGTCAGATACAGACGATGACTCTTAAAATGGAGGGCTGATTCAATACACTTAACTAGTACTGTTGCAGAAGCTTAAGTGCCCTCAGTTCCACCCTCCTTCTCCAAATTTCCTTTACTATTATTATGTTGTGTTTAAGAGGAGCATTTAGTATGTTTCGGTATTAGTAAAGCTGGTTTGTTGCTCAACTTTAAGATGACCAGACATTTAAAAATAAACTCATTCATATACTCTGAAAACCTTTCAACCTTAAGCAAAAAATAAGGTGACTATATTTGTTGAAGATCAATCTGGGATTACAGAAAGTGGACCCTAATGCTCATCTATATAGTATGATTACCATATAATTCAGTTTCATGATTGTTAGTCTTACTTTTCATGCTGATACTATGTGTGCACGCATGCATGCAAGACAGTGAATGAGAGAAAGGGAGACACCTGCATTTGGAGCTCTTATGTGGTTCACTTTAAATGAAAGTTATTGCAGATAACAGGTACATTTTTTCTTGCACAAATATTCATTCCGAAAAAGTCTCAAACTCATCAGAATGTAGCAAAATGTACCCAGAATTTGACATTTTTCAAGGGCAAAGGAGAAACATCCAGCTATTCACTTCTCTCAGCCCAAACGTTTACTTTCCAAGCTGTGAGCCTGGGGATAATTCCTTGGAGAAGGATGGATACAAAATACACAATACTTACTTGAAGCAGGCAGAGAGCCTTGAGGAAAATACAAAACACTTCACGGTGCAATAGATAACATCAGAAATATGGCTTCCCTTTAGCTGAGGTTCCACTGAGGCAAAGGGTACTTTTCTCACCCATCCTTCCACCAGCTGAACACAGTGAGAATCTAGGTGCTGTCACAAGGAAACATGAGGAACGTTTAGCCTGTCTTTGCTCCTGGTAATTAGTGACAGTTTTCAAACTTTTTTTTTAAGGTTTTAATAAGAGCAGTTGAACACCTTGTTTTTACTTCTATTAATACCACCTAATGGAAGCAACCAAGAATAAAGACTCATGAATAAGAATGGGTTAGATCCCTTGTGTTTGTGCTTTAAACGGGCAGTACAGTTGCGTGTGAGAATAAAGTTAATGGTAGAGGTTGTACCACCAAGTACAGCTTAAAAGTTTAGGTTTTGTTTTGATTTCAACCTTTGACTTTTGCTATCTGTTCTATGTGACCTTTCTTGCAGTTGGAAATTACTGGGGCAAATGCTATGCTCTTTCATCCTCAAGTTGTTGGAGAGGGTGGCAAGTATCTTGTTAAAATGGATTATGTCATCCATGCATTCCCCTGCTGGAAGGCCTTTCAGATAATGGAGTAAGTCTTGACAGGAGGACATGTACGGATTCATATTTAATTTAAAAATAATCTTGGAATAGCAACAGGACATTTACAACTTCATGCATCCTATCCAAATTAAATGATTTAGTGATATTTATCATAGTGATATACACACACCATATCACATAGCACAGATGAGTATGAAGGATTAAAACCCCAACGTGACTTCTCATTCATGTACAGACAGGAAATATCTGTCTATCATCTAGAACTGTGTGGCATAATGGAATACAAGCATCTTTTCACCCTTTTATATTTTTGTGAAAACAGCTGTTGATTATCATATAATTCTTTGTTCCTCAGCATTGCAAAGCAGTGCCATAAACTGTTTTCTGAAGACAGAATTTAGACCTTACTGCTTGAAAATATTCAATGGAAGTGACTTGAAATGAGCTCTTAAGGGGCAACTCAATTACAGCCTTACAAGGGCTGCTGCTGATGTAAATGTTCAGCGTCATCTCATTTAAATAACAATGCAAAAGTCAGGAACTTGAAAGGGATGGGGAGGAGAGTGAAAGGAATCATGCCTGGAAAAGATGTGTTAATTCCTCACATTCATATTTTATTCCATCAGATCACTTAGTAACGAGATGTTTCTCTCAAAGTACCAGTAGCTCATTTCAGGTTTTAATACACTATATAGGGCCTGATCCAAAATTATGTGAGGTTAATGAGTTCAGTGTGAATTACTTAAGATACATGACTTTACTGCAAGGAGCTTTCACTTACAGGGATTACCACTAGCATGCCACTTCAAAGTACTATTAATAATATAAAATTAATAACTGATCTGAAAGTTACTAAAGCAGGTTTACAGAATAGTGGTGTATCCTACCTCTATTTTATTAAAGCTTTAAATAAATCTAATGCTGTTTTCTCTGGCAATATCCAAACACATTACTTAGTTTGTACCTTTTGCTGAAGGTATGTGAGGGATTATTCCTAAATTTAATTTGCTTCAAAAGGCTAGAATTCACATTTCATAAGCTAAGAAGAAACAAGTCCAGAACATCTCTAAATAAAATATGCACTTTTATCTGTTCACTATGCCAGTACAGAGACATAATTATTTTTAGAACACAGGTTCTTATCACCTGCTTGTAACCTTTAAAACCTGCTTGTATACAGTTATTACAAGTTAGTTATCATGAAAAATAATGATTCCCTATGTTTGAGAAGTCACTGAAGACTTCTGTAACTTGAAAAAGTTCCATTATATAATGCGTACAACAGATGCTATACATTAAAACAAATGAAATAATACAAATGGCCTAATGGCCTGTGAAATAAAGGTATGTAGTTTGGAGTAGGTTTCTTTTTTTTTTTTTGTACTGACAGGAATTCATTATTTCATTTTAACCATAAAAGCTAGAAACAATGAAAAACTATGTAAGGAATTTTCAAAGGTCTTCACAGAGACCAAAAATGGTTAAAATTCAATATCCAACACTGGAACAGAAGGCTTGAAAAGCCCCACTGAAGAAAGAACAGACCATAGAGCAGCAGCATCTTAAGTGACAAAAATGATTCTCAATCACCTAAAAACACTTGTTTTCCACTCGGGCCTTCTGTCAAAGGCATCTAATCAAAGTCCATTCCCTTGTTACTTGATAACATGGGAAGAAATAAATTAATTGGTTTTCACCAAGTTACTTTTGCCTTGATTGGACAAACACATTCTTACAATCACATAAATTGCATTGCCAGCCCATAGACTGTCAAACAGAAAGGGTTAACCCATCAGCAACACTAGGGCTTTTGGACCCTTAGCAAACCCTTTTCCTATGCCAAAATTACTCCATTTACTAAAATAAAACATAACTAGTTCTGAGCCCCATTCTCTGTCTAGAGATTTTAAAATATAAAAAACCCAGCTACTAATTTGTGTGCCATATGTCCCAATGATATTACAGAATGCATAAAAATAACAATGCATTATCAAGTTTTATTATTCCTTGGGTATTGTTTGCAATTTTGATTAGTTGCTGTCAGGTTGGCTATTGGAAAAAGCAAATATTTGTTTCGTACATCAAACACTAAGACAAAAGAAAATTACATCAAGCAAGGCAATCATCTTTTTTGTACATTATCTGGATACAACTTGTAAAGTTAATCTTTTGCTTTGAGTTTTCAATATGCCTTGTGAATAGAGGTAACTGGATCGGTTTCAGTAGCTGTGCAAATATTTTTTGCTCTACCTCAAGTGCCCTCTAGTGTGCAGTAACTAAGCAGGTTAAAGTATTTTTTCTTTCTTTTTCCTAACAGCCGCTGTTCTAAATCCCAAAGTAATGTGTAACACTGCTTTTCTTCTCAGATGAAAGAGAAATTCAGTGTTCACTGCATTAATTGTGTGGATACAAATGAATTGTCTCTTCTGTGTAAAATCACATCAACCCCTTTGCTGTCAAGTTTTTATTCTCAGTGGTATTAGTTAAATAAAGCCCAATAATTCTTCCGGACATTGTGCAAATGTTGTTGAGATACAAACAGTTCTCAATATTATGAGAATCAAAACAACAGTCTTCTCTATCTGCAAAAGGAAATTAACATATTCATCGGCAAAACATGACCCTAGAACAAGATTTAACAACAATATCCCTAATTATGCTTCTAGAGTTTTGTTGTTTGGTTGTGGGTTGGGACTTTTTTTGTGTGTGTGTTTTCTTTTTTTTAATATATTTTTTAAAGTGCTGGACACCACTGATAATTCTAGCTTTGAAAGTTATTTTTAGCTATTCTAGGCAAACACAAATACCCTCTAGAAATATTCTCTAGTTTGTAAAAAATGGAACTACTCTTATATAGACACACATTCTTTGTCAGCGAGTGATTGAATAAGGCTATAATGCAAATACTTTTTGTCATCAGTTTAGAAAATAAGTAGTTCTACATGAATATGAATAAAAAAAATACTGAGGCACACATGTAAGAAGTTCTGTGTGTTCTCATCTGTCCTTAACAGCAGGATTAATCTGTCCTTCTGTTATGTTGATATGCTTGGTCAAAATTCTGACATTACGTAGCTGGACAAATAGTGTCATGTCTGTCAGTGACAGGCAGTTGTGCACAGTGCTGCTCTTTGGCTGCAGGAGGCCATGCGCGCAGCCAAGCAGTTCCAGCTGTTTAACTGCCACATCAGCAAGACAGAAGGTGGCTGCATGACAGTAGGTAAAGGAGGAGGATGGGAAGAGCGAGGATGTTGGGAGGTAATAATCTGGAGAGGTAAAATTACAAGGTGCGGCTCCGAGAACAACGAATAAAAAAGTATCAGTGAACGTACTTGCAATAGGTAGTAGTTTAAATTCATCATGTTTCTAAGGGGCTCCCCTATATTTAAAAAGCAGATTTAACACTTGAGGTACCCACCTGACTTTCTCCACTGCACAAAAGAGTTAATGTGGCAGGGAAACCATTGAAGATTTTTTCCTGTTCCTCATTGCATTGTGGTCTGACTTCAGAGCTAAGTATTCACTCTCTAGCAAGATTTACCATAAAATCCCACGACAATAGCAACCTTAAGCATACTCTAAATAAAACAGATTTTTAATGTACTTCTCAGAGCTGATGTAATAGGGATGGGTGGATCCCAGGAGAGATGAAATGGTTGCATATACTAGAGATATGCTACAGAGTGAGAGAACTGAATCTTTTATAAGTTGTAAAATCAGTAGGACTTCCTATAAGTGGAAAGAGTAATCATCCCTGTATCTGAGTTAGGGCTGTGGTTGTAGGGCTGCGGTTTCCAAGTAAGGTGGTGAGAGAAGCCAGTAGGATTGTTTCCCGTTTGCTAGCTCAGACTCTTCCCTGCTTCGCGTGTTGGCTCTTTTGAATGTTTTTTTTTTTGTAACTTAACTATTCCTCATGCATTCCATTGAGAACACAGTTTTCTAACACGGTGTTGGCATATATATGAGGCTAACAGAAGAGTAAGCTAAACGTCACAGTATGCCAGTACACAGTTTTCTAACAACAGCTTATTTTAATGTGTCCTAATAGCCACACTGCACCCAGTCAACGCAATGGCAGTAATGCAACAGCTAGATTTATTCCAGAAACAGCAGCAAAAAAGACACTCTCATACTTGAGAGCAAGTACAGACCTCATGTACATGTTAGTAGGGGCTAGATAGGTCTTGGTGGTGATTTGGGAAAATAGACTGCATTCATTATCATCAGATTTGAGTAAAATTATCCAGACCGTGTTCAGCCCTCATCATTACAGTGCAGCGTATGGGTGAACTGCTATTACAGCAGTAGCAAAATGCACCTGCTATGGATGCTGCTGTAAAATAATGAAAGGAAAAAGCCACTCAGTGACAAGGATATCTCCTTGCCATAAAACGGATAATTTAAAAATTGACAGCATTCTGTTACCTCTGTTCTGAACAAGAAATTTAAGTTTAGACTAGCTCTTCAAGAAGCCAATTCCTTAACTACAGTAGAAATAATGTATCTTTGGTCCATGTGAAGGTGACAATGACAGCAGGTAAACAAACTTAAGGTAGCTGTAGTTACTAATAGAAGCAAAAGGAAAAGTAGCACAAGCCTCAGGTTTCAGCACATACCACCTGAAGAAACTCCCAGAAAGGCAGTTTTGCATACCCCATAACCCAAATCTAATAGTGACAGAAGATGAAATATGGCTGCTAGTCCAAGTCGTATTTGTTTTTCAATTCTGAACACAATGACAGATTAGGAGTATATGCTTATTTCAAAGTCCTTTTCTCTATAGATTTCTGGTTTGCTTCATTATTTAATTTAGAAGGTAAGTCAACATATTGCCCATAAAGTGTTTTTTTTCGTCAACTGCTGACATCGTAGTTTGGCAGACTGATAAAAAAAAAAGTTCTGGTACATATGTAATAAATATCGCTAATGAAGGAGAATATAAATCATTTAAATCCCCAGGACTTAATGCTGAAGTACTTTTCTTTTTCAGTAAGTAGTTAAAAAAGCAGAGTAAATAGACGAAGAATCATTTTACTGAAAAGAACTAGTTTTACTGCTAGTAATTTAGTGAATCAAGTAAATACCTCCTGAAATATGTATTCTACATTCATTTAAGAACTTTGATAGGCAGTGTTTACTGTTAAATAGTAGTCAAATAAAGTGAATAAGTATGTGAGACTGAGGTGCTGGAAATAATGTCCTCCACAGGAAACAACATGAAAACAATGTGGCTAATACTTCTGTTATCCTCAGCTTCTTTGCAATGCCTTTGAAGTAAAGAGACAGTAGTGAAAGGCAGTATTCTCCATGAATTACTTGCGTCAAGTAAGCCAACTGTGGCACAACTGAAGGAATAGTGGGGCCTGATTCACTGCTGTGCTAATTTCACTGATTCCAGCTTAACGCTAGAGTAACAGTGTGGAAAAAAGACTACCCATATTTTTATTTAAATTAAAATCTCTAATATTCATCATATATTTATGAGAATATATAACAAATAGTTGTGGCAAACATTGCATAATAAAGATAAAAGGGAAATTAACCTTGTGAATTTTTAAGCTGAAGAATAAAGACCATTACATTAATAAGACTTAATTATATCATTAAATATTTAAAATTATGTCCTCTAATAAATGTTTTTATTTAACATATTTCTTTTTTATCTTATTACTTTAGTAAAATGCCTTTAAGATATGAACAAAAACCCAACAGAGCTCTTTTGTTTTTTTGATACCCATGCAATTACAGAAGAAGCGAGAAGGGAGCCGTATGTTACCTCTTCAGCTCAAGGTCAACTTTCAGGACAGAACGATCTGTACTTCCACAAGCCTCAACATCCTACTTGGATGGGCTGGTGAGGGGCTGCATCTTTGTTAAGCTAGCACAAATAAAGCTCATCACCATCCACGTTTCTAGCATTCCGTCTAACATCTAATCTAACATCTAACCCTATTAAAAGGGTATGGAGGACAGTGTGTTCAAAGATTAGCTTCTACCCTGCACTGATGAGTCCTCCCTTGCTATCACTGACAGAAGACAGGTGTAGAAGCAAGAGTTGCAAACTGTCATGAAATCTTCAGGGAAGTCAGCACCTCACAAGCAAGAAAAAGAGTCACTTTGCTTGTAAAGGATTGGAGGGTACAAGCTTTGCAAGGAATACGACCCACCCCATCATTCCAGTGAATGTCACAAATTCTTTTCCTTACATTAATTTATCTCAGCTTATTCTCTCCAGACTTTTACTATTATTCTACAAAGAAAAATCCAAGGAAGAGTTACAGCAAAAAGCTTCTGAATCAAACCAAATGAACCAACAGTTCAACCCGCAACAACAAGGTTATAGTCCTACCAGAAAGAAATTTTTCTCCAGCACACCTCCAAAAGTTTTAGTGTCTCCCTGTAATGGTGGCACTTCAAAGTAACATTTATGTCTCTTCAGTATACCCCAGTTGTGCTTTCTGCCTTGGCTGTGCATATGAACCATACACCCAGGCAGTCTGCATGTCTCAGCTTTCCACTGAAAAACTGCATTATATGCACTTGCAGAAACACTGATTAAAATCAAATGGCAAACACTAACAAATCAAATCTAACTCATCAGCATTTCAGATTTATCAGAGACTACAATTTAATGACGCTTTAGTGCAAATTCTCTTCATTTACAAGCACACAAATGAGGCCCTATTTGTTTAGCTATTGTGCTTTTTTTCCAGTTAAGCCATTCTTTGTTTACCACAGTAATACTTTTTCTGATTTAATCCTCACAAATTCATGTTTATTTTTTGTAATATTCTTTTGACTTGTCTTCTGTAGATTGTGTGTTTTGTTACTATGATTGTCTTCCCACTATTCCTCACCATTTCCCACTCATCTATCCATCATCACCCGTACTGTAATTACAGAAATGTTATTTGCTGGTAGACAGATGCATAGGGTTGCTGGCAGGCGTATTACTATTACGCAGTGAAAATACTGTGCAGAATATTAAAGAATCATATGAATCAAATCTTAGTGAAAGAGTATTCTTGAGAGTTATCAGAAAGATTGAACTAAGTCTGGTTTGCTTGTTTACACATTGGGCAACTCATCTAAAACTAGGTAACATTTATTTACTTTTGGCAGCTAAGAGTGCCCTGGAGATACAGTCTTCTAATTAACATGCATGATGCTGCAAACATAAACAGGGATATACACATATTCCATTATGTATAGCTGCCAGTCACATTGTTACAGTATTCTTTTCTTCCTAGTGCACAAGTAAAACAATGCTACAAAGCAAACAAGCACTGAGCTTTCACTTCAGTACCTGCCTAATAAACAATCTCCTGGAAATAAGGTATGACATTATTTGGAATAGTTACCAAAAAAAAAAAAAAAGGCAAGTTTCCCAGCAGTGTCATATCCTACCACTTCATTTAACCAAGGCTCGGGAAGCAGCAGAAATAACAAGCGAGCTTCCACTAGCGTTATGTTTTACTTTGCCTTGAAGTTTCCACACATAAAGCATCTGTTTCTAACTGACAAAGGTTCAGAAGAGTAAAAAGTGACACCATGCTTACAAATAAGCTTAATCTGCAGAAAAAATAAGGAATAATATCTATACTATGGGTCAAACTGATGACCACTGAAACACAAGGTAAAGCGGTCTTCCTAGGCACATGTACAAACCAGCACAGTTAAGGGACTGCTGAAAATGCCCTGGCAGCTGCTTATCAGCTGTGTCACCACTAAAATCTCACCCGGGTGCATGTTTCAGTGATGTACAGTAGCACATATAGCGTAAAAGGGTCCACTGCCACATCTTCCTTCTATGTTTGTTAAGTTCACAAAGAAAATGAGAAAGATACTGCCAGCAGAGACAAGAATGCTGGAGCCACCAAGCCAAAGATGCTTTCCCATGGTAATTCTGCCTTTCACTACAGTGCAAGTGGACAATTCTCAGCAGCATGCCCCAAACTCTCTCTGCCCCCCCCAGGTGCTAGCCTCATAACTGATATACAGGTGTGCATGTATAGGGGTAAATGTGCACACGTGCTTATATAAACTGCTTCTACCATAGAGGTTTACAAATGCTCAGTACATTGTAAGATCTCTTCTGAAAAGCCAGTGACTGCTGTGATTGAGAGCAAGGCAGGATGTATCATTTGCCTCATAGTTCAGCCCAGACATGTTTGGACGGGTGTGTGGTTTTCACACAAAGCTCTCTGTTAAAGTGCCTTCACACAGACTTATAGTCTCCACACCACAGTTCACTGCACACCCTTACCCTGAGTTATCTCATACATAATTTAAATGTTTAATGCAAAGCAAAGCTAATGTTAACAATACATATTTTTGAAGACTGACAGTATAATGCTTTATTTCCTAAAGGAATGACTGGAGTAATCTATAAGCAAATGTAAACTCAAGTAACGCTGTCTGAACAGATATAAATTGTGCTCATCCTTGAGAAATCTTAAAAGTGCATGCCTAGTTGAGAAGGAGGAAGGGATGCAAAGTGCAATTTACTGTGTGGTTTTCTTTCTGATAAGGTATTAAAAGCTGCAGTGCAGTCTCTCCTGTATTGGTATTAATGATACCTTTGGAACAGCGATGTCTTTGATATGTATTGTGCGCTGCTGACTGATGGCTCTTTCTAGCCTAGAAAGGTACTTTGTCTTAGCAGGTTTGTGTGGGCTGAGAGCAGGGGCCACAAGGATGTTTTCAAGTTGAGAATTTTAAATTAATATAAAGTATCACATCATTAAAGTTGAGATAGTAATACCCTCTAAAGTTACCCTAAACTTTCTTTGTCCATGCAGGAAATTATTAGATATTCATTCATTCTGGATATTTTTTATTGCTATTCATCCTCGAAGTCAGTGGTTGAGAACCCACATGATCAAGAGCAGCGACAGCAAAATTATCCTCTGTACACATTCTCTTGCATACTTGCTGCAAGGGCCTCCAGATTCTTCTATAAATGCTCAGAAGCAGCAATTCTGTTTATTGTGTGATTAATATCTTCATTATCAAAACACGGTATCTTTCACATACAAATTGATATGATACTGAAAAAAGGATTTAGGGAAGGGGAATTATTTATGAAAAGGAAAAAGATAATCCTAAAAGATTAATTTGTGGCATGTCTTTTTCTTAACCTGTATTATAACCTCTGTCTATAATAAGCATATATTAAATAAACAACAACTTGCAAACTGATTCCATATTTTCTTGTCTATTGCTTTCACCATACTAGTAATACTTAAAACAATTTTGTGTAAGAGAAGACTCGTGTTCTGCTGTAAGATTTTAACTATGCCATCTGAAGTGTGAGTAGCGGTTAAAAGCACAAAAGTTTGGAGACAGAAGAAAAAATTCGGCTGGGGTAGAGAATCCGATGGTTGTTAGGAACTGAAGGCTATGAACACCTCAGCTGGTTAATAATCAGTGTGATTTCTAGTGGAGAGCTGTTTACTCTGCAGAACCACTTTTGCACTAGCATTGAGCATCAGCCATCTTGGCAGCCTCAGAGAGGAAGAGGCCTCTGGACTGCAGGCTGAACTCCGTGGCCTCGGGAACAGCCTCTTGAGGTCACGTTTGAGAAACACCAGCGAGGCAACACGAGAACCAATCGGTGCTGCTGCCCACACCAAACCTGTGCTATGAATAGACAGCTTCATTCTCTAGGCTTGTCAATCTGTTACCAAGAAAAAAAATAGAAAGGAAAATTGAAAGATTATGATGTTATCTTTTCCAAAAATAGAATTTCAGTCATCCTGGAGAAGTGCTGTGCTTGGGTATTTTCACTCAAGTTCTGCAGTCTGCTGACACCTCCACCAGTACTGAGCTTGCTTTTGGTACTGCTAAAGGTCAGAGCATCAGGGAGGTGGGGGGATACCTCCATTTAAACGACCATAAGAAAATGTCTTCAGAATTAGTGTGAAACAGAAAGAATTGAAACAGTCTTTTTATGTCTCTCTGCTGTTGTTGACAACACTAAAACTAATAACTATTCCATTATTCAGCATTGTCTCAAGCTTATAAAAGGCCACTGGTTAGTTCCTAAAAAAGGATACTTCTGACTGAACCAGTCATTCAGGTAGCCTGGTTTCTTATCTTTCTGAGCTAACATGGAAAACAAAGGGTCACAGACTGCAAGATGTAGAAAAGACTAGTGGAAAACAATCTAAAGGAAAAAGAAAAAGAACCCCTAAGTCTCAAATATTACCTTCGAGAATGAAGATAAACTAGGGAATGCCACTATCCACTTTACTTGGAAAGAGAGTTCAATGACATCAATATAAATTGGAAGAAAATCGTCTGGTAGGAAAACAAAGAAAGAGACTAATTTAGTTCTCAGGGCAAAGCAAGGAATAGTGATGGTAAGTCCGACCCTGTAAGGTGCCGAGCACCACATGGTAGCCTACAAGCAGAGAGTGCTCAGCACTTCTGAGGGTCAAGCCTTTGGCACTCTAGCATTTCAGATTCAGTCTCTCTATAGATTACGATTGATCTCCCCTGTCTCTGGATGAAAAAATAAACAAACTGTAACCTTGAAATTGTCATCCAAACCTGGAGTCCAGCCAAAATAGCAGAGACAGAATCCCCTTGAGAAGCAGAACAGCAACCCCAGAGGTCACTATTGATGCATCGCATAGAAACAGTAGATTTTGATACAGCAAGGACTTAAATAATTTTTATTCAAGAACTAAAAAGTGTAATAACATTTTTCCCCCCTGAAATGCAGAATTGCATCCATCTCCATTTAGACAGAGATACTCAGAGGGTATCTTAGTATCCCTGTGCACAAAGGCACGTTTGGAAGCTGTGCAGTTATAGAAGACAACATTCTTACTCTGTGGCACTAGGACAGCGTTTTGCTACCCTCTCTGTTGCTTTTGGGAACAGAAGGCATTGCCAGCAGCTTCAAAGCTGTACAGAGGAAGCAAGCCATATTCAAGCTAGGAATGGCACCAGTCAGCTCTCCAGGAGAAGGGATAACAAGCAGTCAACCTTTTATGATCCACTGCAAAACAAATTTGTTTGGACTCTGGGGTGTTTTTCTGCTTTAGGTGAGGCAATATTCTGAATTCAAATGAAGAAAGAACTCAAGCATGCTGTAGGTTTTTTCCTCAAAAGCCTAAAACTCTACTTCAGGTTTGCTGAAACTGAGGAAAGCAAAAAACACAATGATATTTCAAATGCTGATGCTTAAACATAGCTCATGGCAACGTGTTCATTGCATATGAACTCCTTGCTTATAATGGGGCAACACCCAGCAGACACCAAGCAAATGTGCAACTGTACAGAAGGATGCACTCTCAATTCCCAGTGGTTAACCAGATCTAAAATTCCAGACATTTAAGCTCCAGACCTGCAGAATATCAGTCAAAAATAAGAAAAACAGTAAAAGTAAATGGGAAACCATGCAACAGTGTACATTATATATAATAACAGCCACAAAAAAAAAGTAAAATGAGAGGCCCTCAGACATTCAGCCAAGGGAGAAGTACTATATAAATAGGAATAAACCAAAAGAAACAAGTGTTTTGAAAGAAAGTGCAAGGAATTTGATTGCTCTATCAGTTACTATGTTGGTTATGCAGTACACCTACCACGAATGCATTTTATTATCTAATATTTATCACTTTTGACGGTCACAGGTGTTCCTACTTCGAAAAGAGTTTAGCAAATGCCCCTAACTGTGTGACATCTGGATACTGTCATCACACTAACAAGAAGCAACTTTTGCCACTAGGCTCTGCTCTGGCAGATGTGGTTTTACTGCCACTCTTCATTTCCTTCCCTGTTAAAATGCAAAACATTAGCTTTTAGTTACAAATAGACATAACCTCTTCTTTTTTACATCATGAAGTTAGTCAGATCCTTCTACACCGTTAGTCCAACCAAAAAAAAATTAAATTAGAAAAAAGTTCTACTTGGTAGAATACTGGGTCATATTCTCAAGCAACATAAATTAAAGGCCACGGAACTATTACCCTCAGCAAGTTTGCTGATGACACCAAACTGGGAGGAGCGGTAGATACACCAGAAGGCTGTGCTGCCCTTCAGCGAGACCTGGACAGGCTGGAAAGTTGGGCAGAGAGGAACCTGTTGAGGTTCAACAAGGGCAAATGCAGGGTCCTGCATCTGGGAAGGAACAACCCCATGCATCAGTACAGGCTTGGGACGGACCTGCTGGAGAGCAGCTCTGCGGGGAGGGACCTGGGAGTGCTGGTGGACAACAGGTTGACCATGAGCCAGCAGTGTGCCCTGGCTGCCAAGAAGGCCAAAGGGATCCTGGGGTGCATCAAGAAGAGTGTGGCCAGCAGGTCGAGGGAGGTTCTCCTTCCCCTCTACACTGCCCTGGCGAGGCCCCATCTGGAGTACTGTGTCCAGTTCTGGGCTCCCCAATTCAAGAAAGAGGAGGAGCTGCTGGAGACAGTCCAGTGGAGGGCTACGAGGATGGTGAGGGGACTGGAGCATCTCTCCTACGAGCAGACGCTGAGGGAGCTGGACTTGTTCAGCCTGAAGAAGAGAAGGCTGAGAGGGGACCTAATAAATACTTAGAAATATCTGAAGGGTGGGTGTCAGGAAGATGGGGCCAAGCTCTTTTCAGTAGTGCCCAGCGA
>Ga0065711_1043407_pt1 | contig 14749 bp, 7 predicted proteins | sample Hoacrofraction12_FD_59098 | JGI IMG/M metagenome (GOLD analysis project Ga0065711, IMG submission 59098) | Hoatzin crop microbial communities from Cojedes, Venezuela - Epithelial fraction 12 v2 (version 2) | ecosystem: Host-associated > Birds > Digestive system > Esophagus > Crop | place... | reverse complement strand
TGGGCCCAGTACTGACCCTTGGGGGACACCACTTGTTACCAGCCTCCAACTAGACTCAGCGCCGCTGATGACAACCCTCTGAGTTCTGCCATTCAGCCAGTTCTCTATCCACTTCACCAACCACTCATCCAGCCCACTTCCTCAGCTTCCCTAGGAGGATATCATGGGAGACTGTGTCGAAAGCCTTGCTGAAGTCAAGGTAGACAACATCCGCGGCTCTCCCTTTGTCTAACCCAGCCAGTCATGTCATCGTAGAAAGCTATTAGATTGGTCAGGATTCGTCTGGGTTAGGGAGAGTTTCCTGCCTTTCCCCTCACAAGTTGCTTTGGTTAGAAGACAAATCAGTCTTAGAGCAGCTGCCAATAAGTTGAGTGTATTTTTGGTGAGTCTAAATTCACTGCTTTCAGAAGACTCGTGGTGATTACAGTGTTAGAAAAAACACTGTGACTTCCAATTTTTTTTCAGTATTTCATCTATATTTCTGAGTAAGGAAAGCTGGAAGTCCAGATAAGCAGCTCAAGTTTGTTTGTTTGTGTTACTGGATTAAGATAAAAATCTGCAGTACAAAAAAGGTCCATTAACTGATCACTAATTACAAATTGCATGTCATAATTTCTGTTGTTAGTAGCTGTGTGAGCAAAGTAATTCTTACAGTTATTTTGAGCAAGACTTTCAAAAATAGTAAGATAACGTAGAAATTTTGGAAATATCCTTTTATATGGAGAAGGAAGAGTATAGTAAATGCAGATATTCTAGTAGTGGTTTCTGGATGTTTTGGCAACTGTGTAAGTCAAGGTATTAAAGCTTATATACATATTGACTGTATGTGGAGTTTTGAGAAATTAAAACTCTGCATTAAGTACACATTGTTAATATACAATCAACTCAGAGAATGTCCTCAGAAGTACCATTCCCTTAATTCTTGCAGAAGGGCAACTTTGATTTTTGCACTCATTTTTCTTCTAAACAATTTCTTGTATACTGCTGGGAAATCTCATTGGACAAATCGAGTTTTCTCTGATATGGCTCTGTAGCCTCCAGCCCAGGACAGACCTGGAGCTGTGGGAGCGGGGCCGGAGGAGGCCCCAGCAATGATCCGAGGGCTGGAACCCCTCTGCTGGGAGGAAGGCTGGGAGAGCTGGGGCTGTTCAGCCTGGAGAGGAGAAGGCTGCGGGGAGACCTTAGAGCAGTCTGCCAGTACTTAAAGGGGGCTTCTGAGAAACATGGGGACAGGCTTTTTAGCAGGGTCTGTTGTCATAGGACAAGGGGTAGTGGTTTTAAACTAGAAGAGGGGAGATTTAGACAGGATACAAGGAATAAATGTTTTAGAGTGAGGGTGGTGAGGCACTGGCACAGATTGCCCAGAGAGGTGGGAGATGCTCCATCCCTGGAAACTTTCAAGGCCAGGTTGGATGGGGCTCTGAGCAGCCTGACCCAGCTGAAGATGTCGTTTCCATTCTGTGATTCTGTGATGGAATAGAATAGTGTGTGGTCCGGTTAGATGTAACCTGGAAGAAAAAGTTGCATCCAATAATTACGTAAGAGCTACTTCTAACAACAGGTACAGTACCTCGTTAAAAAGAGAGGTGAGAAGGAAAGAGCTTCTGGTTTTGGAAGAGCTGTGCCCCTGAAAAAGATGTAAAACTGTGCTGAATGGTCATGATGGGTTTGAGTACCTGTTTACTGTATACAGAAGATAAATAATAGATTAAATAGATTGCTTCCTTGCTTTCATTCTGAAAACACTGAATGATGTATGTGGCAGTAGTGTATTGTACTGTCCTGTGTTTTCTGAGATTTGGTTGGCACGATTGAAGCTTTCTAGTTAATTAGACTGTTTTTTCAAGTACAAAAGAGCTGTGGAATTGTAGCTGTTTCTCAGATGGTATCTGTACATAAGCCACCAAATATAAATTGTGCACAAATCCATTCTGTACCACTGTGGGTCTTAATTATTGGATAAGCTTTCTATTACCTTTAGATCACTGGTAGCCTTTCCAGGTTGTTTCATGTATTCCACGTAACATTCTGTGGTTAATTTTTTTTCTGGTTGTTGTTCTAAGTTGTTCTGGTGACTCGTCACTTCAATGTGACTAAAATGTTGCTGAGATGTCTTGCCTCCCTTAAAACGATATTCTAGGTCAAAAAAACAATTACTGAGAAATCTGTATGAAAAGAATACATCTTTTCTGGCTTTGATGTGTTATTGTGTTATCTATTACCACATCGCTTTTGAAGATGCTTTGGAATTAAAGCTAATGCTTAATTTCTACTAATGTTGTTTTGAAAGCTGAAAATTTTCAAGGATTTGCAATGTAATAGGCATCTATGTTAATTACTGAGATCGAACAAAGACAGAAATGTGATGGCTGCACCATCAGCATACAGCTAAGATGCCACAGGTCACTCTCATAGATACCTAGTCACAGGTTTACTTGGGAGGGGTGGAAATGAAATGCCATGCCACCAAAGGTTCAGTATTATAAAACTGGAATGTATTGGACCTGTAATGTATTATTTTAGCTTTAATTCGGTTTTACATGGTTGCTGGCTATACTTCCTTCCTTAGTTTATGAACTGCAAACAGTGGAAAAGACTAATGATTAAGCTGGTATTTAAACAGAGCAATCTTTGTTTCTCATTGTCTAGTGTATTAAACTCGGATTCATTTATTCATTTTTTTCAACAAAAGACTAAAAGTAGACTGGGCATATCTAGGAAATATTCTGCTTCTTGGTAGCTTTCAATTTCTGTTTAGGAAGAAGTGACATAATTTTAGTTTTGCTTGAATAAAAAAATGTTTTAAAAGCGCTTTTGTATTACCTAGTAAGTTGTATGTCTCGTTTTCAGCTGGCTCTTACGTAAAAAGCCTTTGGCTAATTGAGCATCTAAAATCACACAAAATACACTGGCATTTCGACAATCTCAATTAAACGTTCGGATCTTGTCTCTTTCTCCAATATGTGACAGGTGAGTTTTACTGGCGGACAGAGAAGGATGATGGCAGGCAATAACCAGCTTTGCATTCGACGTTGGACTACCAAGAATGTGGCCAGGTGGCTGAAGGAAGAAGGCTTCTGTGAATACGTGGATGTTTTGTGCAACAGACACAGGCTGGATGGGATTACGCTGCTGACACTTACTGAGTATGATTTGAGATCCCCTCCTCTGGAAATCAAAGTCCTGGGGGATATCAAAAGGCTCATGTTGTCCGTACGCAAACTGCAGAAGCAACATATCGACGTCCTAGAAGAGCTGGGTTACAACAGCGATAGCCATGCTGGCACAGTGTGCCCAAGTGTCGGTTCACTGCAGGGTGCAGATTGGTTTTGTAATGGTGAAGTACCCCGGGACTATGACGGACCGATTACTGACGTGAATGGTGATCAGTATCAATATGCAAATGGCAAAAACAAACACTCTACGCGAAGACTGGACCCAGAGTACTGGAAGACAGTTTTAAGTTGTGTGTATGTCTTCATAGTGTTTGGCTTTACATCGTTCGTTATGGTTATAGTACACGAGCGAGTACCTGACATGCAAACATATCCACCTCTACCAGACATATTTCTGGATAGGTAAGAAATTTTCTTTTAAAGCAAGATGGTAACTTGATGGTTAAAGTACAGGCTGTCTTTTCTTCATTCTCAAAGTTTCATATGCTCTTGAAGCTGTCTCTGCAAAACAGTAATTAGAGTGTAGTAAACCCTTCTGCTAAGACTGAAATGAGCATCAGTTAGATGCAGAGATTTAGTCTTCTCGGGGAAAACAAATTGAGCTGTTATTCTGCCAGTTTATATTTAATTCTACATCTTTAATCACAACATAGGAATTAATTTGTCCATCCTCTCATTCTAGTAAAAAGGGTGATGGTCAGCTGGCGTAGATAAGCAGCCATATGCTTTTTATGAAATCCAGATGCTGGTCTGAAGCTTAACATGTCTTGATATGGAAAAACTTTTGATGAAGGAGTATTTTGGTCTGCCAGTGAGCAAGGAAATTGATAGAGAAGAGCATTGGTACTGTATTTTTGTGGTCTCCCCACTGTCAACTTGTTGGAGATAGTTTAGGGAAACTCTGAAGTAGACTGAATAGACCAGCATGTTTTTTAACCATAGAGTTTCTGTGTACTAAAACGCTGTTTTGACTTAAGCAGTACCTGCTCTTTTGTTTTAAAGAAAATGTTCCACTTCAGGCAGAGAAGAGACACAGTAGCAAAGGTGAAATTCTAGTCATTGACTACAGATGTAATAGAAGATAAATGCTCCCTTTGAGGAAGCGCGCTTGCACCACAAATGACTTTCAGCCTGAAGAGTTTTAAAAGACAAGATAAACTGTTTAAAGAGTTCAGTCTTTGTGATCTCCTTATTCCTGCCAGTAATTTTCTTTAATGGTTCTCATGAAGTCAGTAGGAGTCTAATCTTTTGAGTAAGTGTGCAGAATCCCCCATAAATTTAAATATAGTTCAGCAAGGGTGGACCACGTCCAGCAGAGTGGAAGAGGCGGGAGAGAACGGGAGCTATGCCTGGATTTTGTTCCCAGGGCACTACCAGGGTATTCGGTGGGCAGGAGGATGGGGGAAGTCAGCAACCAGCAGCTCACGAGACAACGCGAGGGGATTACTACACAGCCATCATTGGAACAGCGCTTTGCTACCCCTTTGTATCAGGGGGAACACAAAACTACAAGCAGCAGCCTCTCTTGAAATCTGTCGATCTGTATTTTGGTGAAATTGCAGAGTGGAAATTGTTACTGGTGCCATATGTGTGCAAGAAAGTCTTAAATCTTTTGACCAGCAAGGCTAAAAGGTTTGCATATGGAGATTTCGGTGATAATCAAACTTTGAAAACAGTTTTTGTTTTTCCTAACGCTCTTCTCTGCAGTTCTGCTTCATTACAAGTATTTACGATTTTATGCTCTGCAGCATTTCATTAATTGTGTTGACGTGACATTCTTATAAGCCTAAGCAGCATAATTGACATGATGCAAGTTTGTGTCAGAATGAAAAAGTTTGTTGGGAAACCATGGTAGAGGAACACATCCTGTTAGTAAATCGCACGTGTGAATTGAGAGCATACTAGAGATATTCTTTGATTTAGTGAATTCTGTGTAAATGTCTGGTGAAAATACATTATTTGAAAGGAGATAATGTAATCACAAATCAATTCAATTTCTGTTTCATTCAGTCTAACAAAATAATTTTCGGTCGTAGTTTAAACTATTGCCAGATTAGTGCAAGTTAGTTTCATAGTTAGAACTTTATATGCCTTTATGCTCAATACTGAAGCTAGAAAGAAAAATTGAGCCTTTGTGTTGCAAGCTAACTTTCTTGCTTCATCCTCTTTTTAGTGTCCCTAGGATACCATGGGCTTTTGCTATGACTGAAGTATGTGGCGTAATTCTTTGCTACATTTGGCTGTTGGTTCTTCTGCTTCACAAACACAGGTACAGTGTATAAAACTCAAATTAACTGGTACTTTGAGTCAGAGGAAGGACTGTAACAAGAATTTGTGATGATTGTTTAAGACTTTCCATTCAATAAGAATCTTGTAAGCTTCTAATATGTCCCCATTAAAGTGGATTAGGGAGGACTCAGTCAAGAATGGTGACTTGTGAATCTTACAAAGCAGTAATCTGATTTTACTTTTCTACCAGATTTATATGTAGTTTCCTTCAGAACATAAGTATTTCAGAGAGTTGGCAGTTTATACTCTCATGCTGTAACAATTGTGTATGTAAGAAAATTCTGCAAGAACGAAATTCCACAGGGTGACTGAGGCAGCCTAGCAGCTTGCTGTCACTGAAGGGTAGAAAACCCTTTTTGTGTGCACGCGTATTTGGAGTTAAATTTTTATCAGTGTGTTGATTTTTATCGGTTTGCCAAGAGAAGGTAGGAGTGCCAAAGCTAGCACAAGTGTAGCTGCAGAGGAGTGGAGCTGTGCCTTGTAGTGACAGTAAGCTTGCTACAGTGTCTCACCCCGACATGTGAAATGATACCTTCACAGTACTACTTCAAAAAAAAAAAAATAATTTTTTTTTTACTGTGAAACTTGCAGCAATGATGAAGGGACTTCATGGGATTAAGTTGGGATGTGGGGAAATGTTTTTATGATAACTTTCCTGATTTAAAAATACAATATATTAGGATACTTGCGATCAGTTCCTATGTACTTTTCCCAGATCTATACTTCTGCGAAGGCTGTGCAGCCTCATGGGGACAGTATTCTTATTACGTTGCTTTACAATGTTTGTTACCTCACTCTCTGTGCCGGGCCAGCACTTGCAGTGTACTGGAAAGGTAAAAACTTCAAATGTTTTAAACTATTTCTCTTGTTTGCTTTTTTAAACAAAATTTATTTAAGATACGATTAAGATTGTTGTGACCATAATGTTAGATGTGTGTTTGTAAGAACAGCGTTGCTTCTCTCCTGTTCCCCTCCATGCCCCTTCATTAACTGCCATTATGCAGGCGAGCATCCTTAGGGGTCTTAGAAGCACTTGCCACTTTGGAGAGGAGATGGTTACTTGCGGAAGGGTGTTCAGAATGTTTCACAGTGTAAACCAGGGAGAATACCTCAAAGAAGTGTGCAGTTCAGATACTGACTTCATGAAGGAAAGGTGAAAGTGGAGTAATCATTTCTTTGTCTTGGGGGGTGCATGGTTTTGGAAAAAAAACTCCAAACTGTTATTATTTCACCCCTTCTAATAAGGGATGCTCCATAGACCGTGGGATTTTATGGTTTTATCCTAACTTTTAGTTAGAAGAGGTTTGAGATGGATATATTGGAAGCTTGACAATGACACACTGGGAGGTTGAATATGTTCAAAAAAAGGTGGCAGACTCTAGATGTAAATCACTTGCAACAAAATACTTGCTCTAAATTCCAGTATTCATCAGAGGTATGATGAATGCAGTTAGTAATTGTAGTTATTAATGTGACTCACTGCCACAATAAAATCGAAAGATGTGCTAACCTGCATTTTAATAAAAGACCCAATGTGCTCAATGGTATTAAACATACGTAGTGCTGTACAGCTAGGTTTAAGGATGTACTGTTCAGGAAGCGGGTTTGGAACTCACTAAAGGTTAATGTCACTGTCTTCTAGTTATATGGCAACGTTTGGGCAAAACTCCGGCGGGCGTTTGCAATATGGAGCGGCTTTGGAATGACTCTGACTGGAGTACACACGTGTGGAGATTATATGTTCAGTGGCCACACAGTCGTCCTGACCATGCTCAACTTCTTTGTCACAGAATGTGAGTGCAGAGTGTCAATACTTAAATGTCCTTAAGCGCTACGAATATGTCCTGCTTGCCGTCAGCCAAGGGTGCGAGACTGTAAATACTGAAATGCCCTTAAGTGTTAAGAGTATCTGCAGCTTGACCTCCTTGGAAAGTTCAGAGTGCAACGTTTAAGCAAACAAATATAAATTCAGCTTGCTGTGCTCTTTCTCAGGTTTGTGACAGTAGCTTAATGGAAGGATGAATAGGGCGCATTGGAAAGAACACGTGAGCCAAGGAAATTAGACAGGCTTTCTAGCTTGCTACTAGGAGAGTACTAGGGAAGATATTTATGGTTGTCTGTTCCTATACACTTCCCCAGTATCTGCCACTGACCCCTGTCAGGCAAAATAGCCAGCTAGGTGGCTGTATGTTTAGTATAATCCATAACACCAAAATACCAAATCTCGTCACGAGTGAGAATATATGAAACAATAGTGCTCTTCTGTACGTACAGAGTGGGATTTGATACATCAGATAGCAAGCTAAGATAATTAGTTGGAGTTCACCTATGATGGAATGACTGCAATAACAGAGTAATGTATGCCTTATGACATTTTTCCCCTTGTTACACGGAAGAGGCATGATTTTCATTAAAAGAAGTTGGTTGAACAAGTAATTCTCCTTTGCATGGTCCTGAACCATTTTTGGATGCTCTGTTAATCCAGAAATCCACAATAGCTGTGTTGGTAAATGAAGTCATCAAGCGATAGACATTTATAACTTGTGCGGTTGTTTTCATTGGATTTATTGGCCCTGTAAATATAAACAATATTTCCAGATGAAGACAGTAGCTTCATTGCAGTTTTGGATGAAAGATCTGTGTAAAAACTTGCAGTGTCTAGGCCTGGATTTTGTAATGACCTAGGTTTCCAAGACATTCAAGGCTAGCCGCTTTCTCTTTTCTCCTAGACACGCCAAGGAGCTGGAACTTCTTGCACACCTTGTCCTGGGTCCTGAACCTCTTTGGAATCTTCTTCATTTTGGCTGCACACGAACATTATTCAATAGACGTCTTCATTGCCTTTTACATCACTACAAGACTCTTTCTGTATTACCATACGCTGGCTAATACTAGAGCGTATCAACAGAGTAGGAGAGCAAGGATCTGGTTTCCGATGTTTTCCTTTTTTGAATGCAACGTTAACGGTACTGTTCCCAATGAGTATTGCTGGCCCTTTTCAAAACCTACTATCCTGAAAAGATTGATTGGCTGAAGGGCGTGTGGGTCAATCCAGATTTTTATGAAGCATTATGACTAATTATCCTGCAAGGGTAGCTGGGGGGGGGTGTAAAGTAACATTATTTCACTCCATGATCTCCTCTTCCTTGTCTTGTTTCTTAGATTCTTAGCCATAAAATGGGGTTCCCGTACTTCACAGGGGATGTGTTTTGTTTTCTTGTTGCTAAAATAGAAAACAACGCAGGGACCGGTAAAGGCTATCGGTGAACCGTGAATACGAACCCGAATGCTGTTACAATTCATAAGGTTCTATGTGAATGTTTATGTAACTTTAACCTCAAATACGTGCTTGTACTCAATATAATATATCCTTTACAGGTCCAAATAATCTCCGTTACCTGACGTGCCAGCCTTTACATATACTGACTAAAAAATTAGAACTTCATGAAGACTTTCTTTTAAAACAGTCATATATGTAATTTTCAAAACAAACTCTTGTGTATACTTAAAGATTGAGGAGTACTGTGTCATAATGAAGAAAGCAGTGTAGTTCCTTGCTAAAAGGGTCTCTTAAGTAACAAGTCTTAAAGTATAATTGACAGTATAGATGGTCTGCATCCAGGTTGCCAAAAATGAAAGTCTGCCTCGTGGCTATGCAGTGATGATGGGTTTTTTTTAATGAGAGCTTATTTAGTCTAGTCTATCAGTTGTCTATGGTTGTTCTAGCACTTGGAAGTTTTCCCTTCTGTGTTTAAATAAATGAGTTAAAGTAAATGCTACGTCCACTAAAAGTAAAGTTCATTTAGCTTTAGTGAGTTTAAAGCCACAAAATGACTTTTGTGTGGTTTTAATTGCTTTCTGCCCAAACCTCTGCATGCTTTTTAGGAGCAGCTCTTTAGCACTGGAAAAACAGAACGGTTATCTTCATATATCTTACTGTCCCTTAAATGGATGGGGAAAATGCATGTAGTAACTCTTTCAGGAAAAGTAATAATAGTGACTATTGGAAGTAATGCTCGTTGATGTATGTTTTAGCACTCTGGTGTCAACAATATGGTGAATATCTCTGGATATATATGTATACACAGTGTATTTGTTTATATATATACATATAAACACACAGAGTATATGTTCTTCTAACAAGTATGAGAAGAGGCTAGTTCTTAATTTAAGTTGCTCATTTACTACACTGAAAGATAAAAGTACCATAAGCAGTTGAGTTTTGGTTGTTTGGGAGAAGGAGGAAACCAAAACCCACCAGAAAACACCCGCAGAAACCCGAGACCAATACTCCGAGTCCATAGTGTGTAAGCAAGGGTCACAGAGCTGGGGACCTCTTGTGCAGGGACAATGCTAACGTTGGCTGTAGAGACTTCAGATTAGATTTATGCTAAATGAAAACTGGTAGGTAAAAGGTGCAGAACATAAAAATGGTGTAGACCTTTTAATTTGGCTATTGCAATTTTGGAATAGGTGGTATGTGCAAAAGGTAGTGTCAGTCAGCCTTGGCAAGTTACGCGAAGCCTTTCCAGCTTGGTACAAGGTGAATTAATGGCCACAATGTATTTGCGTTTGCATGGAAAAGAATCCCTTGGGAATTTGGCAAGACGCTTTTGTGTCTGGAGGCTTGTAACCTACTGCGGGCTACTCCTCGCTGTACTGTGTTCCTTTTATAAACCTGGATTGTACTAACTTGGCTATGTTCCACTCTTCCTAGTGTATTACTTCTGTAACTAAATTTAGCTCCTATTCCACAGAGGAATTGTACACCTTAGAGTATCTCTGCCAACTGTATTGAGCACACATACCTTGTACTATTCTGCAGGCTTTTATATTTGTAACATTCCAATTTTTTAGCACAATTGCAGGCTTAATACTATATTGTTTAATCTGTCATAGCCTGACGGCTCTTGCCATCCAAATTGGGGAGGTATGCTTATACTTAAGAAAAAAATGAGAAAATATTCTGAAATATTTAAAGTCTTCTCGTTTGCTGTTCTTACCTTTCTAATTTCAGAAAGGCAATTTGAACATTCCTATTGAGACTTTATGATCAAAGAGGTCTATTTGTTAATTTATTTGCCTTTGCAATGCACATAAAATTATGAATGCTATTTTTTTAAACTCTAGGAAACATCTGTTCTCAGGATGTGCAGGATTGTATTCTGAGTTGTAACATGTGGGAGAGGGATGCAACTGAACTCGCAAAGCTGTTGATTCTGAACAGAACCGTGTCAGAGCCAACCGGCATAACTGTGTCTAAACTGGAAAATTGTTTTGCAACTTAGACATGCAGGAGAATTTTCAAGTACAGCCCAGTGCAACAATGTTTACATAAAGTAAAGCTATCATTTCAGTAGTTTTTTTTTTTAAAAAAAAACACAAGTTCATATACTTTGAAACAAAAGGTTTCTCTCTTTGTTCTAATTTAATTTTTCAAATTCTGTTAAGTAAATCCATGTTTTAAATCAGCATTGCCTATCAGTGTTTTTTAAAGGAAACTTCTTCTTTTGTGCTGTTTCCCTTGATGCCAAATATCTGATTCCAAGATAAGTAATATCCAGAGGCTGGTTTTGGGAGGACTGAAGTGGGTTAAAACATCGTCAGGATAATTGTCCTCTGCTATTTTGGAAGTTCATTTTATCTCTCTGTAAACGTGCAAGAGGAAGTCTTGGAATTGGGAGAAGACAGAAAAAACTTCTCGTGCGAAAGAGCACAGGTCATGCTGTGAAGTTGGTCATGTAAGCTTTGTTGTTAATTAGGTGGAAGCAAATTGCAAGTGACTGAGTGGCTTAAAATTTTCTACCTCGTTTTTAAAGAGTCAGTGTTTTAAAAGCATGTTGCAGCTTCTCTGCTGCTGACAAGCACTTTTAAGTAAAGGCAGCAGAGCATCGCTGGGCCTTGGATTTAACGCTCGGTATGTTCAGGGTTGTCCTTCTCCCGTACGCTCATGCACCACTCTTTTTGCTGCCCTTCAACTTGCTGCCCCCGTGTTGTGCAAAGTCGTCTTCGGTGGGCTGCGGGAGCGCACACGTCACCTGAATGCAGAGCAGTGATTGAGCTGCTGCGTTACGTTGGCAAGTGCAGGTGTCCAACAGCGTTAGTCTGGTACTGCAGAGTGTGCAGACTAATCAAGCAGAAAAATCTTAATAACTCTGGATACACAACATAAGAGGAGGCTCACGGTTTTTTGGTAGCTTAGCAAACCAAGTCATCTTGGAGACTTGGCGATAGTCTTGAGCTCTTCCTTATAATTATCAGTTTGGGGATATGTGTGCACATACCTGCCAGTGATAGACACATAGGCACTCCCCTCCTCTTTTTTTCTTTTTTTTTTGCATTGTACCTTATGACAGAGCTTTTTGATAACAGCTTTCCTAACCTTTTTCCTTTCTGGAAGATCCCTTAAACTAGTGGTTTTATGACATGACACCTGCATACAGAAAAATTGGACTTCATAGATGTGTGTTTTAGCAAATCCTGATTACACTGACAAAAGCTTATGGAAGGACCTTTAAGTAAGGTTCCTCCAACTGGATCATGATATAGAAAGCTTCCATATATGCTGATTATCTTCCTGTCTTCTGGCAAACAAGGTAAAGCTTGTACGAAGCGTCGGTAGAGAAATGTAGATAGGCCTGAGGTATTTAAATGTCCAAAGCTAGCACGAATTGGATCCTGTAAGTGTACTGCTTGTGGTGAAGCAGATGATATGCTTACCTTTAAGCAAATCACTGAATACTCTTGAGTTGAGTGCGGGTTACCATTTCAGTTTAAGCATTTCTTGGATAAGGCCAAGAGCATGCTGTGTGTGGTGTGCTGCTGCAGTAATGGGAATACGTAATGTCGCTTTTTTTTTAGTTTTCCCCAATTTCTCTGCCACACCCCCACTCCCCTATCTACCATTCCAGTAGAATTTCAAAGTAATTACCACTTAACTGGTTTCTGAGAGAATAAATCTGTAAAAAAAAAAAAAGGAAAAAAAAAAGAAAAAAGCATCAAAATAAAAACTTGATAGTTAGCTGCTTTAAGAAGCAAGAATCAGTTAAATAATTTGAAAAAAAAAAGTTATTTTTTGAGGCAAGGATGTTAAATAATATTATATAGAAGTATTGAATCCCTTCAATGAGGATAAAAGCACAGATTCCTAGAACCTTCTTTATGGCTGTGTCTCGTGTAGTGCCAAACAGAGTACTGAAGAGAAAGAGGAAAGGGTTGTACTCCGACGTCAGTACAAGTCTTTTGCAACAGTTAGTATCTCCTTGGGCTTTTTAAGCAGTGCTTGCATACTTAATGCTACACTTGTTCATTACTATTTGATATATGAATGTTCGCTAGGTTTCAAGCACCAAAACTATTGTGGAGTGAGTCTTAGTGGTTAAATACGCATTTGAAGAAATAGCAGATGTCTTGGGGAAAAAAAGTAGGTTTTCTGGACCTGGAGTGTAACAAAAGTAACCCGTAACAACTATGATGGTTTTTCATCCTGTCCATGTAGTTCCTGCTGAAATGTTGGGGAGAATTTGCAGTAATCTACAGATAATACTGACTTTTCTGGGTTTTTTGAATAATCCAGGATACTTCTATAAAAACTGGACATGTAACTAGAAAAACCATCATAGTCTTGTGGAGGTGGAAGTACGTTTGGGAGAAGTCCTACCAGTGAGCCAGCTTACCCTCCGAGTTGTTCTGTGCATGTAGACTTTATCAGTCAAAAGGTAATTGACAGACCACTGATGATTCATACAGATTACTACTTCTGATGTATCTTTGACATTGTCGCTATTCTAATTGAAATAGTATTTTGGGGGGGGAAAGTCCTTTGGAGTGAACCTACTGATGTCTTGTTCGTTATATGGAGAAAAACACCCAAAAAAAACCCTCACAACCGCTCAGACACTACGGTTTTGTGAACACTGAACTTTCCGTATAGTAGTAGCCTGCATACTTACCATTTGTATCTGAAGAGGTTTGCAGTGAGTATTCTGTGCGTAATTCAGTGACATGCACGTTTTTAAAGCCCATTTGTAATAGGTGTGTGAGAAGTTACGATACGTGTGGAGCACAGTGACCTGTTAGCCTGCTGACTGCGTAGTTAGAGAGACTAACTGTAACTTACTTCTGCTCTTCCCATTCAGTTTTGTCAAATATGAGAAATCTGTGCAAAGTGAGAAACCACAAGCTGCATTGTACATGGTACTTCGCATAACAGGGATGTAGAAACATGGCTTTTCACACTGAACAGTTCCTGCAGTTTTGTTCCGACAGACAAAATAGTATTACCTAATGGCTAGGAGGTATGCCAGTGAAGTTTAAAGTGAGTACTGTACATAAGTAAATATTGTTTTGATTCTAAACTGAAATTGAATTAATATATTGTTTTATATCTTTGTTGTATTAAAACATATTTAAAAGTACTAAAATAAAATATTTGAAAGACGACTAATGTCTGGCTTGCCTTCTGTGTAAAAATGACGGCTCATTATCTCCGTCAGGTTGTGGCCATAAACGTATGTCTGAATAAGCCAGGTTTTAGAGTTGTTTTTCCCAGAAGCTCTAGTTTACTGGTGTGAAAACACACGCTTCATAATGCATGTATTGGTGTGCCTGATGGTTTTGCTGGTTGTGAATTGTTCTGGGAAATCACTGAAATATTTTTGTCATTAAAAAGTTAGAAAATGTGTTCTGTCTTGTAAGATCTCTGTTAAGTACGACGAGGGCTTTCAAAGACTGCCTTCAGCTGAAGGAGCTTTGATGTCTCTAGGCCTAGGTATGGTGGTGAATAGTGTTACAATAAGTCAACAGTCAGTATAAAAACTGTTGGAAAAACTCCTCCAGGAGGTTCCTACAGAGCATCGATGATAACTTTCTGATGCAAGTGGTGGAGGAACCAACAAGGAAAGGTGTTCTGCTGGACCCTGTATTAACAAACAAGGAGGGACTGGTTAAGGATGTGAAGGTTGGAGGTAGACTCGGCTGCAGTGTCCATGAAATGGTTGAGTTCAGGATCTTGTGTGGAGGAGGCAGGACGATAAGCAGGATCAAAACCTTGGACCTCAGGAGGGCTAACTTTGGCCTCTTCAGGGGGCCACTGAGAAGAATTCCATGGGCCAGGGCTCTCGAAGGCAGGGGGGTCCATGAGTGCTGGTCGCTGTTTAAACATCACTTCCTCCATGCTCAGGAGCGGTGCATCCCCCTGAGAAAGAAATCGAGCAAAGGAGGCAGGAGACCTGCATGGTTGAACAAGGAGCTTCTAGCAGAGATCAGGTGGAAGAGAAAGGTCC
>Ga0065711_1043406_pt1 | contig 14749 bp, 11 predicted proteins | sample Hoacrofraction12_FD_59098 | JGI IMG/M metagenome (GOLD analysis project Ga0065711, IMG submission 59098) | Hoatzin crop microbial communities from Cojedes, Venezuela - Epithelial fraction 12 v2 (version 2) | ecosystem: Host-associated > Birds > Digestive system > Esophagus > Crop | place... | reverse complement strand
CGCAGAGCTGCTCTCCAGCAGGTCCACTCCAAGCCTGTACTGGTGCATGAGGTTGTTCCTCCCCAGGTGCAGGACCCTGCATTTGGCTTTGTTGAACCTCATCAGGTTCCTCTCTGCCTCGAATGCTCTGAACTGCCACAGTGGTTTGCAGAGCAGCAAAAGCACCAGCTTACCTAGGAGGCATCGGATGGGTCACGCACGGCTCCGCAGCCTTTGATTCCTTGGGATTTTTGCTTCTTAAAGGCATATCTTGGAGAAGAGTTTCTGGGTCTCAGAGGTGAATGAACAAACTCTGTGCATAGGGGGGATAAGGTGCTTCCTCCGAGTGCTCAGAACTCCAACGCATCAGATCCGTAACTCAGAGCCCCCCACTCTTAGTTAGGTTGGTAATCTCACTGCTGAGCAGCTCGTTCTTTTGGCAGTGTAACTGTGGCTGTGGATGAAACAGAACGTGGTGTGTGATGTAATGCTGCCCAGGTGACCATTTTACACCACAACATAGATGTACAGTTGTTTTCTTTTTGAATTACAAATTCCTTGTATAAGCGATGTGTTAAACAAGCTAACTCCCAGTCTCATCTCTGCTGCTGCAGACCTGGAGCAACTCCAAAGCTAGCTGGGGTCAAAGAGAATATGGAATTTTGCATTTTGAAGTGACTCAGCTTCTCATTCTGCTGAGGTTCAGCCTCAGCAGAAGTAGACTAGAAAACCAATCAAGACGGTATTTCTCAACAGCTTTATTATAAATATAATGGCATCCTTTTTGGTGACTTCTGAACTGTCTTTTTGGACCATTCATTTGTATAATTATGTGACACCTCAGCCACGTGTCTGAAGCTGAAGAGTGAACCATCTCTGAGCCACCAAACGTTATGAAAACCTAGCAAGTGGAAAAGCCAGATGTCCATCTAATACAGAGAGTGCAGGTTTGAAAAAACCAGACAGGGAGAGGAAATTTAGAGTGATGCATGCCCCAAAAGACACCATATTGCTTTTTGCCGATATGGACAATTTCTGCTTCTTAGGGTGTAACCAGATTAACCTTGCTATTATTGTCTGTCGGGGTGCTGAGTCAGTTGTGTTCCCATGGCTGTGCAAATGTCAGCTACGGGGATGGAAAGGGCATGGATTTCTACAGTGGTGGAGGTCCTCACAGTAACTGAGTTAGAATGCTGGGGTGCAGCTGTGGTAATTCTTACCCACAGTTTTCAAATGCATGTATTTTAGGCATAAGGAATCTCCTCTATCCATGTGATTTCAGCTACTACCTTAACGCTGGCTTCCTGAGATTTCCCCCTTCCTCCTGCCCTCGTGCCCTCCTGCCCTGCTTCCAATCTCCAGTCTCCTATCTCTGGTCCCCCCTCCCCGGCATTTCATCTCAGCTGGTTTCCTGCTGGGTAAAATGCACATCCTCCTCTTTCTTCCCATTCTCTCCCTTCTCTCCCACTGTTGGCAGTTTTCCAGTCCAGCAACCTTGACCTTATCTGCAATTCTTTCCACTTCCTCCCCTGCAGCTAACACTATCGGTGAACTCTGTCCGTTTTCCTCTCCTCCGTCCTCCGAAGGCTGGCCACGCATCCTGCTGGATGTGTTGTCATTGCTTTCCTTGCTGACTACAGTCCCCTCTTCTCTGGCCTTCCTTGTGTATGCCTCCGTGCAGGAAGCTGGTCGGAGTTTGGCTGAAGTTTTTTTTTTGTGAACCGCACTGAAATCAGTGGGAATGAGACACTACCCCCCGTGTAATAAATCTCTGACTCTTTCTGTGTCTGGGAAGAGCCTTTTCTAAGGGTGCAACTGCACAAAATCACGAAGTGTAATGTTAAATATTAAGCCACCCTTAGCAGTGTGGGTATTTTTACTTGTTGCACCCTGCAGTTGCAAAGAGCGGGGGTGGTGGTGACATCCTTGCTTGCTCCCCCACTTTCTTGATGTGCGTGTTTGGCCTTTTGTAGTAGCAGTCTCACACGGTGGGGAGGTCTCTGTGGCCTGGGGCATAGCGGGCCAGCGGTGTGGCCGCTTGGTGCGCTCGCCGTTGCTGACGACTGCACTCAGCAATTTGGACATCTGCTTCAGTTGGCTGGCGGTTTTGGCTTCCAAGCTAAGGATCAAGGACCATGCCCATTTTAGAAACGAAGTAATCTGTTACTGAGACTCTGATAGCAAGTTTTGGGCCTACCTCCTTTGCTGCATCCTTCATCCTTTAACATTATTTTTCTCCAGTCAAATTCTCTACCTGTGTTCAGGTGGAGTGCAGCTGGTTGCCCTTGCTGAATTTCAGCCACTCGTCCGAGAAGGAAGGTGACCCTTTGAATGCTTTCAGTGTGCCGCGATATATCCAGTGCATCACCGTGCTTGCAGGATTACTTTTATCTTGGCAGTATGGTGGTTGGTTAAGTATGGTCAAGCTCTTCAGAAAATATTTCTCTCTAATCGTTCCAGTTTCATTTGTATTCTTTAATAATTTTGAGAATGATTACAATCATGGGAATGCTTTGTAGCTCATTAGTGACTTTAGTTCAGTGAGGAGAAGGTGCTGCCACCTGTCATACAGGAGACCTCATGATCTACTCTAGTTTGGTCAGAAAACTTTGTTTAAAATGTTGCCAGCAGCAGGATCCAGCAGAATTCTTTTTACTTTGTCAGATTACTCTCAACACAGAAGCAATATTGAATGTTAGACCGTTGCTTGGTATTTCCTGGGGGGGAAGATTCATATCAAGTATGGTTCATGGCAACAAGCTCCTGAATATTCTGCTTTCAGTTGTCATGATCTGGGTCATTTATGGAAGGAAGGCAGCTTTCGTGCTGAAGCCAGGGGAATTATGCATATGTTGATGTCTGTGACCTCTGTGGGAGGCTGATTCTGGAAGGACTCCGTTGCATTTACCAACCCTATGAGAAATTTGTAACCCATTTTAAAGTCTTAAGTCTCAGCTGTAGGCTGGCTGGACCCAGTCCCTGGTGCTCCTTCCCCAGCCTCTGCCTTTTCTGTGTGACATAGTGGACGAGATGGCTGAGGACATGTCCCCAGGTGGCCACAGCTCCAGCAAGCTGTAACTCTCTGCCAGCAGGTCCAGAACAGTGCCCAGCCTGGTAGTGTCTCTTTGTCTCTGGCAGTCTGTTAAAGCTCCTTGGAGAATTATTATGGAGTTATTAAGTCTAATTTTCCTCTTTCTGAGATGCCTGCTTCTCAGAAGGAAGTTTTTCTATCACCAGCAAGTCAGTTCATTAAGGTCGCTGTTATGAGTAAATGGCTGTTGGTCATGACATGGGTCAAGTATAGATCAGTGGCTTCGGCATGAAAGGCTCTGTGCCTTCCAAGCTATCTTTGTCTGTAGCCTAATAGGTTGGCCTACCTTTTTCTTTAATGTACGCACATAACACTTTTATTAGTAAAAAAGCCCCCACAACTTAAAACATTTGGAAGAACGAGACGTAGAGAAGTGCCCCTCCGTTGGTCCTCCCTTCTGGCATGACTAGCTCGCTGGCCTTGGCTTAGAAGGCAAAGCGATCAGATGAAGCATAAACCATGCTGTGTTTTTAAACGTGGAAAAGATGAGAACGGAGTGCCTTGTGTGTTGTGTGTGAAAGCATTCCTGTGATGGTGCTACATGCCGCTCTACCATCCTCATTTGCTTGCAGAGGCCCCAGTATAATCATTCTTTGTGTTTCCTAAAGGATGTGAAGACTAAATACAAGTTTGGTCAATGGTTTCATTGTTGATTTCTCGCACTGCTGCAAAGCAATGCAAAAATACTAGGGAGAAGCAGGGTGCATCTCACTGAATAAAGATATTGTGTCTCTCATAATCCAACTTGGATGCTTTTAAAAAAGGAGAGCCCTATGAAAAGTGCTTACAAGGCTGTTTGGACAGTACAAATCTTTTGTAAAACATGATTTCGGCATCTTTCCCAATGGGATCCTTCGTGTAGGAGGACTAGACAGCATTTTGGAAACAAACCCAGCCAACATTAGGTTTGGACATCTGCTTGTTTTAAGGTTGCCTTCACAATTTTCTCCGTAGCTGAAGATTGGTACTTGATGTCTATGTGAAAATGTAGCCAGAAAACCGATGAAGTTATGCCAAGTGTATCTTTCATGAATGCGACTTCTTAGAAATGACCGCTTATGCTGGAAAATCTTCTTGTTTGCATTGCTCCCTTGGCTAGAAGGATGAGAACTGTTTGATCTTGTCCTTGTACAAAGTTATCCTAAGTAAGCAAAAAATCTTTCTTGAATCAATTTAACTTTAAACCAGCGTGGTCTCCGGCCTGAGTACACCTAGACAGAGTGATGATAGGCTTAAATGGCATTAAATCAAGTGACTTGTGAGGAGGGGGTAGTGGTGTCTTTTGTTTTTGCAGATGACTGAAGGGGATTGAATTTGAGAGAAGCTAGTGCTTGAATTTTCTGGGTATGTTCTTCCTCCTCGCTTAAATCACTCAAAGGGAATTAAAGCATATCTGCTCTTATTTCAACAGGGACCAGCTCGCATGACATCTGATCTTGCGTCTTCTCCTGCAGCAGGATACGTCCCTGTTGGTCAGAAACCAGAGGCTGTTGTGCACGCTATGAAGGTAAGGATGCCGCAGATCCCCACGCGGCTGTACAGCATGGTGCGGTGTGGTGCAACCAAAGTGGCAGAACTGGACGTTTGCTCGTCTCATGGAAACACAACAACTGGAAATAAGAAAGTTAGTACTCAGGCGAATTATCGGTAACCAGTACCTGGATCATGATGGATAATCATTGCTTCAAGTAGTCGTGGACTTAAGCAAGATCATACATGACTGTTTTTTTGGGTGGGAAACCTGCAACAAATGCTGCTGATGCTGAAGGTGTTGGTTACCCTTCCTGTTCAATAGTCCTGCGTAAACTAGGTCTCTGGGTGACAGCGGTGACTGAAATGCTGTGTTTAAAGGGGACACAAAAAGTACAGTGCCTACATATGTTTCATTATTGAAAATCCTGCAGTCTTCAAAGGAGGAAGACTATATTTTATGTAAATACGCAGCAAATCATGGCATCATACCCATGTAGAGAAGTGCATCAGCAGTGGGGATTAAAGTCAGGGCCATCGGCAATAAAATCCCTGGGACACTGCTGGCTGAGTTAAAAGAGAAAACTTGCACTGGGATTTCACAGCAGTTCTCAAGTCCTAGTGACCGTCCATTAGCAGGAAAAATGTAATAGCCTGGTGTTACATGTTTGTCTGGTTAAGCAAGTTACTTTTGAGTATCTAAGGGACACAGAATCACAAATCTTTTCCAAGGTGCCATAGGGATGGCTGGAAAGTCTGTAACTAAATTAGGCTCTGGTTGGAATATACTAATTTATAGATTTGGATTTGTTGAAGCTGAAAAAATTTGTACAGGGTTAAAAAGCTTTCATCAAATCCAAGGAGGAATCCTGGATGGCTACTTTGGAGCTGAGATCTGCATGGTCATAATTGGAAAAAAGGTCCAGCAGTGGCATCAGCACTAGCTTAGACTGTCCTATGCGTGGAAACCAGTGCTTACAAGGTTCTTTGCTTTGTACCTTTCCACATCTGACAGCTAAACAAATGGCACAGATGTTGCTCATAGCTTTGATCTACAAGTTCCCTAAATTTTCCAGTTTTTAGTGTTTTCAGCTTACATTTTTATGCCTGTCCAGGGTCTCTTGGCTCCAGGACAGATGTGGCAGGGGGTGGTGGTAGAACCAACAAGTATCAGGAGAAGCAGTAGTGCGGCTGGCAAGGATGTTGGTTCCACTGGGCAGCTGCAAGATCCCGGGAGGGTGTTGAGTGTCACTGTTGCTCAAACAGTTCCTCTTCTAAGCATTTATGGCATGTGAGGAATTATGAAAAGAAAGAGAAGTTCGGTTTGGTTTGGATCAAATTTGAATTTAATTTATAAAAGATCTTTCAAGCTGAAAATCTTGATTTTTCAGCTTACTTGAGACTTTATCCACCCACATTGTATAACTCTCATTGGATCTTAAGAGAATGGTGTCCAGCACTATCAAAGATTAAAAATACCTTTAGTATAGTTTTCACGTGTTCCCAAAGGAGCCCTGACCACTGCCTACATATGTTTGTCCTGTGTTTTCCAGACAGGTTTCTGCTTTGCTTGTTGTGAATGGTTCTGTGCTATCAGAAAGCTGTTGCGCTCCATCCTGTACTGTGCTGCATTGCACTTGTGGGTGACATTTCTCCTGTATTTATATGCATATAGATCTGCTGAACTGGTGCCTTGGAGAACGTTGCAGACTCACATGATACCTTGCTTTTTCTGACACTTTGTACTAATCCAGTTTCGCTTGCATTTAATCATCCAAGCCCTCATGCAGTCCAGACCACCGCGTTGGCTTTTTCTTCCCAACCTGTGGGGTTCGTACCTTTCTGCTCCTGCTCTTCTTCGCATTCGGTGAGGTGGTGGTGAGGGACAATATGAAACAGAGCTGATAATGTTTTTAAGATACAAGATCGAATAGGTATAAATTGATTATGAACACATTCTGGGGGGAAATTAGGTTCCTATTTGTGTTAGGCGTTATGGGACTGAATTTTTTAGTAAGGGCAAGAAACATCAATGGGTTTAAGAGGTGGTTTGATAAGCTTGTGGAGAGGACTAGAAAATCAATGAGGAAGATTCTTGGAAACTGGAAATTAAGTTTGAGAGGTCTGGCTCAGTGATGCATAAAAAGAAGTTGAAAGGAAGTTGGATGACTGGTTGTTTGCGCATATTATTATTATTATTATTAATCCTCTACTTCAGAGCTTTGCTGATCACTAGGAAGGGCTGGAAGAAATTCTTCTCTGCAATTTCATAATTTGGCTGGTGGGGTATGTTTGTCTGTCTTCAAAACCCTGGGAAGTGCCACAGCTGGGGTCAGGAAGCAGGTGGCATAGTGGTCACATCTTACGGGGCATAGATGATCTCGCGTGATGTGTCCTTCTCACACACTTAAGGTTAAAAATATTCTCTTATTTGAAGGGAGGAGGAAATTCACCTGTAGTGTGGCAGGGCGAGGTGAGAAAGTGTTTGTTTTTCCATCCTGTGGCCGGTTTCCAAGGACCAGCTGGAAGCTGAAAAGGCTGAGGAAACTGGTCATGGTCTCAATCTCTCCTCCTCCCTTCTTGCGGCACAGTGAAATTGTGGCTGTTGGTCTCCAGCCGTGGATCTTAAACTGGGTGGAAGCTAACGTTTTTTGGCCTCGACATGCTGTAGCATATGGAGTAGGTCTTAGCTGCACCCTGCAGGACTGGGCAGCTTTTCCAGTGCCAGCCCCTGCGTGTGGGAAACTGGATGCAGCTACCAGCTTCGACTCTTGCTGCCTGTGATATAGCTCATGACCTTCCCTTGAGGAGGAGAAGAGAGGAGCCTACAAACAAGACTTTGTGCTTTGGCTTTACCACATCAGATGCTAGAAAAAGCCCTTCTTGGCTGTGTAAAGAAGTTCCTGTGGCTGTAGCAGACTAGCTGCTTACCACGAGGAGAGGCAAGGGCAGTTGGAAGCTGGCTTCGTTTGTCTTGCGGGCTGCTTGAATGCAAGTCTGTCCAGAAGCGGTGTGGCTGCAAGGACATGGCTCTGTGCCCATGCGAAGGTCACTGAGGGCCTGTGGGCCCTGCGTGGATCCGCAGGGCTGCTGGATTACCTCCATCTGCACCCATCTACGTAACGTCCCCTAGGCTTTTTCCTCAGCTTTTTCTGGCAGCTGAACGCTAGCTATGTGGCTGAAAGCGTTGCCTGCCAGTTAGCGTAAGTCAGTCCTTCCTTTCGCACATTTAGGGGTTTTCTTTCTTTTTGCTTCAGAAATAGTTTATGTTTATTTGCACCTACTAAATAAGGAGGAAGATGACAGGTTGGCACTCCTAACAGCTGTTTTTGCTAACAAGAATAAAAGGTACATATGCTACAGCTCTGTATCTTGCTGAACATCAAAGCACTTTTCTTAGGAATTGAGCAAACCTGTTAAAGACGTGGGAAGGTGAGGAGGAGATAAATGTATGAGAACGGCATTTAGCCTGTAACTCAACTGCCCCTGCAGCAGCTGCCTGGACCTCTCCCAGGTGTGCAGAGCCGGAGCCAGTGATCCATCAGTCCCACTGATGTTGGGTAAGGCAGGAGCTGGCCCTGCCAAAACCAGAGAAAAGTCCTAGCAGGGCATATAGACTGTTCCTTTGCTGAAGCAGAAGCCGTGTACCCCAGTGCTTTGTCCAGTTGACTTGTAAGTCAATAAAATCAGTGAGGCTTGCACCCTTCAGAAAGCATCCCTCAATCTCAGGGTGCTTCCTGGTACAGAAACGCATACCTCAACTTTCAGCACCCCTTCTAAACCTTTACTGCAGTCATCCCGACTCTTTGGTGGGGCTTTCTGTTTGTTTTTTTAAATCTGCATTGCATGGTCATGCAGGACCAGTACAGCAAGTCAACAGGGAGGTGGATGTGGTGGACCAGGTGACTCTGAGGTGACACTGCCTTGGTCAGAGACGTCAGTGCAGTGACGAAGGAGAACTAAATATACCGGAGGTGCTCCTCACAGTCTAGGTATCAGCAGGGAGAAAGCCAGACGAGCCGGTGTGCTCACTGGGAGCGAGGTGCAGGTTGTCTTCAGGAGAGGGCACCCCAGGCAGAAGAGCAGAAGAGCCAAAAGGAGGGGACGGCTGTCACGAATGAGTCATTATCGTTATTGCCTGCATCATAGTCATCAGGATCACCCCAAATATCACTGTCCCGGTCCTCTGGGGACACTGTTTCCTGATTTGCGTGGGGTTAGGGGGATATGGAGTGCGCAAGATCTTTTCTTCCAACTTTCGTGTTTTTTCCTTTTCTTGCTGTAACTTCTTTTGTAGCTGTTCAGTTTGCAGAGACAGTAATAATTCAGCTGCCTTCCTGCCTTCTGTTTCTTCTCTTGGATCTTATCTGTCTTCATTATGTTTTTCCCTATCCTGACAGGCAGGTGCCTAGCATTTTGCAAATAATTCCTTTTCCTTTTCCGTCCTTTACATGGCCCCTGGCCACCTGTAGCTATTTTTCCACAGCATCCCAGTTATGCCAATTGTCACGAGCCCAATTGTCTGAGAATTTGGGAATCAGATTTATTCCATGCTTTTGTAAGTCATCAGTGATGCTACTTGCCATTCTGTCAACTGTGCCAATTTGTCGTGAATGGGTAGTTAGGTCACTGAAAGAATCACTGTTAAAGGTATTTGGCAAGAAGTGATTTTAGTAGGAATTTCTAAAAACGTGATTTAACAAAGTTTGATGGCAACGTCCACTCACTTATTAAATGAATGGAATGCATAAAAGGTAAATCAAGATATGATTGAGGTAGAATGGTCTATACAGAGACTGAAGAGAGAGGTAAGGGGTAAGGGAGGCCCTGCTGTTGAGTCACAAGGTTCAGAACGGACCCCCTAGCTTTCTAAGTTCCTTCTCAGAGAGGAGCCTGGGTGCTCCCAGATCCAGACTGGATCCAGACTTAGCTTCTGACTACAACGGTTTGTGTCTGAAGAAAGTCTAGCAGCAGTTTAAGGTTTGTTCACAGTTAAAGAGAATCACAAGAATTTAGCAGCAATTATTAATTGGTTAATTTAGTATTTACAAAGTGATTAAAAAGGATTCACTACATCACAGTACTGGAGTATTGTGATCTGAATCGGTTCACACACAGAGGCACACAGACAACGTGCATATATAAAGTACCTGTTAAAAATTCTCCTCGCGTTAAGTGCTCACTTCAGATGGTTTTCTCAGCGGGCAAAGGTTGAGCCTGAAGGAGTGAGGGACCTTTGTAGTTCAGCCCAGGTTCTGTCAGCGACGGTGACTTCAAATGTCAGAGCTGGCAGGCTCGGAGAGGCGTCCCACTCAGCGGGAGATGCTGGACACAGCCCGCTGAGGTCCAGGAGAGCTCCAAGGGCCTCGTGTGGGACCGCTGTTCGTGGGGTTGTGAGGTGATTGACTTTGCTCATCAGTAAAAGTCCATCTCATGGGGTTGCGAGATGATTGACTTTGGTCATCAGTAAAAGTCCATCCTCGCCACAGTCCGCAGGAGGTGATTCTGGTACCTTTCCAAGAAGCACACAACTCCAGTGCTTCCCAGAGTGTGTGGTTCTGACATGTACCAGGCAGGTACGATCCAGGCAGCCGGAGTTCCAGGGGCGGGCAGGGAGTGCCCAGCTCACCGCTCTTCTACAAAGACAAGAGAAGTGCCAGTTCGTCCCAGCTCACTGCTCTTGCAGAACAGGCAAGAACACAGTGTCGGCTGGTTCTGAGATTGCCGGTGGCCCAGTGAGGGAGCGACCGTACCACCACAGCGGCGTGAGCTGCTTTGAGCCTGGGGCATGCTTTGTTTTCTGTAGGCTCTGGGTTGGGATGTGGCAGAAATTGTGGGAGGACATACCCTGGTTTTTTAGATCCGCACTGAAATCCATAGTCCTTGAGCTTTAGCCGAGCCGTAGGCAATTCATGTGAGGGCACATCCATAGTCCCCAGCGGTGTGATCGGAAGAACATTAACCTGGTCCTTCTGAGCAACTGAGGCAGCACCTAGCAGGGTCTGAGAGTGACTGGGGCTGGGTCAGAACTGAGAGGCCTTCCTGGCTTTCTTCAGGAGGTAATTTCACTCTTCCGAGTGTATTTTTTTCCAGCATGCCTTTCCAGGACAGGCTGCTGAGTTTTATCCCCCTGAATCCCATTTTCCCATACCCAAGAAGCTAACACATCTTTACCAAGTGCCTACCCAGGGCAGGGGTGGGCCTGGGGAGCAGGATGGCTTCCAGGCTAAATGAGTCCCAAGTCATTCAGAAATGAAATACAACCATAACTTCCATCTGATCAGCTTTCAGCTCCACCTCTTCCTGATTTACACCATTAGAATACATTGCCACTGAAAGAAAAGGGCTGCACCACCCTTCCACGCCTCCTGGACTAGGGAGTGTGGTTTTAGTTTAAAAGCAAGTGGTAGAAAAACAGTGTATTTTTGTCTGCTGGGACTCTTGTGCATGCAAGATTGATGGCTGGTGGAGGCAGCAGCTGGAGCTGATGTGATCTTTAACTAATCTAAACCACGGTTGTCCTTGACGCTTGCCCTGCCAGCCAGGCAGCCCTGGCTCTCCGCGTGGGGATGGGATCGTGCTGCCTTTGCAGCCGAGCATCGGAGGCACACTGACTCCAGACGAGCGAGTTTGATGTGCAAGTCCAGCTGGATCAATAATTAATTCCCTCCTCTTTAGCAAAAAATAGATGCTCTCTTTGTCAGCACGTACATGCTTTTTGCATCCCTCTTGCCCTTCCTCTCCTCTTAGAAAGGATGTGGATAATTCTTATTTGTGCAAAGATTGGTCCCAGCTATGTTGGTGAAACTAGCTGGTGCGTTTTAGAAGTAGGTTAAGGGCCCTAGGAGAATGACCTATTTTTGTTCGTAGCGCAGTTGGAGTGCAGCAGGATTGCGCTGAGGCAGACCGGGGGATAATCTGCCCTGGTATCCTGTTTCGTGGAGCAGCCGGTGCTGTACACGTCAGCAGAGGGTGAAACCCATCCTTGGACTGGGTCTAGCTCTGTGCTTCCCGAGGAGGTGTAGGAATATTTACACACACAAACACAGCTGCTGTACAGCTTTACATGCGTGTGGGTGTAGCCTGGTGAAGGAGACCACGCGCTGTTTGGTGGCGTTGGGTGATTCCGGGAGCTTTGATCCTGCACACAGAGCTGACCACCTTGCTCGTGGGTGACGAAGCCCTGGCTGGGGGATGCAGGTCAGCACAGATGCAGCAATAAAATCTGGAGCAGTCGTGTGCTGCGATGTGCCCGTCCGGAGGAGCTCTCTGAACGCACGCGGCTGCAGCGGAGGGGATGCACGGTGGGTCGGTGTGCTTCCAGTGGGAAGCGAAGGCTGCCTATAGCCCCAGGCAGGCTTGTCTCTGTGATGGAGGGATCACCCAGCCCTGCCCGCCTGGAGGTGCTCTGGGGGGTGGCCAGGGTGCGGGGGGCCGGGGCTGGCTCCTGGCGGCTGCGGCGGTGCGGGCTGGGGGCAGCACGGTGGGGCACACGGCGACCACACAGACCTGCTGCCTCTGAGCAGCCGCGCATGGCCTGGGGTCAGCGCTTGGGGAACGTGTCTCCAAGTGTCAGTTAAAAGAAAGAGGTTAAAAATCAGGGGTTTTTCCATTTCCAAATATCGTCAACATGAAATGTAAGAAAATAAGTCACAGGCAGGATGTATCCACTATTTTTTGCAGTGTCCCAAGCTGCTTTCACAGCAGATTGCCTTGTCTTCCCGAGGCAAATCTGCAGGAGGCCCAGCCACCAGGCTGGGTGGTGTCCAGGGGGCCCACAAACACGAGCTGGACCCAAAAGCTGCTGGCCTGGGCTGACCACAGTTGCCCCATGACTTGGATTAGTAAAAGGAAGCGGAGAAGCTCTGCTCCTGTGCGAGAGGGGAAAGGAGGGAGCCCGAGTTTTTGGGGGCTGCCTTGGGGGGGTGCCTGGAAGGTGGGGCCACCAGCAGCCTTCCTGGAAGAGATGCACTTGTGGGTGCCAGCAGCTTGCTGCCCATTATCTCATGGCCCCCCAGGGCTGTGGTGGCAGCCACACCATGTAGGTGGTGGGACAGAGGCACACCATCGTTGGCGAGGGGGAGGGAGGATGGAGGCACCCAGCTTGGTGTCACGCAATGGCCTCAAGTTGCATCAGGGGAGGTTTAGATCGGATATTAGGAAAAATTTCTTTACTGAAAGAGTGGCCAGGCATTGGAACAGGCTGCCCAGGGAAGTGGTTGCGTCACCATCCCTGGATGTGCTCAAAAAATGTGTGGATATAGCACTTTGGGACATGGTTTACTAGGTATGGCGGTCTTGGGGTGATGATTCGACTTGATGATCTTTGAGGTCTTTTCCAACCTGTGATTCTATGATTCTATGCTCGTCTTTGCTTGTCTCGAGGCTTTGTGAATCCTGCCAATTTAAATACTGGTTCATGATGTTGTTAGGGACACTTGATTATTTGAGGAGCATAATGCTTTTGTAATATTGTTTTTTGTAGGTCCTTGAAGTCCATGAAAATTTGGACAGGCAAATGCAAGACAACTATGAAGAAGACCTGAGTGAAAAGGAGAAGGCGATTGTTCGAGAAATGTGCAATGTAATAACTCCTCTCTGCAGCTCTAGGGGTTTCTTTCGTGGTCTTTTGTTAGAAGCGTGGGGGAGCAGGGGTCTGCTGCGTACAAGCCCTGTTTGATGCGAGATCCACTCACACAAGGGAGGAGCGGAGGCTCTGCTGCCCGCTGCTTTGGGTGTCAGTAACCCGAGTGCCTTGTTCGCTGCACAGAGCAGCCTTTGCTCAGCAGTTGCCTGCCTTGAAGGGTGCAGAGTAGCTAGTCTAGCTGACCGAGAGCTGTGCAAAGGGCTCTCCTTGGCTTGCACAATCCTGTTAGCAGTAGACTCCAACGGTGTCCGTAGGGACTCGGTTTGGGCTGAGCAGCAGTTGGTTGCTATCTCTAAAGCTGTACAGCTTGAATGGGTTTGAGCCTAAACCATAAGACAACGTCAGAGGGAGAATCTCCTTGTCTGAAGCTGTTGAACAGCATCATGATGTGTGGGGTGCTATGAGCACTGCCAGCATGTTGGGCAACCACACTGGTAACCGAGCTTGCCACATCCTGTCCGGTGAGCGTCCATACCGAACCCAAACCTCTGCCCTGCGGTGGCACTGCCTCCAGCTGCAGAGCACCTTGGCCACGCTTTGGCTTTGAACACAGAGCCTGGGATTTCTGGTAGAGCACGGCTCCAGCCGCATGTCGCCTGCAGTCAGGGCTGTGCTGGTTGGCAGCACCAGCAGTGCCCGCAGCAGGGATGAGGATGCGTTTGGAGCCTGCTCTTTTAGAAGTCCCCATTGGAGGTCAGCCCAAGTGGCATCGTCTAGTGCCTCACAGCAGCAGAGAGGAGCCTAAGGCTCCATTTAAATTCTGAAAACCACCTCAACCCTGAAAAGAGGGTGTAAAGAACACAGGTGCATCTTGCAGAGCTGAATCACTGCAAGCATCCTTGGCATGGCTGAGGCACTTCCCTTTGGTTGATCAATCCCTATAAGCAAAGCCAAGACCAGGCTGAAGGAGGGCCTGCTTTTTAGGGTATTTTGTCTGCCTAATGCCACGTTCCCTCGTATCCATGCAGGGGAAAGGTAAAATGCCCTAACTTCATTCTCCCAAATGGACTCTGTTGTGTATCATCAGCTGGTTTTTTTCTTTAAATATTCATTTCATGTAGACTCAAGGCAGCTATGAAGTGCTTTGCAGTTTATTTTTAAAAAAAATAGCCTTCCTTACCCCAGTGCCACTAAAGTGATAAAATGTATGGGTTTAGAAATTCATATGTGTGTGTATATATATATATATAAAATTTTAATCGTTATCTTTTTCATTATCTTTTCTGTTCACGGTAACATCATTTCTGTAAGCATGGCAGGACTGACCTACCGTTGAACTTCACTTCTGAACCTAGTGTATTTGTTTTGTACTATTACCCCAGGCAAAAATGGTTATAATTTCAAGAGAGACTAATTAGAAAAATGCATCCATGTTTTTTTCCCTTGGAAATTGGTGCACAGATGCCATCCAGTGGCTCTGCTGAGAAATACAGCCCACCTCTAGGAAACAGCTCATTTTGACTTTCAGCCTGCAATTATGAAAATACCACAACTTATCAGCGGCTTTGTTTTTTTTTTTTTAATCCTGGTCTTTTTCTCCCCTGCCCCCCCCCCCCCCCCCC
>Ga0065711_1043405_pt1 | contig 14749 bp, 5 predicted proteins | sample Hoacrofraction12_FD_59098 | JGI IMG/M metagenome (GOLD analysis project Ga0065711, IMG submission 59098) | Hoatzin crop microbial communities from Cojedes, Venezuela - Epithelial fraction 12 v2 (version 2) | ecosystem: Host-associated > Birds > Digestive system > Esophagus > Crop | place... | reverse complement strand
AAAACTTTTTTTTTTTTTTTTTGACTAGTGGTGGGAGGGGGCCTGCCCTACACAGCGGGATTACTGACTTCGTGTGCAGGACAGCGACAACCCACAGTAACCCTGTGCCTCCTCAGAGCACACAAAAGCAAAACCCCTGCGGACCCCTGGGTTTGCCGCCAGAAGAAGCGAGCCCAAGAGCTGACAAACAAACATCACTGGAATAACCAGTGTTTCTCAGTCCCCATGGCTTTTTCTCCCAAGCACCGGCACAGAGCGCATGTCAGAGGCCAGCCCACTGAAGCCGGGCAGCCTGGGGCTCTGGGCCCGTTTCACAGCCAGCAGAAATCTCCCAAAGATACACTGAGGAACATCCACCAGAAGGGGCTGGCTGTTGATGCCAGCACAACTCTGCAGCACGCGGCCTGCCCTGCCCTCCAGTCCAGAGTGCCTCAGTGAAAAGCGGTGCTGGCTGGATGAGCCATCTGCAGACTTCTGCAAGCAATACCTTAAGTATCCTGTTAACTGATGGGAGATTAGATAGGCGCGTTCTTTCACTCTGTGTACTCTGGAAGCGGATTAGCCCTCTCTGTACAGTTTCACTATTTCCTCACACTGCTTGTGACTCTAGGAATGTTAATAAAGATGTTGATAAAATTTTCTACAGGAGGCTAAATTTCAGTGCAATTCAGTACACTGTTCTGCTTATTAAAAAAAAAAGAAGAAATGCTTCAGTATGGTATGTTAAGATATAATTAGAAATGGAGAACTGTGTGCACAATTATCTCTTTGTGAGGAATTTGTTTTAGAGAAGGGAAAAACCACAGCAAATATTGCTTTTAAAGTTTAAAATTACAAACATAATTTCCATGAACAAAGAACATGCAATCGGCAAAACTATCACCTCAAATATATTAGATTTCACATGAACTTTTTAATTCCATGACAGGATGAAAAGTCTGTATGTAAAAATTAGAAAAAGAGAGAACTCAGCATTTCTAAAATAGTATTCTGATGTGAGCCACCAACAGGAGAAGTGTAATTCAGTGCACAAGTGGAAAGGTTCGGCAACCACAGGCCACAACTGCTGCCATAACAACCATAAAAAACAGCGCATTTTTTTCTCCAACAGGAAAGCAAGACAGTCCCTGCTGCAGACCATTCATTCACAGTGCAAACAGGATTGCCCTCACTCTGTAGCAAGCGCCAAACGTATTCTAAAATGCATTTTGACTAACCATTTCGCTGCAGATTTTTCATTTTAAAGCCTTGTTAATTACAAGATAATTGGTATTAGAGAGCTCTCCATGTATTAAAAGGGTTAAAATAATCTGGCCACATTCTTTATATGCATCATTTTCTTTTCTCTACACAACATATGTATCCTAATCGACATAAACTTTACTGACGTTGAAAATGTCATGGTACAAACACGAATACAGCATTTTCTACAGGACACTTGTTAGTGAAACTTTCCTTATAACGCTGCATTCCTAGTGTGCTTGGCTTATGTGATTTTTGGGTAAATGGCCTTTACAAACAAGATACCTTTCTGCTAACATTTCTATACTTTTTATCCCTGCTTTATTGTCTTTTTTATTTTCTGTGCTCTGAATTACAGCTGTCATATCTTCTACACGAATCTTGCAGTTTCCTGCTTCATCTTCCCTGAATGTATGTTACTTCTCATTCATAGGTTCTATTATATTCTCTCCTGTTTTCACCTGCTTCATGATACAGGACAAGGAGTATCAAGACCATCCCTTTGACAGGGATGTTTCAAGTCATATCACATATCAGGAAGTTGAATTTCATGTATCAGTTAAAAATGGACAAAGGAAAACCTGGAATATGTGTTTAAGTAAGATCATCCACTGTTCAGAACTCCTGAGGAATATCATAGCTATGGAAACAAGTTTTCAATAAAATTATGCTATGTATTTCTCTTGTTTCTGTTAGGAATTTCATTTCTGCAAAGCCAGAAAATCATTTCTGGTACCTTCGACATAAGACACATGTACATTATTTTCAAAGCATGTAACTTCTCTTCTTGCTGAAGAACAGAACTTGGTTTAGCCCTATCTTGCTTGTTTTTCCTCTTGCTCTTCTACCTTATCTGTCTACATGTTATCAGTGTAGAAATATGAACATTCTTGCCTGTTTTCAAAGAAAAATGAGTAACATTTGATCTTTTTCCCCACACTGCAGGCTCAAGGGCCAAGGCATCAGTATCTTCTGAGCCACACATCTGATCCTCTGTCTTCTATTTTGGTATGTAATAACAAATGTATTTAAAACTATTTCACAAAGTTATAAGATATATTTATAGCTCACATTTCATCAAGAAATATTTTTATCACCCCTATGATAATTCATGTTGTATATGGCTCATTAAAACAAACAAACAAAACACTCCCAAAAAACTCTCACCAAAAACCAAAGCTACTTTAAGTCATGAAGATTACTAACTTCAGAGAACTAAAGTCACACTTACAGATACATTTATTTTTTAAAAGCAAATAAATGCAATTCTTGGAAACAAAGATTCCTAGACACTATTCATCTAAAACCAAAGTCAAAATATCTTCATTCATGACCCAACAGAAATTTTAGACAACGTGCTTATCTAAAAGTGAAAACCAAAATTAGAAAGTTCAAATAAATAAGGACATATGTAATATACCTTTAAATATTTTTCTCTCCTGTTACTCTACGAATATTCAGACATACATGTTTCTTAAGCACAAATCAATACACTAACTTACCAATATAAAATAAGCATTCAGAATGCAACATACTCTCTGTCCACAACTGACATATTTCACTTTCTGTAAGAGCTTCAACACCGTAATAGGCTTGGTATTCTAGTTTTGGCAACAGGAATATCGGAGTAAGCTATAAAAACGAAGATACAAGAAAAATTAGCACTTGCTGTCCAGAAAAGTTCCACAACGGAACTACACTTTGTAGTTGATAATCATCATAGTCTCCCGCTAGAGCTGAAGCAACAAAGACCTTTCACAAATTTTTATGTGATGGCTCACATTCTATGAAACCCACAGTACAAAGTTTGGACTACAGAGACTCCACAAAGAGGAAGGTGAAATGGACCAAAAAAACCCAAAACCAAGCCTAGGCAAGCTTTTATAAACAACAAAATTTTGCCACTAACTAATTTTTCCAAGCAGTTAAATTAATTTGAGTTTCATACTCCTGTGCTGTACTGCCCTCTGCAGGAATTTAAGAAACAGACATCATTATATTACTGATCCGGTTATTAGCAGTGGAATCCTGCCATTTCTTCCTCTTCTCAGAATATTACTTGATACTCGAACCTAATGCTTGGACTCTCATTTGGGATCTGGGGCTCACCTTTGCATGTTAACACTTATAGAGAATATACAAGCCTCTTCTCACTGACAAATCGCAGTTCAAATTTAAGCAGGAATTTTAAAAAATAAATAGTGCTCAGTTTACAATTAACAAACTAAGCAGCTATTCACAGGTATTTATAAGCAGTGGATCACTAGCAGAGATGGTAGTTCTTTAAAATAAGATTCCGTGCACAGAATCTGAGCAAGTAATCAGAGTTACAAAGATCTATTTCCATTTCAACAAAGCATAAACACCTCACACAATGCCTGCCTACCATGTTATTCAGGTATTCTGGGGAGGGAGATACCGCAGCAGATTTGTTGAATGAGTAAGGAGACTCTTGACAAAATAAGCAATTACTGAGGATTCCAGAATAAGCTCTCCTTCTCCTGATGTTACAAGGAATATTTGAATTGCACTTGCATTTAAAGCATTTTATTCCTTAAGACAAACGATTTGCTAAGATGTATACCACAGTCTTTTGAGCAGAATGAATAGGATCTGTTTTTATCTTTAAACGTGTCCTCTGTTGTTCATTCTATCTCCTATTTCTCTGCTTAACTAGACATAATAGCAAGGCTGAATCCTGCTCGAAAGTATTTATGATCATGAACACTCTCGAAGCCTTGGGCCAAAAACCGAATTGCTGCATTAACTTTTAAGAATAGTTCAAACTGACATTAGTTTACATAATTACCCATGCAGCTGTAGTCAGAAAGTCACAGTCACACTTGCTTATTTTCTAATCAAGTTGGTTTAAAGAAATCACAAATTATTCCTCCCTCTCCTCCTACAGGAAATATTTACTTGAGGAAGACACACACTGCAGAGTTACAATTAAATGCACTAATTGTCCGAGTGAAAACACAAATGCCATGAAGGGCTGGGAATCCCAGAGAGCACAACTGTTCAAAAAACCAAAACAAAAAAAGCTTAACAGCAAAATCTGTACCTCTTGGGCTTTTTTCTTTTTATGGTATCGTGGCAATGACTTCACTTTTTGCACACTGCAACGCACAAGCAACAACAGATCATTCAAACTGAATAGCTTATACACCAGGTTGCCATCCTGAGGGGCTTTATACTCTGAAGGGTCTTCTTCAAGCATCTGAAGTTCACTTGGCAGCTTTCCTACAGAAAAATACACGAAACAAAGTGACAAGCTTGCACATTCTTTACTACAGAGCCAACTAGCTTTTTTGTCTTGCAGCAGGTTTTTTGGGGTTTTTTTTGTTTTGTTTTTTTTTTTTTTTTTTTATATTTTAGTAGGATCTGTTTTGTTTCCTAAGACTTCGTGGTGAAAATCATCTCACTAGGCACAAGAAGTCACATCTGTACTAAAAAAGAAAATGAAATTTGGAAAACTTTTAAAGACTACGTTTTTAAATATTCCACGTATTTTATCCTAATCATTACATTTCTTCTATAAACAGAGCTGTGAGCCTCCATTCTGGTACAAATGGAGTTCAAAGGCTGGTTTTTAAGCCACAGTCACTCAACACAAAGGAGACAAAAAATGTTATTATCAATGAATGCCTCTTGAGAGACACCATCCATTTATCAGTTACTGAAAAAACTCCACCGTCAGGTCTGAATGGCAGCATAAACCTCTGTTCCAAACTGAGTTTGCTTCAACTTCAATTTCAACACTAACATACTGAAAGAAACACTTGTTAGATCTCCATGTGCAGCTTTGAGGTAGGTTACCAAACATCCCTGCATGCCTTAGATATTTTTTAACAAAACATTTAAAATAAACAAGAATAAACTCTAACTTGTTTTTTAATTGAAAACTTATCCAGTTCTGGTTTTTGTCCTGCAGACATGTGGAAACACGAGTTAAAACTATAACTACAAATAGGTATTGCTGTAGCACCACAAATAAATACATTTAACATTAAACTTCAAGTTTATGAGCATCTTTGAATAAACATATACTGTGTGAGACACTATCATCCAATAGACCAGAAATAATTTTCTATTAGTAAAATATTTAACTTCGTTCTGGCTTTCTGCAAAAAAAGACATGGATAGAGGTTTATCAGCTTGCTGTAGAACTTTCAATGTGTAGAATTATGCTTTCTGTTCTTTCGCAGTCACATTCCAGATTCTTAAAAATACTGGTTTCATTACCACTATTAAAAAAAAAAAAATCTATTATCAAACACCTGAATTCCATGCTCTGGGCTTTTTAAGCAAAGGAGAAGTCAAGAGTACCATACTGCTCAACTCTTCAAACTGAGGGAGGAGACATCGTCTTTTAGTGACTACTAAAATTCAGCTGGATTGATAAAAATGTAGGAAGTGGTAACACAATTTCAAATAATACAGAATTAGTTGTAAACAGTTTCCATTATAGATTAAGTAATAAATTAAGATTAATTCCTATGTCCTACGTTCCTATGACAGTGAAACATGTTTTCCCACCAAAAAGCATCGATTCATTGCAATCGAATATCTGAGAAAAAGAGTATCTGTCCTGATGCAACCTGCCTGATTTCTTGCCAATTTACCTAATACAACAAAGCGCTGCTTACTACAGTTGTACAGACCTCAGAAGCAACTCAGGCATGTGAGAAAAACCTCAAAGTCCATCGCCCATAGCATCTTCAAGACTTCCAGTTCTTGGTTGAGGTTTGGGTGTAGCATAGGTTCAGTTTGCAGCTAAACGCCTGAAAACTTGGGAGAGGTGGCTTGTAGCGCATCCTCATTAGTCTTCTGGAATAGACTGCAGGGAGCTGAGAAACAGCTACTGAACTATAGGAGTCTCAGAACCCTGACACCCAAATTTCAAGCTGTCTTTCAAGGTTTAATTACATAATTTGATTACATATTTCTTCCACAGGAAATGCAAAATAATTCCATTTTTGATTGACAATAAACTATTTTTGCAGACCAGACCACTCAAATATTTAAATTTCTGAGGAAAAGTAACTAATTTTACTACCAAGTGATTTCTTTCCCTTGCTTAAAAACCTTATTTATAACAACTTTTTGTTTCTCTAAAGTAAAACAGGATTTCACATTCACCTCTGCGGACAAACAGTGCCCAAAATGCTTTTATGGGCACAAGACAGTAATTCTCACACAGAGAAGGTATTGTTAAAAAAACAAAACAAAACAAACCCCCAAATTAAGTCACATCTCTAAATAAGCATAACAGAGGTACTATCAGGAAGCTCTTCAGATGAAGGAGTTAAAATGTTTTTGTTTCAAATTTTACTTCTTGCACAATGAAGACAATCACTTACTCATTGGCACTCCCTGAAAAAGCGAAGTCCAGATATTTCTAGACAAGCCGCTGGGATTTGAGGCAGGGGCTGGCACAGTTTCTGTACTGGAGGTCACCAACGGTTTTGGAGACGGAGGCACATGGGCTGGCGTAGCATTAGAATTATCATAGCTCACCACTGGCTGCTCAGGAGCTTTTTGGGAAGGTGACTTGAGAAGTTCAGTTTGCATTTTCAAAATCTGCCCGACGGGATCAAATTCTTTGGACAGCTTTCTTGTAGGCTTTCTGGAGGCATTTTTTCCCTGATCCATGATATCTGAGCAATCAGTCATGCTTGATAATGGAATCTGGGTGGGGGAAGGCGATTTGGCAGTCTCTGCTGAGGTATGAGAAACAGTGTTTGGCACCGTTGTTTTGCAATAATCAGTGTTTTTACATTCCGTATCAATTATCAAACGCTCTTCATCAGTGTCACTACTGCACCAAGAAGTGCAAGTCTCATTTTTCCGTGCAGAATCAAACTCCTTCTTGTAACTAACAGCATTAGATAGAGTATTTAATTTTGTTTCCTTGTCCAATACTTCTTTGGTGATGACATGCTGTGCTTTGTTCAGTCCTACCTCCTCTGAATTAAAGCTTTTATGACATGAATTTTCTTCAGGGCTGAGGCATAGAATGCCATCTAATGATGGAAGCTGCATGCTGTCACATGCTGAAACTCCTTGCTCAGAAACAGTGGTTTTCCCTTCCTCATCTCCTTTGCTTACAGTGGATGTATTTTTTTCCCCCATTTTTAGGCCATGTGATAGAGATTTAGCAGTGTTGCTAACTGCAGGAAAAGTACTTTCCATTTTAGAAGTTCTTGAGAGCTTGACAGTTGCTCCAAAAGTTTCTAGTTCTGTAACATCATCATCAAAGTCCATCCCTGTGTCATCTGGAAGAGGAATCTTCCTGTACTGGTAGGTATCAGAAGACATCTTAACACAGGGAGGAAAAAACAGTAATATTAAAAAAAACCCCAACAAAACAAACCAAGAAATAGAAAGTGTTAAACACAAATGAGACATTGTCAAATTGAAGACATGAAAAATATTCTACTATCCATATTTTGACTGTTAGGAGAGAGGAGCAATAACTGGGGAAAAAAAAAAAATTCCTGTGTTTAATATGGAATATCTTAAGTCTGAGGAGTTGCAAGGCCTTTCAAAAGAGAAATAAAGTTCATAGAACTTCTCCCACTTACATGAACTGATCAAAAATACATTTTCATGAAGTAAACATTAAAGCTGAGATGCCAATGCAACAGAAGCATTTAAAGCAACTAGACAAACATACAGGCTCCGTAACTCGGCAGCAGAAAAACTACCAACAGGAAACCTAAATTTTCCTTCAGTTTATCACAGAAGAAGTAACTTCGGAACTGCAACACAGGATTTTTGTTTTATTTGTTTGTTTTTAAAGAGAGGTGAAGCTACATACATCCCACTGAAACAGACTGTCCTCAGCTGGTTTGTCCATCGCTACATCAGAAATCGAAACATAAGATGTTTTTGTTGCTAGGAAGTCCACTGGAATTTCATGGAAGATTTGGTTCCTCTCTCTTACTGTCATTTCCTTTCTCAGCAGAGGTGAATCAACATAAACCACTTTAGCTGGTTTGTTACCTTTTCAAGAACGGAAAGAGAATGAGTACATATTGTATCAAAGGAAAAAAGATTACTGTATAATCTAAATAATAAATCTTTCAACTTCCAATTACTGTCAAATCCATTCCACATTTACACTAGATGAAAAACTATCCCCTCATTCATTAACAAGAGAAATTAGTACGTCCACATACAGAGTGAATTATTAGGATCCTGCATCAGCAATACTCACCACACTAACAGTCAATTATCTTTTAAATGGAGTTCTAACTGGCGAATTTGTAAAGTAAGAATTCAGGATTCATCATTCCTTATACTACATTGTATCATCAGATGTATTCTCTTCCCCCCCCAAAAAATCTCTTTTTGTTCATTTGAGGAATCCCCAAAAATTGTTTTTCCTTTCTATTTTTTCTAAAGTCTCTTTGCCCAAAAGAGACAGCTGCAGTTTATATTTCTGCTGATCAGTAACTAAGTTTGGGCTCTGCTGCCCCACTCTTTTGTTTACACCTTTACATACTTACATATAAATAATCCATAGATTCATCCAAAAATTAACACAAAAGTAACAGTGATACCCTGCCCAGTACAATACAGAAAGCAAAGGCACATAGTGAATGTAATACCACTGTTAGTAAAAAAAAAATCTGTGGAGGAAAAAAAAAAAAAAGTAATGTAAAAGGGAGAAGGAAGGAGAGCAGAAACCCTTCAATAAACACCACATATTGGCAACATATTCGGAATGACCTTCAAAGTGTTAACTTTGGATCTAAAAATTAAGTTTAAAAACTGTAAAGCTGACACAAAAGGAGTCAGGCATATATTTACAGATAAAGTTACTCAATTTCATGTAGGAAAGAGCAAAAATTTGTAAGAGTTGCAGATATTTGACAGCTTATTTACTAATATCCAGAAGTCTGCTATACGGATTTGTGTGAAATGCACACAACATGGACATTCCAAGACAACCACCATTATAAATACTCATAATGAAAAACTCCCTAGTGTATTAAAAAAAAAAAAGGAGGGGGGGGGAAGGTATACCATTCAGACGAATCAATCAGTTTATGCAAAACATTTTTTATTGCAATTGGGAAAAGTTATCTCCATGGACGTTCATTATTTATTCATTATTCTATGATGTAAATAGGTCCTTTTAATTCCAGAAAATGTTTCCTATTTGTTTTTTCATAAAACCTCAGAATTTCTCTTTTTTAGCTTACTGAAATCAGTTCACTTGATAACTTTTACAGCTTCATGCAGTTGTTTTCTCTCCAAGGAGCAGAGCTTGCCATTTTGAAAAGCAAAAGGACATTTAACTGATTTCCCCCCCCACCATGTGTCCAAATTCAGTGTTAATGGTGATACCTCTAGAGGTTGTTGCTATTCTCAGTAACAAGGTGGAACAAGGTGTAGAAAACTATGAAATGACCTTGCTGTCAGCTGTCCTCCTTGAACACAGAGGACAAACTATAGCAATGGATATTTTTAAAGTTCATTTTTTACAACACCTTCCACTACACTAAACATTTCTCTCTACAACACAAAGGTCTCCGACTCCTTATCAAATGACAGACGAAAACGATTAACTTCAGATTTTTGCCCTTTAAGATGTGTGAACTAAATAAGTCAAATTTTATTACTTTGTTTGATTCCTTAAATTAAAAACATGGAAGTAGTTAAGAGAAACTTTTCTAATAGCTGCATTCTAGAGTGCTACTTCTTCAAAAAAGGTAAAAAACCGGAGCTTATAATTACAATTCAGATTTTCACTAACCTTAGCTTCCTTCTTTTTTTCAATAAAACCAAAATTAAACTATGCTACTATTGTGTGAACTAAACCAGACTACCTTCACCCTTCCCACAGCTGGTTTTACTGACTTTCTAATTTCCTGTTCTTCAGTCTGCTCAGAAAGAATTATGAGAATACACAGAGGTCTTCATGGACAAAAATCTAATTTTTATAACAAAAACATACTGTACCTGCAACAGGGATCATTTTAATGCAAACTGGAATTTCCCATTGTTCCTTGTAGTTTAGTCCATGATTATTCAGTAAAGTAAATAATGATTGATTACTTAAAACAACTTGAGGACAGTATTTCAAAGCAAGCTTTTCTGCATTTGAATCTGAACTAATATCCTAAACAGAAAAGTTAAATTTTAATAGTTTTTTTAAAAGAAATGCACACATAAGTTTAAATTCCTATGAAAAATGCCAAACTTCAAACACGGATGACATGCCCCTCCCCCCGCCCAAATACTGCCACAGTGCCAGGCAAGGCTTCAGAATCAAATGAAAAAGCAAAACATTCCCCTGAAGGTTTTTGGCTGAATCTTACGCATCCAGCTTGCAGCATGGGAAAAGATATCTTCTTAACTTGTATCTTCCAGTTCATTCTTAGTAATTACTAGGTTGAATAGAAATTTGCATGATCGTGAAATATGGGAGTACATTGCAGAAGGAAACCCCCCCCCCGAGATTCACTCATATATATTACTGATCCTCTTGCAAATTAAGCAATAGCACAATAAAGATAACTAACATTAAAGTATGGTTAATACTGCACAGTTTGTTTGAATTCAGACTACATATAAAGAAACTTAAAACAAAGCTAAAACCATGAAGAACAGAAATTCAGAATTGAAATTATAAAATTATTAAACATTATAAGTACAGGTTTCCATGAAGAGAGAAGGCTGGGAACGGTCATGAGGTGGGAGAACATCATCAAGGACTAAGAAGGTAACAGCAGCCCAAGAGCACCGAAGACCACGAGAGAGCAGTGAGAAAAATCTAGCTATGTTCTTTTTTCCTGCCACCTGAGACATCATCAGCAGTGTTCTCAGTTTATAGTTATAATGTCTTGATGCATGTATCATTCTCCTGTGTCACCTTTGCTACTTTCTTAAGCAAAAGTGTCTCTGCAATCACAGTGCCTCTGTTGAAAGCTTTGTTTCTGATATGTGACCAAACTCCTTAAAACAGTGGGTAACAAAGTAACTGGAATAATCAGTCACAAAACCCAAGTTCTACAGAACGAAAAACTCACTGATTTTCTCTGTGGAAGTAGACAGAAATATCAGATGTTTAATGTTAAGGTGGAATGGAATCTAAAAACTGTTCAACTCAGAAACGGAGTTTATGCTGTTTAGCACAAGAAATTCCCAGGGTAAGCTAACCTAATCAACTTTTCAGAAAACTAGACATTCTGAAGTATTTCTTCTTACCCTCAGGACTTCCTTCTTAAACCTGAAGCCTTTACACCTACATTCGTTCATATGTATGTATACACACTCACACACGGAGGCCAGCTTACAAATTGCAAAGGAAAGTTTAAAAGGAACAACACTGCAACAAACCATTCTGCCTAGATTTCACAGTGTGTTCCAATGTAAGGTCTCTCCAATGCTTCACTGAGGGAACAGAGGAAGTCCCTTTGAGACGCACTAGGTCTAAAAAGATAATAACTTTTGAAGAGGGCAGTGCGATCGCTATAAATGAAATACTACACAAATAACGATACACTATATTCTCCTATGCTACAAGATGCATAAGACTGGGGGGAGGGAGGGCAGAAAAAAATTAATGCTGCCACATAAAAAGGACCAAATTGCTCTTCTCTACAAAATATGCCTTAAAAATGACAATACAAAGGTTACTTACATTGTGCATAGTAGAAGCCTTTTTTTCTGGAGTTACAATAGATGTAACAGTTTTATAATCGGTGGGCAGCTGAACAGGCAGGGTAGGGAAATCTGTTTTACCACGTCTTGCCGTACCCTTGAAGAAATCAAGTAGTATCAGAAAACAGCTTTAACTGAAATAATGCTGACCCAACATTGCACTACTTATAACGAAAAATATTAATAATTTCTACATGTGCATTACAAAATTAGTATTATATTAAAGTACTGTGAATGTAATCTTTTTATTGCAAACACACAGTGAAGAGTGTTAACAGCCTTGCTACCAAAATAATTTCATTAACATTTTCATTAATAATTCTAAATTATAACCCCTAACCCAAGCACTGAATAATACTTGTAAAAAACCCAAATCCTGGCATAACACAATCCAAATCTAATTCTACTTATTTGAAAGTAACAACAAAACAGTACATATATGTAAGGTATTACCATTACAAGAAGATTTTTTTCCAGCCTAAAGGTCAACTGTGTATGAAACTTTCCTCCCATGATACTCATGATCTCTTGGAGTGTGTAAAACTCAGGATACTTTTGCACATGTCCAATACAAGCACGTAACAATTCCTAACATAAAAAGAAAAAATAGTTCATGCATTTGTATCTTTCATAAGAATTGAAAAAAGTGTTTTCTGCAATTCCAAGTTGTATTTGCATATACTTTCTGTAGAGAATAGATATATTTAGCAGATTACTGCTAAAAAACTTGCTCGACTTTCCCAGTTAGAGACAGTATTTAAAACCAGAGATACCAGTACAACTCTGCAATAATCTCACAGTCAGTGGTAACAGAACTGACACATACTCTGATTTCTCCTCAACCCTCCATACGCAAGGCTAACAATGTACGTGCACAGGCTCAGTCCAACCATAAAAAAAAAAAGTTTAGTACAGTTTGAATTGTGCTAAACCACGTAGTTCTTTTCAGTTTACTTACCTTGGCTTTTAGAGGGACTAGAGTTTTTTTGTGTTACTACCTAATTTACACTAGGCCTAGGTAAAATTCGTAAAGGTAAAGACATAGGAAGATTCCATTTGTGTTGAAACTTGCTTTCATGTCAACTCTAGATCCTAAGATTTTTTTTTTCTGATATCCAAATTGTGTATTTAAGACATTTAGGTTTTATTCAGTAACCAGAATGAGTTATTTCTGCAAGTATTGTTTAAAACTAAGTATCTGCGTCCATTTCATTTTCAGCTCAGGATACCAAGTTAGCCATAAATAGGATTTCAGGTTTGGAGACACATTTGGAGACCAGACAAGATCACTTACAAAAACAGACATGAGTATAAGGCACAAAATTACAAAGCCAATCCCAATTTTTAGAAAAAAAAGCAAGATTGTTGTCCTCAAATGTGCCCAAACCATGTGTTCATGGGAGAAAAAAAAAAAATTATCTTGTGCATGAAGAAGCATGTAATAAAAGTGTTATGGTGAAACTGAAGCAATCATTCTGAATTTAACTAAACGCTCTACTCTCTAGTAAAACCATTCTTTTTCTTTTCTATTCTGTAAAAATCCTGCAACACTTATTAAAAAAGACTGAAATTTTAACCAGAAGTATATAACTAGGCCATTTCAATTAACGCAAGATGCTATGAGGAAAACAAGGAAGATCAAGTCAACCCACTGATGGGAAGTTTAGCAAACCTTTATTCTGGAATTCTTTTCCTAACAATGCGCCATTAAACCAAGAACGATATACAAACTTGCATTCACATTTGATTTTAGAATCGTCAAGGTGGATATTTAACACAGCATGAACTTGCAGATGATTATGATTAAAGCCTGAGTAACATCTGATTAAAGTATCTTTCTAACACGCTTCTGTGGAGGAAAGCCTAACATCCTCTCCAGCAGTGTAAATTTAGGAGCAGCTTGTTAATGTAAATGCACACTTAAAATGCAGTTTCTCCCTTCCCAAATATAAAGATGTCAATTAGCTAACTGATGACTAAATCTTTGTACAGTATCATATTCAGTGACCTTACTTTTATCGTATTTTATTGGCTAAAACAAATTGTGGGCCAAGCCACGCTGCAGAGCATAGGGAAACGGTGACTTCTCATGTCTCACCCTGACATGGAATCAGCAGAAGTTCAGGGAACATGAGATCCCATGAGCAGTGCCAACGTATCACAATTCCAATATGGTTATTTAAGAAGAGAAGCAATTAAACACGGTAATTACCTCAGTATAACGTACTGCATCTTCAGAGATAGCATCATAATCTTGAGCGCAGCTTTTTGCAGCATTTTGGGCAAATTTCATAAATTCTGCAATTTCATTGTTTACTGCTTCTTTCATTTGCTAGAGGCAAGGAAAAAAAAAATCTATTTTTTAAGATAGAATGAAATACTGTAGTCTAGGTATGTAACCAGAAAAACTTCTAGAGAAGTAGGGAGATCACAGAATCACAGAATGGTAGGGGTTGGAAGGGACCTCTGTGGGTCATCTAGTCCAACCCTCCTGCCGAAGCAGGGTCACCTCCAGCAGGCTGCAGAGGACCCTGTCCAGGCGGGTCTTGAACATCTCCAGAGAAGGAGACTCCACAACCTCCCTGGGCAGCCTGTTCCAGGGCTCCGTCACCCTCAGAGGTAAGAAGTTCTTCCTCATCTTCAGATGGAACTTCCTGTGCTTCAGTTTGTGCCCATTGCCCCTTGTCCTGTTGCTGGGCACCACTGAAAAGAGCTTGGCCCCATCCTCTTGACACCCACCCTTCAGGTATTTGTAAGCATTTATAAGGTCCCCTCTCAGCCTTCTCTTCTTCAGGCTGAACAAGCCCAGCTCCCTCAGCCTCTCCTCGTA
>Ga0065711_1043404_pt1 | contig 14749 bp, 13 predicted proteins | sample Hoacrofraction12_FD_59098 | JGI IMG/M metagenome (GOLD analysis project Ga0065711, IMG submission 59098) | Hoatzin crop microbial communities from Cojedes, Venezuela - Epithelial fraction 12 v2 (version 2) | ecosystem: Host-associated > Birds > Digestive system > Esophagus > Crop | place... | reverse complement strand
TCCTCCCCAGGTGCAGGACCCTGCACTTGCCCTTGTTGAACCTCATCAGGTTCCTCTGTGCCCAACTCTCCAGCCTGTCCAGGTCTCGCTGAATGGCAGCACAGCCTTCTGGTGTATCTACCACTTCTCCCAGTTTTGTGTCATCAGCAAACTTGCTGAGGGTACACTCTAACTCTTCATCCAGGTCACTGAGGAATGAGTTGAACAAGACTGGGCTGAGTACTGACCCCTGGGGAACCCCACTAGTTACAGGCCTCCAACTAGACTCAGCGCCGCTGATGACAACCCTCTGAGTTCTGCCATTCAGCCAGTTCTCTATCCACCTCGCTGTCCACTCATCTAGCCCACACTTCCTGAGCATGCCTATGAAGATGCTATAGAAGACCGTGTCAAAAGCCTTGCTGGTTTTCAAACCAAGCCTACTCTCACACTTTTTCAAAGGCTGTTGAATACTGATGAATTTATTGAAATTTTAGTGATGTTACTCAATCAAATTTTACAGCCAACTCATGAAAACCTAGCCATCTAGGATTTCACATTACTCCACATTTATAACACAGACTCAAACAGCAGCAGCAAACAGCTCAAGAAGCAATCCACTCAACCACAGGTAACTTGGAAGGCCAGACAGCAATCCCCAAATCTGACTGCAGTATTGTTTGTGATCTTGCAGAGCTCTCTGACACAGCCAAATGGGGATACAGACCTACATCAGGAGATATGGGGACGGACAGCATTTATGAAGCACTTCTGATTTTCCCCATGAAAACATTGGTGTAGGGAGAATTTACTCAAAGCAAAGTCATAGATACCAACTCCTAACATAGATTTGGCTACTTAAGGGGCCTTCTAGTTACGTAGAAGTTACACAGAAGTAATCCATGCTGTTCTTCAGCAGTAATTGTTTTTGCTACAGAGTTTCCCAAAAGCCAATCCACAAAGAAACTCCAGAGTGCCAGATAAAGTACAAACTCAGAGTTATAGATAATTTATTCAGAAAAGCCTGGAATTAAAAGAGAGAAAACAGCCAGGAGATGGAGAAAGACGAAAGTAGAGTAAATCTTGGAGACAATTGCCAATTTAGTGATTTTTCTGCAGAGCGCAGGGGTGGAAAACTGGAAAACATCCTGGAAGGAACTGGGATACCTAAGTGAAAGACTGAAGGAGAAAAGGAAATAAGGAGGTGAAGTACTGTAAGAGAGGGAATAGAGAGCAAAACAGACACTTAACATGCTGAAGAGAAGGTCTGCTCAAACTGCAGGAAGCAGCCCGTGGGTTGCCTGCTCCTGCCGCTGCTCCCAGCCCTGGGGCCCCCAGCTGACTGCTCCCCGCAGCCCTCCCAGGCCTACAGGGAGGGAGCGGGTAGGACAGGCCTCTCTCGGCTCCTTCTTTCCCCAGAGCAGGGGGAAAACGGCCCTGTTTGCCCCATCTCATAAACCATAGTTTTGCTTCCAAGGTAACCCAAATTTATGCTCATCCTATGAGGTGACGAAACGTTTTCAGACCAAGACAGCTGCCCCGTGCAGAGCTCCAGGCTGGCTGTGCCTTTCATATCAGCCAATAACACCGCCGTCATGGAGGAGAGGAGCAGGCTAGATCACAAACCTGGCAAGAGGTTCCTGCCACATACCAGAATAGATGCACATCATCTCCTTAAATGCACTAGGAAGGGATCGTAATATGGCTTGTCTCACTGCAAAGCTGAGGGGAATCCGCATACGATCCCAGGAAGGCCAGTAATGTAGAGGGGTGCCCACGCTTCCACTGAGGACACAAGCAGGGCCGAGCAGAGGCTCCTGAGGCTCAGTCCCCATTAATCTGAGTGCTCACACGCGGATACAGGTCATCCAGAGTTAATTCTGCACCATGGCGTTCCCAGGGGCTGGACTCTGCTTCCCTTTTCCCCACCCTCCTCCTCCTCCTCCCTTCTCTTCCCCTCTCCCCCCCTCTCTTGGCAGCAGGACTTATCCAGGAACCAAACTGCAAGCAGGCTCCTCCAGAAGCAGGAGTTAATATTACAGGAGGCAGCCACCACCCCACAAGAACGTCTGATAGAGTTTCTGTACTTTTGCCACAGGATGATGCCATGCGGCGCAACTGCACCACCAACCAGCCATACCCTCCCAAAACTGGCGAGAGCTTCACCTGTGTGCCGCCCCAGGCCTCGGAGGGGGGAGCGACACGGCTCTCTGCTTACCTCCTCGCTGAGCCTGTGGGGCAGCTGGCTGGGACTGCCCCTGGTCTTGTTCCCTCCTCAGCATGGGGCATAAATCATAAACCAAGTTCTAATCTCTTAATGAGGGGCTCTCCAGCGCTGCTAGGGGAATACCAGGAGATCAGCAGCAGCTGCACCCTTGACTGTCACTTTCCTCCTTCCACAGCCTCAAAATGCAATTACTGGGCTAACGCATGCACCATCGACCAGGCAGTCTCTCCCACTGTCGCTTAAGAACACTCCAACCTTCCCTCCCCCAGCCCTCCACCTTCTGTCCCCTCTCAACAGAAACATACACTCACACACACAGTTTTAACCGTACGCACGTTGCTTTTTACCTTCTGTGCTGGGTTTTTTCATTTCCTCCACTCTTATGAGTTTCTTCCTGACTCTGCGAGTAGAATTGACCAGCTTGTGCAACCTCTTAAACTTCACCGACTCCTCTGTTTCATCATCGGATTGTTCTCTTGACTAGCAAAGAAACAAAGGGAATATTAAAAAAGAAGTACTTCCACAGCTTGCTCCTTCAAGTCAGGTTAAACCAGCTCATCTGCTGCGCTTTATCAATGCAGCTCTGTAACTGGTGTTATATTTTCAGCCCAGCTCAGACAGAAGCATTTAAACTACTGAGGATTTTCTTTTTTTCTGTTTTTTTTTCTTTTTCTGAAAGCGTGACATACCATTTTGATTTCTAAATCTGTGCAACGTAAGATCCTAGGCATTGAAATGCATTCCTGCCCTTGCCTTTCTTCCCGTGCATTGTGTAATAACTACTTCCACGTCCTCTCTCAGTATGTTTCAGGCAGGGCTCTTTCCCAGGGCTCTTCTTACCACACCAGTTATGCTCCTGTGGTTTGGGTCAGTCACTGGTCTGTCTGGCATCCCAGAACTCGCTGTTTAAACCTGGCTATAAACAGCTTCTCCAAACTGAAGCTCTGTCATTGACGAGTTCTCTCCCCCCCCAGCCTTCCCAGAAAATCAAAAACAGCAGCACAAGAAAGGGACGGGAAGGAAAAGGAAGGAGGAGACCTCATCTGCCTCGCTCGCGAACTGCCACAGCTACAAAACACTCCTTTCCTCCTCCCTGCTCCCTACACTCCTGAAGACTCTCGAGGCTGGAATTAAGATGGACACAGCATTCCTCCAGCACTGACCAAGGGAAAACTCTGACCTTTTCAGATATACAGTGCAGTCCATATTCCCCAGCATCCCGTTTCGTTTTGCATCTGATCCAGTATGCTCAGTTCCAGCTGTTTTCCCTCAAGTATCAAACATTACAGAGACAAAAAAAAATTCCCTTCTCTCCAGCAGCAGTGACACAACAAGCTGAAACAATCCATTCCTTGTGAACGAGAAGACGACTTCGATTTTCGAGCCAGATCCAACCTTCAATGCGCTACTTCCTCTGTTTTAATCAGTTCAGAATGTGGAAGGCGGCTGGGGGAAGGGAAGGGAAGGGAAAGGGAGAGGAGGCCGGCCGGGGTCTCCAGCTCAGCCAGGACAGCCCTGGCACTGCACGCCGCTGCACATTCCTGCACGCGGCACGGGCTCCAGCTGGAGCGTGGTATGGATCGTATACCTTACGGTGTTCTCGCCCACGGTCCCAGCCAATTCGCTGCGTTCCTAATGGCCGGCTCTAAAAACCCTCCTGCAACCTCCTGTCGGCACAGCGATCTGGGTTTCCACAGCGCGCTCATCCTTTTTTCTCCTTCGCCTTAATTAAACTTTAAAAAAAAGAAAAATCCCCAACAAACGCAAGCCAAAACAAAAAGTAGAAAAAAAAAAAAAAAAAGAAAAAAGCCACCCTCTCCTCTTCTCCAGCAAAAATGCTGTCTGCTTATCCAGAGGCTGAATAACGGACAGGCCAAATGTAACAACACTTTCTGCTTTTCTAGCACACTTACATACCAGGATGTGGTAGTAACGGTAGATGCCATGAGGCAGGGCACCAATTAGCAGTTGGATGGGTACACTTTCAAAGGCACAAACAGTGCCTAAAGGAGCCAGGGCAGCCCCGAAAGCCTGCACGCGCCTCACAAGGCCGGCAGAACCACGCCAGAGCAAACTTCAGCCACTTTCTGCAAGGGCACCGCCAATTACCGATTTCCCACAAACTTTGTGTTGCTCCAAAACAAGAAGGAGTGCCAAAAGGACCACATATGGAAGTAGGAATTGCCATTCTGCCCTCGAGAGCCACAGGAATGCGTTTATTATGGGGGTACAGGCTGGCTAGGTAATTAATAATCTTCCCTTGGGACAAACAGACCTGTAAAGAGGAGTACCAGACTTGTTTACATCAAGATAAATTAAGCACCAAGATGAGCATTAATTCAGAGATTATGGCTGGGACAACTTGGTGACATGTCAAACAACAAGACAGACATACTTAGATAAGATGACAAATGGATTATTGACTGTAATTAAGAAGTTCAGTCAAGACTTCTTAGGCCATTAAGCGCATCCTGGCAAGAAACCATCATGCATACTCCATGCTTGAGATTAATTTATTTTAAATGCAATTACTCTAAGCCGTTGCTTTCCTTCATTACTTTTTGTACACCCTTGGTTGGCAAGACTACTGTCTGTAAAATTGTGAGCTCTGTAAGATTTAGAGGATGGCTCATACCTGGTCCTCCTGGTCCAGGACTTCACTGATCAATAAAACAGTCAGTCTTACTTTTGCACCGCCGGTATGCAATAAAGAACTGTCCCCCTCAGGGTTATTGAGATTCAGCAATGACAACAGAAGCTTTTACAATGCCTGACATTTGCATTCATGACTACCGCCACGAAAGCAAGGGCCAAAACAGCCCCAGCACAAGGCACTGACATCAAACCTGAGCGGGTGGCACAGGGCTCCCATCGTCATCCCGTGCCAGTTGGTTTTCCCCGCCATTTCAGGACTGCCGGCACCCTCTGAGCCGGGGCCCTGCACAGGCAGCGATGGGCCCTTCCAAGGACCAGTGCTTGGCCAAGGGAGGCGAGAACAGCTTGTGCTTCACAACAGCAGCTGCTGGAGAATGGGCTGACTCAAAATAAAGTCATTCTCTCTCCAGCAGCCTGTTTCCTATCGTATCAGGTAGCATGTGGCATGGAAACTCTTCCATAAAGGAAAAGGATGGCTAATAAGTTTGTGCAAAAAGGCCTGAGAACATCGATGACTACGCCAGTGGTGCCACTCCGGAAACCTTCTTGTCAAATAATGCTGATCCCTTTAAAATGAAACTGTTTGGAAAAGGGTTACTTTTGATTTGCTTCCTGGTTTTGAAACGATTTGTTAAAAAAAGGCCTTGAAATTATCAAAAGTTTCCATTTTGGCACATGGGAAAGAGCTTAATTTTCCAGCTCAAGCAATGTTTTCTTTTACAGCTAATGTTAAACAGAAAATAGAAATGTAAAGCATTCAGGCTGTAAGCGACATATTTGGAAATCGCCGAACTTTGACGCCTTGACTTCCCCGACCCACTCCACCCTCCCTGCTTCCACGGCGACAGAACTGCTTTTTTTCATGGTTGTCCCTGACTTCAGAAGGGAAAATCACCCCAATCTCCCCAGTGCGTGGCGGGCCGGGCAAGTGGCTTCCCGGGCAGCTCTAGCAGGCAGGCCTTGGCACGGGGCTTCAGTGCAGCCGGCTGCCAGCCCCCTTCTCGCCCACTCCCCCTCTTCACACGTGCTTCAGAGTGCTGGACAGGGCGGACGCAGTCAGTCAAAGAGGGAACGATGCGTCTGGACGAGGCGGGAGGCGGCCATGCTGCACCCCCCCTCTGCCAGCGCCTCCCAGCCCCGGCTCACGGCCGTCCCGTCAGGCCAAGCCTCGGCAGTGTCAGCAGAACAGCCCAGGCCGCTCCATCTCCCCGCGCTCCAAGGGGAAAACAAACGGATTTGCAGTACTGTAAATAGGAACAACTTAACTTCCATCTCCTCCGCTCCAAACTTTTCCACCCGAAAGCCCACATGGCTCAACTTTTAATTATTTTGGCTAATGCTGTATGTAGTAATTCTGTGGCGAATGCTTAAGTGTTTCATTTCTGGTTGCCAGGGCAACATTACATCAGATTGCAGACAGCTGGCTCCACAGCCGCAAACCATAGCGACCGGCCAAGCCGACGCGCAGGAGTCGCGGGGCTCGGCGGGGCTGACAGCGAAGCCTCACCACGGGGCTGGCCGGGCGCGGCCGCCTTCCCCGCGCCGCCTGGAGCAAGCGCGTCCCCGGCACATCTGCGATGCTCTCAGGGTGCGGAAACCCGCCAGCTCGGAGAGCTCGGCTGCACCAACGCGTGAAGGGCTACAGGGAAACAGGGACTGAATCAACAGCATCTGGAAACAGCAAGGACGGCACGCAGAGGACTGCAGCCACCACGTACCGCATGGCTGGAAAGCCACGGAGAGGCCAAGGCCCACGCCCACCGCCCAGCTCCTCGCCGCCAACAAACGTGGCCACAGACCTACGGAGATGCTGTCGAATCCAGGAGAGATCAGTTCCCTCCGCCACCTCTAGCGTCTCCGCTGCTCGGAATACTCTGCCTACTCGTGCACCTCTAAAGACCACGCTGTGCATCGTCTCGTACGTAAGACCAAAGTAAAAAGCCTTATGCTCAGGAACAAATAGGAAATTAGAGCATGTACTTCGGTACTCCAGGAGCGCTCCACAGCTCTGCTCCCGCGCCTGCTTTGCCTTCTCCTCTCACGCAGGCTGGCTGCTGTTGCTGCTGCCCGTGCTGGGGGCAAGACAGGTGCCCTGCTCTGCTGCTCTCTAACTCCCAGCCACAGAAATAACGATCCTAACCTCCCCCTTCGAACCAGTGCTTCATGCACGCTCACACACATGCACAGACAGAGAAAACTAACATTTATTAGGGTACTCAGAATTAATGGGCAAAATGTAAACCAGAAGTAAGTAGCTAGCTTCCTGCAGGACTATGCTAGGGAACACTTCAGGGTTACAGCAGCAGCCCTTAATAAACAAAAGATAAGCAAAGCCTGCTAGCCAGGTCACAGTAAAAATGTTTAAGAAACACTAGGACAATATCCAGTTAAAGCTATCATAACTGATTAATCTGTTTCAGCTCCATAAACAAAAACATATGTGACTTTTACATGAGCTGTGTGAAGCCGTTTAGAGACATGTTAAAATTTAACAATTTGCTTTATACCCAGTAATAGTTCAGCCCCAAAGTGAAATCTCTAGGAAACCTCCCATCTAAGAAACACGGAAATCTCTTAACATCTGATTAAGCCCAAGCTGCAATTACTTTTGGCTATCAGACAATTCTTGTTCCAGCAAAGTGGGGCAAAAATACACACTCAGACTCGTGGGCATATCACATCACATCCCCCAACCCTGGCTAGCTCAGCTCAGAACTACGAGCTCTACAGTAAATGCAATGAGATTCTGCTGTTCGCTTTAGGAGACGTGGCTACACGTGTCCCTTCTTTCTCTCTAACAGGCTTTACATCCGCCAAAAAAAACAACCATTCTAACTTTTTAAAAGATTTTTATTAAAGATACCTGGATAAAGTCAGAGACAGGAAAACAGAACAGAAAAGAACTTAAAAGCCTAAGGAAAGGAAGAGGAGAACTGAGAAAAGCTAAGCATGCTGTGCTGTGCCTAAGAATAACCACAAAAGCCGTTTCTCTTTCTCCCTCTCTGAAACAGGAGGCACATCCTCTCCACATCACACTGCATGCTCAGTGACTTACCAGCTTCGGCATTTATACGCCTAAAGCTCAGTTTCGAGTAATTCCCCCCGAGTTCGCAACTGCTGTCAGCTTCGTAACCTTAAAATTTAGGAGCAGACTCTTCTCAAGTATCGTATCCGCTCCGAATCCTGCACACAAAATGCCTCTTCTCTGGTGTTACATTATCAGGCACCACACTGGCTCCGATTCCAGCGCTGAATATGTAAAGAAGAAAAAAGCGTGATGCTGGACTCAATTAGCTGTTTTCTGCTCACTGATTGATTCCCCCAGTTACTTGCTAGCTGCATAACTTGCAAGAAAGGCATAAGTCATCAGCTCTAAGCAAATCTTCTATTCACCACAAGGAAAAAAGGGAGTGTTGTACATGGCAAACAATCCCTGTTTTCACTGACGAAGGCTTGCTGACCTCTTGCTGGCCTCCAGTTCCTTAATTACTGTCTATGGAATTTCAGTGAAAGAAAAAAAATACAGAGAATCTCTGCAAAGCCAGGACGAAGACTGACCCCCAAACACGACCGCTAGAGTGGAGGCTGTGTCTATAGGAAATACAACTTAAGCCCTTTACCAGGCTTTTTGTATTTTCATTTTTTAATTCTTTTGACAAAAAGCCCCCGAGAATTTCCCATTATAAAGGGCTAATTTGACAGAAAAATAAACCTTGCTTAAATGTTTTTTAAATCAGTGAACTTTTTTTTTTTCTTCCCCTTCTTTCCCCTTGGTTTCAGTGCTATAAAAAAGAACATCACCAAGAACTGGAAAGGCAAATGATGTGTAATTCAGAAATCTCAGACTGGTCTAGAATTAGCCACATTGCAGCTTTATGAAGCATTGTAGCGTGACTTCCAACTTCTCCTAGGCTGGGCTCAGACCTCCCTTCCTCTGAGATGCTCGAGTACATTGGCACTCCTCTTATAGCCAACCATACCCACTCCCAAACCTTGGGGCAAACCCAGAATTTGGACAGTTCTTCTCAGAGCAGAAGAAAATATGGACCAAAACCTCTTCTAATTAGGAGGACTTCTATCCAGTGGTGGAAAGCAGTAGCAAAGGCATACTACAACAGCATCCTCTTTAAGCCAGGGAAAGATTCCCCTTACTCAGGACCATACCCTACCATCAATGGCCAGTTAATCTGGATTCGCCACAGATCAATCACATAGAGAAATCACAGCGAGACTAAACACCTACTTCCTTTGATGACTGGCTGATTTTGATGACCCACCTAGCCAAAAATACTTTTTCAATTTCTCCATCTTTGTGCTGGTGACCATACACAGCTTTTCTACTCACTAGTGGTCATGTAAACTAGATTTACTGGCATGTTGTAGCTGGGTTCTTTCCCCTGAATTACTGCAGCCCCAAAACTCTGATGTAAAACCCTATGGAAAATTCTAAGCTTCAGAAAAAAACAGCTAGTGTTCTCCAATTTCAGAAACATACCAGCCCACATCAAGTGAAACATGACAGCAACTTCCTTGAAATGTATCCCAGATTCCCTTAAAAGTTCATGGCCACGAGTGAAACTGATCTAAGTTTGGGGCTTTCCAACTTCACTTTTGAAGGTTTTGGGTTTCATTAAGAAAGTTCTGCAAACCTCTAATCCTTGCGGAGGCTGTTTATAGAAAACGGTGTGAAGCTCAGATGTGATAATCTGCATCACATCCTGAGGTTACAGATACAGGCCTCCAAAATTTTTAAGAAAATTAAGAGGTCATAGATGTTTTTGCCACTTCACCTAATTAACTGCAAGAGTATGAATTACAAAGGCTGTCTAAGTCTCAAACATGCAGTGGCAGTGTCAGCCCCCCCATGTAAGCCGAAGGAAACAACAATCCCATGTCCGGGTTTGGGCTGTGATTACTTACAGGAAAATCAAAGGAGCATCCAACGGCTCCTTTTGCGAAAGATGTATTACACATTAGCCGGTGACGACATTGCTTGCTGAAATTAGTGGGAAATATTTGTCATAAGTAACGAGAGCACAAAAATTTAATTCTCCCAGGAGGTCTGTCTTGATACTAGAATAGCTGCTTAGGCAAATTCCTAGATGTTAACTATTTCCAGGTTGTAGTTAAATAATTTTGAGAAGCCCATTGCCGACGTTTGCATCTGCAAGCCAGACACATTTCCTCATGGTGAAGTGTTTCTCACTGATTAGCATAATTAATTTTAATGACATTACAACTGTGCACATGTACCACTTGTCATAGGTACATGTGGCAGAATGAAGCTCTGCATTGTGTTATTCTGTATCTGATAGAATACAGCATTCCATTCCAGTTCTCCTGGAGACTCCTCTACACATGGGAAAGAGTCTCTAACAAGGCCCTCTCAACTGCATCTTGTGTTTCGGCATGGCGAAGAGGGCCTGGAGAGAATCTCCATTCTTTGGTGTAGGCTGTGCTATTAACGAATGGAGTACACCACATTTCGGAAAGCCAAGGGAGGAACAGCAATACATGAAATACAGTAAAATTCACATCAGAGAAAAAAAAAAAGAGAATGAGAGGCCTTAAATGAAGGGTGTAGTAATTTAAATTACATTCTTATAGTATTTGCAAACAATCAGACTACTGATGTCACCATCCTAAGTGTAAGGAAGGAAACACCAGCGGCGGGGAGGAGGGGCAAGTCGTAACCGACAGGAGCACAATTAAAATTTTCTATTGTACCACAAGTAAAGATTATTCAGTCTGGGTCTGCCAAATAGGGCAGTGAAACACATGGCTTTTGAGATTCCTAATTCTTGAACTGAGCAAGGCTGTGTTCCAATTTAATAGGCTTGGTCTCAGAAAAGATGGGGGCAGGGAAACCACATTATGGATTACAGCATCTCCTGCTGGCTGATGCATGCAGGGAGAATGGTCATAGGAAAAAGCTGTTACCACCGTCCCTCACCCTCTAGGTAAGAAGCAGAGAAATTAGGCAGCTATCCAAAAGCAAAATGGTATAAAAAAAGCCAAGCAATGTGTTAGAACAAATATTAAATGAATTTGGCTTCCCACCTCCCACCCTCCCCAAATACATGGCCAAGCATTTTGCAGTAAAGTCAGTCAACAGGGCTTGTCTGAACGCAGTCAAAACAGAAGTGGTTCTGAACACGCTTAATTACAGTCACTGCCTGCGCGTTACTGTAAGTTCTGTTTTCTGAGTCATGATAGCAGGAAGATTTTTTGCAGAGACCTTACAACAGGCTAATTGCATCCAGTTTTCACATCCGCAGGAGCAACTCCTACTGGCAGGAGGTTTAGTTGGGCCTCATTACTGCCAACCGCTCAGCACAGTCCTGCGGTGACAATGTTTAGTCCCACTAGGGACACACACCTAGCCAAGCTGTATCTGATGACAACACAAGCTGGTCTTGCACAGTAAATAATACTTACAGAAGTGATACAGTCTTATTCCTGAATAAATGCATTTCTCCTGCAAACTCTAAAGCTTTCTGGAAAGTTTCAGACCAAGTAGGTAAAAAAACCTCCTTACAGTGTTCTACCAAACCTAATACAAACACATTGATGGTCCCTTGCTCTGCTATCATCACTCTACAGCACTCACCTTACTTAAAACTGGAGGTTGTGTCCTGGGAACGGTAGTGAAAATTTGCATTTCGCTCTTGAAGGTTTTTGTATTACTATACCTAAGGGAAACCCCGCTCTTATGCATGGATAGAGAGGGGGGAAAGATCGTAACAAAATACGCTGTAATTCTTCTGCTACTAGTTTTCACCAAGAGGTGCTGGACACCATCCCTGAGACCAGGGGAAAAGGCGCGCAGCCAGCGCCGCCCAGGACAGTCCCCGGGGCAGGCGCAGAGCGTGGGAATTCAGCACTATCATTTTGAAGCCATGTCTTATTATTGGCTCGTTCTTCACCGTAACTGTTACTAAGCACTGACAGTATCACAGGAACTTGGACAGCAACAATAAATATACCATCCAACACAAGGAGGCACATCAGTGCCTTTCAGGAAATCTTCACAGAAATTGGGTCACTACACTGTTCGGCACAAACATGAATGCTCTGCATTCATTCACAGCCATGCTCAGCATCAGCTCCCCTCCGCTACTTCAAAGAGCACACAGGGTCTGCAGGCGGGAACAAGCTCTCCAAGAAGAACTGAAACATAGAAACATCCTCTTCCACCATTTAGTCTTTCACGGAAAAAAAAACCAACTTAAAAAAATGTTAAATCCTGTTATAACAGCAAAAACGAGGCTAACATAGTGCATAGATTTCAAAATGCTCGAAGTATCCACGTCGCTTCAGTTTAAACACTAGTGTTTAAATTTCAAAAAAAGGTCATCATCACCTAGTCTCGATTGATATCCAACGTTGGTTCCCAATATGCATCAACCTTGAGCTTAGTTCTAAGACGGTAAACTGACTATACCAAAAGAAGGGCTTTTTCCTGTTTACTCTAAGAGTCTTGTAGTATGAGCAACAAGAATGCTACAAATGGTTAAAGATTTTAAGAACCTACCAGTAATAATATCAATTAGTAATAAAAATAAATTTTAAAATTGCTGTATATTGAAAGCATCCACAATCTGAATCACTGAAATACCGCACAACCCTGAATAATGTGGATTTGCTGTAGTCACACTTAGATTTACTCTTGGGGTAATTGGTGCTACGGAAGTTATACTGTAATTACTTCTTTTCTTCCTATTCTTCACTCTTACTGAACAACACAGTAACGACTGCCGTGAGTCAGAGATAATTCTATCGGACTCTGTCTTCTGCCAGTCAGCTTTGTGCCACAGGTAACGCAATCCTGATTCAACAGCTTCAGCATCTCTCGGATTGAAATGAACATGACCCAAAGTCCATTCCCCTTGGTTATTCTGCCTTTGACAATGGCGGCAGACAAACCCAACACTGCACACTCTTTCAACTTTTAGCCCCATTTAACGACTTGGGAAATGAAAAAGTCCTCAGGAAATAACATGAAGAACAGGAGCAACAAAAGATTATCTCGCTCCAGCTAGAGCTGTCGCCGTGTGGATTTGGTTTGCTGTCGCCTGTTACAAAGTGAATTGATGATGGAAAAGAGCGGCAAGGCGAGGAGGGGGTTTCCCCCACGCGCACCGGCCTGACGGTGGATGCAGATGTGCACGGCCTGCCTGCAGGTCTGCACAGCTGCGGCCACCCTCCTCAGCGCAAGCGAACGGGCTGCCAAGTACCTACTGGCAGTGGTGCCGCGCTGCCCGTGCTGGGTGAGGAAGTGTTGGGAGGCAGAAACGCACTGCGGGCTTGCCGCTGCCCATCTGCGGGCCACGCTGCTGGAGGGAGGAAGATGCTGGTTTTCTCCTTCGTGCTTGTAAGCTTTGTGACTTCTCTCCAGATGGCGGATGGGGAGGGCTCGGGGAGCATGGCACAGCTCACTGCAGCACCCTTAAAACTGGCCGCGCTACCTGGAAGCTCACGCTCACGAGCTCTGTGTGGCTGACCATTACCCACCGATCAAAACCTCCACAGAGAAGCCCAACGAGACCAACAAAACAGTTCAATCCAGGGATAATTAAAACTTCACTTCACTTGCATCTACAGAAACGGTCAGCAAAATTTATTAGTGGCTTGTTTCAGTGGCAGCACATGTATGACACACACCGCTGTCACAATCTCCCTCCTGCTTCTCTCCTTTACCCCAGTCCCACACCAAACATGGCAACTGGCACCAATTAGCAGTCTTTCAGCAGAGGGAACAGGAAAGGGTTTATACTGGTTTCTCCTGATGTTGGTCCTCCAGGCTGGGCTGGAGCCGTACCAGTGGGGCTCTGGGGACGAAGCAGCCCTGTTTTAGATGAACTGAGAATTTCATCCCCCAAAAGTTATCAAACGAGCTTCTATCTTTCAGAAGCATAAAAGGCACCTCAGTGTAAAGAAAGAATGCGATACAATTTTGAAGTCCTCTCTTTCCCTGGACCTTCTGACTCCTGAGGACAAACAGGCCCTTATCTAAAATCTAGAAAGCGATCCATTTGTAATCTGCACCTGCTTTACATCCCAACGCTTGGCACAAGGCAATGGAAGCTTGTCTAGCGTTACTGTGAGCAGCCTTCATTTCAACAGAAATGAAATTAAATATTCAGAAATAAATTTGTAAAAAAATGATGAGGCATTTTAGACTTTTGATACATATGACTAAAAATAAAAACAGTTTCAACTTTGTGCCCACATTAGCAAATAAATCACACACACGCACTTTGTTTTGAAACAAGGTGGCCACAGTAGTGAGACTAAAAGCTACAAATCGCTCAAGCAACAGAGAACCAAGTCACCTACTGACTTGGCAAGGCCTTTGTTTGTCTGCTTGTTTGTTTCTTAAGAGCAAACAAACAGGACATACAATTAACAACACAGCAATGACATCGGGCTGCCTCCCTTCGGATGCTGAGATGGCAACACTTCAACCCTTTCTGGTTCATCTTTTGGGTTTAGTTTTGCAAGGGTACGAAATGGAAGTTTCCATTTCCTGGTACAGTAATTTAAAAGACGAGAAGGTGGGAAAAAGAATCCTTAAAGCAATCTTTAAAAAGAGTCAATGTTATTCATTAACACATGACAGTTATACAAGTTTAAATAATAATAAAAAAAAGTCTCCTTTTTTTTCCCCTAAAAAGGAAAACAACAACAACTACCGATATTTGCCCTTTAGATGTTATTTTGTAGGTGGCTGCTCTTATGCTGTGGGCAGAGATGACCTGAAAGCAAAGGAGTACTTAAATCCTTAGAACACTCCAGACATTCTACCTTCATTTTTAGATTCTCTGATTGCTTAGATTCTATCTTTTTTTTTTTTTTTTTTCCTCCTCCTGGAAATGTAGTCATTGG
>Ga0065711_1043403_pt1 | contig 14749 bp, 9 predicted proteins | sample Hoacrofraction12_FD_59098 | JGI IMG/M metagenome (GOLD analysis project Ga0065711, IMG submission 59098) | Hoatzin crop microbial communities from Cojedes, Venezuela - Epithelial fraction 12 v2 (version 2) | ecosystem: Host-associated > Birds > Digestive system > Esophagus > Crop | place... | reverse complement strand
TTTTTTTTTTGTTCTCCTTCTTAACTCTGTTATCTCATAGGTGCTACCGCTGTCGCTGACTGGCTTGGCCTTGGGCAGCTGCGGGTCCGTCTCAGAGCTGGCTGGCACTGGCTTTATCAGGCATGGGGGAAGCTTCTCGCAGCTTCTCACAGAGGCCACCCCTACAGCCCCCCCGCTACCAAAACCTTGCCACGCAAACCCATAACACTGTCTTAGTCTAGACTCGAATATAAACTTTTTGGCATGCAGTAACAAAAAAAGTCTCAGCAGAGATCTCCGATTTCTGTCAGGGTAGAAAAGAATAATCAGGAAGGTGGCATTATGTTTATGGTGAAGGGTGAAAGGCAAATCCCAGTGTTAGCCGTGGAGTGGCCTTCCAGGGCAATTGTGGGACAGACGCGATTCCTGCTGAGGTCTGGCATGAGACTGTTGCTTTGCTGCGGGAAAGACACCTCTCCCTTGCTCACTTCTGTCTGGTCTAAATAATCCTAGTTTATCTCTCAGCTGCAAACCACTCGGATGACCTAAGGGCTAGTCTGTCTGGGGGAGGCAGAAATCATTAGTCTTGGGCTGTACAGACCCATCCCTGATCTGCAGATCAGTGTCATCTTCAAGCTGAGCTTTCCCTGAACCTTGTGCTGGAAACGTACGCTCCCTGCTCCGTCCTGCTTTGATGTGCACAGGGCCCCATGCTGGGTGCCTCTACCTTTGGGTTACATCCTGTAGCAAGACCGTTGCTTCATGGGGCATTGACTTTTGAACGTGTTTTCTGTGTATCAGTTGTTAATAGCACCCAGTTTGTAGGGTCGTGTTTGACGGAGAGCTCCCAGTATTGTTTGCTCGGTATCAAGCCTTCGGAATAGCCGGGCCACCTCTTGTGAAGCTGTGCTGGCTGGATTTTGTGGAATGGTTTTTGATGGCTGCTTTTCTTTGAATATGCAGCTTGGGTTTGTAGCCTTAGCGATCCGCTTTCCAGAAACAGGGGAGCTCGGGATGTTCAGCCCAGGAGTTGTGTCTGGTGCTTACACAACCCCTTGAAGCCTGAGATGTTTGGAGACCTTGGCTCAAGGGAAGCGTTAGCTTGTTCAGGGAGGCCTGCTACCCTTGCAAAACATTTATGGTGAGCCTTAGCATTGCCTTGAATCAATCCGAAGGCCTAATCAGTCTCAGAATAAGCTAATATTTATCATACGCCACCTTTAGAAAAGCCAAACACATTGTAATTTCTTCTGAGGAGGGGAAAGTTTCAAAGGTTTCTCACATCAAATACTGCTGATTTTTCTTTTTCTTTTTATTTATGATCATGATTAAAATTCATTCAACATCCTCTTGCAAGGAAAAAAAATATATACATTTGATGGCTTTGTGCTTTTTTCCCCTCCCTCTGTAAAAATAGAAAAGCTTTCAGATGTTGCATGAACAAAGATATGGAAATGTGAGAAGAGGGCAGCATCTGGAGGTTTTCAAACACGAGAACACGGGCTGTACGTTTCTTTTGCTGTTAGAAGAGTGAAAAGCTGTTTCCTGTCATTTCCCATCTTGTCACTTGTAAGGCTGGCATCTTGCGGCTTCTTGCACCAGCTGTTGTTTTTTTCTCCACAGACAGATGGTGCAACCTCTTTGATAATTTTTTTTTCCGTGTTCTGAAGATTTTGCATGTGTACTACCTTTATGTAATGATCATATAACCCTGTCACTCACTTTATCCTGTTAGCAGTGTCATCCCTGGAAGAGTGAGGAGGAGGTGGCGGTGTAAGGAACTTAATCCTCCTCTTGTGTTCTGACATGCTTTGAAAATATGCTGTGGAGCTAGAGTTACGAGTGTTGCCAAAAGCCTTCTGTATTCTTGTCTGAGGGATTCCGGAATGTCGGCACTGTGATTTTGTAGGATTCCTCTGTTTATGTGAATTTGATGCAACTTTGCAGTTATTTGAGGTTTTTTATCGCCTTCCAAAGTAGTACTGTAGTACAAAAGTACATTTTTACTTTGTATTCCTGGAATTGGAACCTGACCTACTATAAGTAATTTCAATGCAATCACAATTAAATTACATGTGGAAAGGAATGGGAATGACTTCTGTATTTCATAAAACAGCCATACTTGAAACTCACAATTACTTTATTCCCATTGATTTCCACCTGCTTTCCAGGGTTGGAAATCTGCCTCTCTGATGGTTCTGTAATGCTAAAGATTAAAAGCTTACTAGGCTTGCTGAACGTAGCTGGAGGTCTCCAAGGTGAAAATGAGCAGATACCATTACACCCCCTCCCTTCCTCGAGCGGACTGGCAAACCAGTCCCTGCGTTAGTCAACGAGAAGCAAATTGGAGTCGAGCACTTGGTGTGGTTCCGCTTGTACGGCAAACTTTGCGCTCCAGTTCCATCTCGCAGAGTTGAAATGTTAGTGTGGTGCGACACAAAGGTATCGTCAAAGGTGGGAATAATTAGTAAGATTAATTAGCCCTGAACCACTCTGCTACTGAAATGTGAATGTGTGTGCTCTGCCTGGGGATGGAGAGATGGGGTGTCCACACCAATAACTGGTGCATGTGTGTTTAAATCCATTTTCACCAGTCCAGTGAGTCGGAGATTGAAATTCGTACTTGTTGTGGGGCATCACAGAAACTTTGTGGACAAGAGAATAATGCACTAAAATTAAGTTTTAAAATTGGAAATGAAATAGTGGTAGCTGAGTTTCACCGGCATTAATACACATATTTAACATAATGGGGACGACGGCAATGTCCCATGACAGTGGAGTCTGTGATTTGTGGGGTTCAGCCTATTTTATCCATGAGTGTTATTTCTCCTCTGGTGCTTTGAATGTTTCTATACTTCTCTTGGAAAAGGCTGTTAGGACAGTTAATATTTAATTTTTTATTGGCACTGTGCTGCGAATTCATTGGTCCTGTCGCCTCAAGAGTAATAGGTGTAATTGGAGGAAGACAGGTAGTAATGAGCCGTCCTGTTTTATGCCCTTTGTTTGCCTTTGCATTGTGTTTGTCTATGCTGTAGCATAGCTGAAAAGAGCATCCTTTCCCACAGCCAAAAAAAATTTGCTCTAAATTGTTTACCCTAAGTGCCATGTAGAAAGCATGGCTGCTGTCAGAATAGTGACTATAAAAGTGACACCATGGGGCTCACTGTTTATTTTCTCTTTCTCTCTGTCTTGGAGACTTTCTAGAGCACATTTTCTCAGCTAGGCTACCAGTGCTGTAATCTCCAACTGTCAGCAGGAAAACTGGAGCTTTGTGAGCCCCTCAGGGTCAGGTTCGCGATGGCATTGGCAAGCTCACAGCTGCAGCGCTCTGAAACATCCCCTTTGCTTCCCACCTCCGGACCACAACTGTGGTTGGCTTCTTAAGAGACCCACAGGGCTCCCTCCTTATGTTTGGGGGCTTTTTTTCCTGACTTTTTGCGATCCAATCCACCTTTTTTTTTCCCCTGTGTTGGAAATGCGATAGGGGGAGGCGGATTCCAGTCCCAGCTGTTTCAGTAAGGACAGACAGGATGGAAATAGTGAGTTGAGCAAGCTGTATCCAGAGGGCAAATGGAAAAGAAATTTCACCTTGGGCAAACACAGTATATCTGCGGGGGGGACGGGGGTGTCAGAGCCTAACAAGACCTCCCGTTGGGGATTCAATGTCTAGGTTAAGGCCTATACCGTTACCCTAAATCAAACTTCACACTCTCAGAAATATGGATCCGTGCTATAAATTATTCTGCACTAGACTTCAAAGGTTGGGCCCCTCTTGGCCGTAAGCTGTATGCAATGCACGTGTGTGTGTGTGTGCGTGCGTCTGCTGGCGGCAGGGGGGCGAGGAGGCAGCGATGCAGCTCTGAGTAGGGAGGGCACGTGGAGTACGTGCTCCAAGGTTTGGAGCATAGGCGAGCACGTCATTCCACTGGTCTGAGGCAGTGCAGTATGGCTCTAGACAGTTGACAAATGGATGGGGATGTTCAGGAGTGACTGACGACTTCCAATGTCTCCAGTTTTAGTGAATGTCTTACCAAGACGCAGGCTCTTAGCAGTCGCTGTGTTTAAGCTCTGTTTGTTTTTCAGATGTCCATCGGGCGCGCTTTCCACTTTGGAAAGTAGAAGCCAAATCAGACAAGCCACAGGACGTCGTGGCCTTTGCCCTGGTCATTGAGCACAAACTGCTGGTTTCTCCGTGTTCTGCTGCTTCCATTTAATACTTTTTCTGGTCTTTCTTTCCTGTCGCTTTTTTTTGTATGTATTTCCTTTCAACTACTTGCCTTTAACTTTCTCCCCTTCAGCTTAATTCCTTTTGCATCAACTCATTTTGTTGCTGTTTCCAACCCTCCCCACCCCCCCCTTGTCTCCCTTTTTGTTCCACCTTTAGGTCCTACTGTCTCTCATGGTCAGTATTCCTCCCTGTTCATGATGAAATAGTATTTTCTTTTTGCCCCTCCTCTTGCATTTGTTACGTTGGGATAGAATATTCACCTTACAGAAAACTGCTTTTCTGGTATTGCTAGACTTTTCAGGCCTGCAAAGTAAATCAGTGCTAATGGTCTCCATGAGAAGGTGGGAACGCTGAATTTTGAGTGTAATCCTTGTTCATCAATATCCTTGTTATTCCTGTTTTGATCAAAGCCAGGAAATACTGCACCGCTCATGCTGTCTTCGATCCCAAGATTTCCAGCCCAGTTTCTTGCACTGAGTAGTTTGGGAATATTAAAGCTCTGCAGCATTTATTCAAGTCAGTGCTCAGACTTTCTTGTAATGCATATAGCACTAGTTAGTTATGTTATGAATTTAAGAAGAATAAGCTACCCTGGATTTGGCAAATTCGTGCTCAATTCTAAAGAAGCACTTAAAAGGATTATTGAAATTTGTCTTGTAAAACCCCCTGAAGATTTTAGCAGCTTGTGTGGGATTTTGGTTAGCATTCACAGGACTTGGCAGGCTCAGCAGTCGTACAGAAGGTCCTGTAATCCCTCAATAATGGCAAGGTACAGCAAAGGTTTCGGGCGTCGGCGGAGCACCTATCGGCATTTAGTACGCCGTGAAATTTTCATCTGGTTTTCCGCCTGAGTGCCGGTACGGTTCATCTCTCATCTTTTCCTGTAATTTGGGCCACTGAAGCTTCAATCTGTTATCCTGTGAAGTAACCTGATGGTTCTTAGAATTCTGTAGCGCAGGCAGAAATGACTGCTGAACTAGCTTAAAACAAAACCAAACCCAGCCTACGTACACGCGTCCTCGGTAGGCACTACTCATTATGTACCATTTGCCAATATTATGTCAAAAGCATGAAAGGATGTGTATTTATTGGTTAAGAGATGAATACAAATCATGCTTTTGAGAAACCAGCTTTCAGCAGAAAGAAGATTGAATTCCTTGGGGCACCTGAAAGTATGGTATTTAGAGCAATGACTGAATGCGCTCTGGCCAGGGAAGAGCCTGGATACTCTACATTACTCTGTCTCTTTTCTCGCTCTGCCACTCTCAGGATCTTCCATCTTACTCCTGCGGACCTGCAATTACCTGCCCTGCTCCTACATTACATAAACAGAGTTATTTTCTCTGTGAGAGTGGAATAAATGGTTTCCAGGAAGAATATATTGAATAATTTTAGTCTGTTTTTTTTTTCCCCGGTTCGGTTAGCTTGGGTATTTATGAAGAGATTGTGATTTCTTTTTTTTTTTTTTCTTGAACTTTCTGGTTTATAAATATTTTTTAGTGTGTGACTTTATCACCAGTATGAAAATTTGACTTGTCATGTTAGGTGTAGAAGCTCCGAGAAGCATCTATCTAATTGTGCAGGCGTTACACAAGCACAGCATAAGAGACAGCCCTTGAGGAAGCTTATTGCTACAGTTTATTTTGGGTAGAAGGGGCTCACATACTGCAGTAATGGAAACCAGAGTAATAGCTAAAGACAGGCAGCCTTTGTGCCAAAAATAAACCTGTGTTGTGATTAGCTGTGTAGGTATGATTTCTCAGCAAAAGCAATTCTGTGAGGGTTTAGGTAATGATTCTGTTAATACTGCATGCAACTTTGAAATTCACTTTTCTTGAACATTTGTAAAACTCCAATGTATGCAGCAAGCAAACACAAAGCAGACAAATGCTGAGCCAAAGCAGACTCATTTCAGTTTCAGACTGCTTGTTGCATGGAACCTTTTTTTTTTAAATTTTTGCATTATTTGCTGTCTCTAATTGCCAGGCTGCAGTGAGGGCAATAGCAGTCTTGCCTCTTCTGCACCTACAGCGAGCACAGTGAAGGAGCAGGGATGCAAAGCAGGCTCATGGCAAAGCTACTTGAGAAACCCCTTTGTCACTGTTATTAATTAAGGGCATTTCTCCTTTACCACCACGAAGAACAAACTGTATCTGCGGAGCTGCATGAGTAGGTTCAGTTTTTCATGTTGCTACAGTTTCTGCCTTCTCCTCGCCAAAAACCTAGAAGTAAGTGGGTACATTCCCCTGGACTTGTGACCCAGGCGCTCTCACAGCTGTCGTGAAAAACCCTGTGAGCATTAGCAAGCATTCATCATGATGAGAATTCTTGAGCAGTTTGAAGTCTTTCAAAGGAGAGTGCAGGTTTCCCGCCACGGCATGCACACGAGCCACATGCCTTGCGCTCGCTGTTGTGCCTCTTACCGAAGAGTACGCCACCACTCGCGACCATATTTAGCGAACAAGTGTAATGACAATTGCGGTCATTTAAAATTACGAAAAGGGCAAGATTTACCCAAAGGGACTTATTTTCTGCCATGATTGAATAAAGAAGGGAGGCAGCTGCTGAGACTGGAAAAGGTCACTCAGTCACATCGGTTGATGAAAGAATCAGAGAAGCTGTCATCTCTGCCGTGGCTTCTCCTGCCAACTGACGGCCGTGCGCGGCCTCAGCAAAACAAAGCTGTCACTGCCGGCATCTGTCACGGCTCCCGGTGCGCGGGCGTGCGGTCGGGCTGGCCGGGGGGCAGGCGGCCGCTGCCGCCGTCCTCTTCGGGGATCGGTTGTTTGTTCAGCAAATGGTGTTAGGAGACTCTGGCTTTTCTCTTCCGCAGTTTGGAAGATCAAGTTAAGCTAAATATTTGAAGCTGTACTAGGCTGGTATTGACAAAACACAGCGGCGGAGCGCTTGAGCTGAAAGGGAGAAGTACGTGATAGGGATCAGGATGTGCCGGGGGCGTTGCAGATCAGATTTCTGTGATGTATTTATAATTTAAGATATTTCTAGTGTAAGGTGAAGGAGGTAGCAGTAAAGATGGCTCAGCAGGCGCGTTTTGTGAGGGTTCAGGTTACGCTGGCTGCAGGTATCCTAATGCTACATAAATCGTTGTGGAGAAAATCCATTTTAGGTTTAGGAAGCAATCATTTTCTCCCCTTGGTCTGTTCAGAGAAAAAGCTCATGTGGTTTCTTTTGGCTGCCGTTCCTGTGCTCCTCTGAAGGAATTAAGTCCTTCATAAATTTGGGAAATCGCTATTTGGAAAGAAAAAAATAGAAATGAGCAGGTGTACGTGTTCCAGTGACTTCCAGTCATACGCTACTGACCGAAAAAGAGCTCTTAAGGTTATTGCTTTGTATTGTCTCCTGAGAGGGATTTCTCTCAAGACTGCAGGTCCCTGCAAATCCAGAGAACTGAAGTTCTTTCAGCTTAAAGGTTTGCCCAAGTGGCTTTGAGATCTGTCTTGCAGTCATCCCCAATTTAGGCTTGATTTTTCCTAATCTGTCATGATTTTGATATAATTTGCCTGTTAGTCAATACATACTGATATAGAGAGTCTCATGGTTTGTTTTTAATGGGAATTTACTGTGTATCTCTTCCTTGTCTCTGTGGCTGTCCTAATCCTGCTCGTGCAGACCCAGTTACCTCCCCTGGTCCTGCATTTGCTGCTTATACACCCCTGAGTAATCTCCATGACTTTTTTGCGCCTGACATACCTTTCTTGTAGTTCAGGACTAGGTCTCTTCAGAGGGCTCATATTCAACCGGGGAAAAATGCAACGTTTTGAAAGAAATGCACGTTATGGGAGTTGGTTTCCCTACCATAGCAGGATTACAGTGGGGCAGCTATGCTGAACATGTTTGTGTGTAGGTTACCCTTTAATGTAGATCCCATGTTCAAGAGGTTTGGGAACTGGATATCATTTATGAAAGGGCAGATGACAGCAAGCCAGGGAGGGGCAGTGACACACAGATAGAACTGTCCCATTAGCATTGTCAAAACATTTAACTGCAGTATGATCCCTCAAAACACACATCTTGGCGAAAAATGAATCTAAATTCAAACCCATGCTGACCAGGGAAGAGCAGAGCCCTCTCCGGTATGTAAATTAGATTTGTAGTTGAGTGGAATTGATTCTGCTGAGACTAAATTAATCACAGTTCTTAATCACTGTAACCTTTAAGCATAGCAGTCCTGACCACAGCTGCGGGCAGCACGTTGTTCGCGCAGACTTTTGTCCTTCCAAAGGCACAGAGGAGTAGGAGCATAGCAGGGAGTTAAAGCTGCTTCAGCCTGACCTTGGCTTTCTCCCACGGTTTTAGAGGTGGGGGAGAAATTCGTACCTTGTGGATATAAACCTGTGGTGAGCAGACTGTAATGCTAGTGGTCTCATTTGGTACAGTGCCTGCTCATCTTTGAGTAGAACATTTCATTGTTAAGGGTCATGAAAGGACTGTTGATTCGCCTCAATTCACAGCAGTGGATGAACTCTGCTAGCCTTCTGTTGCGTGTTTAGGACCTCAGGCTGAAGGGTCAATCTTTTCCAAAGCCTTGCGATGTCATCACGTAAACCTCTAGGCAATGTATGTTGGTCTTGTCCTCTATATTAGCAGAGAACGTGGGAATCTGTGGCAGACGTACGTTTGGGCACAGAGGGGATACTGACACATGCATACGTTCCCCACCAAGACAAGTAGTATAGGACGCCGAGATCACAGTGGTAAAATATGCAGCCTGTATATGGTGTTGAAAACCAAGCACCAGAAAAAATTGCTCATGCTTCCTCAAATCAGTCTCCTACAGATCAATTTTGTACACGTGCTAAAAGCTAATGCACTTGCATAATGAAAAAAGCAGGAAATAAACATTTTTAAACACTCTTCCAACCTAAATTTTCAAGAACTTCTAGGGACTTTGAGTGCATTGTCCTTCAGACATTTGCATTGATTTGTAGCACTGATGCTGAGGTCCATCCTCTAATAAGATGTACCAAAAACCCAAGCAGTCCAATCTGATTGGCCTCTCTTGAGAACCAAGACCTCCTCCTGCAGCTTGCAGCTATTGAGAAGATGGGGTGCCAAAAGAAGCCTCTCTGTCAAGCAAGGAGAGGATATATGACAGATGGGTTTACTTTCCACAACTTGGAGAAAGCTTGAAGTTAAATGGGCTAGAGAGTGTTCAAGCACCTGTGTCTGTAGTTGATTCTTTTATGAATTGCATTTTTCTTCTACTTAGAAGTATTTGGGGATATTTTGCTGTGATGCTCTACAAAAACAATCAATCTGCCATACATGTATAGCTGACCTGAAGAAGACTTTAGGTGAGAGCCCACCTGTGGTCGTAGTTTGTGGATGGATCTGTTGCCTGCTCTCAGCCAGCAGGCAGACCTAGATGTATTCTCAGCTCTTCCACTGATCTCCTGTACCTTTCCTGCTTACTCTTTCTCCCCCAGATTGCTATCCTGTAATGTGAAGATGGTGTTTTTTCCTTCTCCTACCACCCTTTGCCTTTTTTATTTTAATTGTTTACTTTTGGGTAATGTGTGGTACAGAACATGAATAATGTATAAGCGCAGCTTTCAACCCAGCAAGGCCTTAGCCTTGATCTTATACCTTCAGATAGTAACAGCAGCAGTTCTCTTTGTAACCATTAGGTTGAGTTCTGCTTTAAGGCTATGTCACATCCCTAAGTAAACTTCTAACAAAAAAAGCCAACTTTAAAAACCTGTGCTCAGAAGAATTTGTTATTGCTTTTAAAGCTGATGCTTGCTGTGATTTTTTTTTTTTTTTTTTAATATCAAAAATTTTCTCCAACTGAGGCATAAAAATCCTGGCTTGCTGTAATATAAACTTGTTTCACTCATATACTTTCCATTAATCGTGAAGTACCTTTGTGACAAGAAGCTGGGTAAATCGTCTGACTCCTTGAAACATCTTCCTTTGCTATAAACTATTAGAACAACACAACATCGCTGTGGATTTAACTAACTGTCCCCCGCTGTGTTAGAAACAGAGGTAAAGGCTGAGAGATGACAATCTGCCATTGCGCTGCCATGTGAAGTAGCTGTTTAGACATTGAAGATGGGTTAAGTGCTGACAATATGCAGAAAAACAAACAAAACATGAACAGAATAATTTGAAACGGCTTTAAAAATCCCTCATTCTTTACTGCTCTAAATCTCCATATGTTATTTGGTTATTAATATCCATATCATAGCTGTATCCTCACAGGGGGGAACTGAAAACGTACTGTTAATGGTCATTAGAGTAAGGAAGGTCTGAAATATTAAAGGGAAGCGTGGTCTGTGAATGGGGTTTGAACTTAGGAATTTGTACATCTGGGTGGAAAAAGATTAAAAGGATCTGAACGGCAATGAGGACTCGGCTATCTTCTTTCAGAGACAAAGGCGTGTATGTTGTGATTTTTTTTTTTTGGCTGTTGAGTGTAGAGAGATTTGAAGTTTTATACTTTTCCACAAAAGAACGTCCCATGATCTCATATCCTGTATTAGACACACTGGAATTGGTCCCCTTTAGTAGAAATGCTTTCTGATGCCACATTTTGCAGCCAGGTCTGTGCAGGAGCACACAGGTGGGTGCCGCACCGGGAGCGGGTTTGCTGTTGCCTTCAGTGCGACCAGTTGCGTAGAATTCACTGCGTGTTCTCAGCCTTGCTCTTTTGTTTCTTGTTAAAGCAAACCTGCCAACCACATTGCTGTGACATCATTTAAAGGGGATCTTCTATGATTTCCAAAATAGAGATGCACCAATTCCGTTTTCTACAGTTTGTGTAGAGCTTGAATTTTATCAGGAAATTCTGGCTTGCAAAATCTTCTGATGAACTGAGGGGAAGGGGAGGCCCAACCGTGGGGCATCCTGGTCTCTTCCTTGCCTATGCAGAGCTGCAGTTAGGCATCTTCTAAAGCAGATGTGAGCCTTGTGAGAGGTGTGGAGGTGGCAGGCCAAAGAATGAAAGGTTTTGCTTTATCCCCAGCTGCTTTTGTACTCGGGCGTTGTTCCTGTCTGCCTCCCGACACACACGGGGTCAGTGTGCTGGACACTTGAAGTTAAGGAGTCACCTAGTGAGGGCAGAAGCTGATTCAGTCCTTGTGGTTTATTCATCCGTGCTTCACGTCTTGGCTGAGGCTGTCCACCAGCATGCCAGTGGGTGTCAGTCGTGACACCCATCCTGGAGTTTGGCGAGTGCCTGCTGACCCGTTCCGCAGGGGTTCTCACGCTGTGGGGTGAGGTCTGCTGTGGTCGCCCCTCTGGGGGTATTGCTTTGATCCGTGATTATGCACTGGGCTTCCTCACAGCTGAAGGCAAGTGTCAGAGTAAGGCTTGATACCAGTTAGGTCTTTAAAATAGATTGTTCTGTTTTGCTGGATTTAATTATAGATACATATTTCAAACGCAAATACATGTATATATGGTTAAACTTGTATTTTGTCATTTCCTGCAGCTGAAATTTATTGTGGGTTGAAATATCCAGGTTTATCTGCCTGACCTTTTGCTAATTATTAGATTGAGATAAGTGTGTATGTAAGTGACAAATTGCCTTTAATGACATTTAATCTGCACACTGACATTAATGGCAGGTTTAGCAGCCTGGTTATAGTCTTTGTTGCTGAGAGACGAAAAGAGCAAGGACTTTTATCTTAATTTGACCTTATTCAAAAGGTGTTTGTAGTACTAGTCAATTTCTGATTAACTTAATGACCTGTTTTACATAGAAAGCAGTCAAACATTGATATATGGAAGGGCCTTGAGGTGACAGATTACAGAGGCAGCAGCGCCGTTGCCAGATTCTCACTCTTAAGGTATGGGGGAGCGGGAGATGGGAAGAGGAGCAGCCTCAAGCTCTTCTCGCTGGGACGGGAAGGGTAGGTGCCACATCCAGAACACATTGCTGGTAAAGCATCCCTTGAATGGTGATGGGAGCAAATAGCTGCCATTTGCTGTTGCTTAATGATCTTTTATACAGTCTGAACTTCTGAAACGGAGAGACGCGACGGTACATATGCATCGCAAGAGATTCGTTTGCATGTCGGGAGCGCCTGTTGCAAAGTGTAGTTTTGGTGACTGCAGTGGAAGGTGAGAGCGCACTGTGCTGGGGGTTTGTCGTTGCTATGATGCCGTCAGGTGCCAGGAAGGCTTTTCTTGTTCGAATCCCCAGGAAATAATGAACATAGTGAAAGTGTTGCCATTGGGGATTATGGCGCGGAGCTGAATCCGTCTGGGTATTTCGCTGCACCATATTGAGGTCAGCCATGCCCTATTTCTATGACAACAGAGAGACTGCAGATCCCTGAGGGCAAGCAGAAAAGAAAGCCCAAGGTGGAAAACTGGAGTCCTTCTCTCTCATTGCCCTGTGATATATTTACAGAATGATTTAGAGGAACTTCAGAAACGAGAGCAGAGGTTATAAACTGCTTTTAGTAAAAGTAAACACCTAAGCAAATCATTCAAGAACCCATTAAATGGCTAGACAGCTCCTATAAATACAGTTCAGAATGCACTTAGGGATGCTTCACCACCTACCAGCACCAGTGGGCTTTCCTGTTAGAGCACTTGGAAGTTGCATTTAATGATAAAAATTGTTCCTCTCATGTCACTGAAAACATGTGAACATGCAGTTCAGAAGATAGCTGGAAGGATAATAATGTACCTTAAGCTTGTAAAGGAACTGATTAATTTATAGTTTAATGTTGTTTTTTTATGCAACAGAAATGCCTTAAAACTAAACCAAACCGGGTGGCAAATTGACACAAATGTTTAGTGAATTGAGATCAACACTTATTACATCAAATTACAATGAAACTGCAAACAGAATGCCTTGGCAGGTTGTTCTAGAGCTTTTCAGCTGTTGCCTGGCTTGGCAGGGAGGTGCTGTAAAGGCATCAATCACTGGGCTGTTACCGAGTCTGTAAAGCACCAGATGAGCTGAGGAGAATTCTTTTGAATCAAAAAAGTTTTAGATGTTTTGGGTTTCAACTGATTTTGCAGTCTGCAGTTTGCCTACTGGGTATGTCAGCTGCTTCCAGCTGGGAGATGCTCCAGTTTGTCCTGATGCTGTTTGAACACTATTAATAAAGTAGTTACTGATTACTGAATAGAAAACAACCAAGAAACCAACCCAACTACTGTGCCCACTCACCATCAGTGGGGAAAGCAGGGTGGCTGCTGCTGCGGCCAAGGGATGGGAGAGCAAAGATCTGATACTTGTTGCTCTGGTTTCCCTTCCATCTTCCTCAGTGGCAGTTCCGTTCTGGACCCATTTTTTTTTCTATGGATTCTCCACCATGCGCTCACAACCAGAGTCTGGGCATTTGCTGAACTCCAGCCTTTACCCAGTTATTCCTTTTCCCAGAGTATGTAAGTTCTTTGATAATTCTCTGTTTTCCACTGTATCTGGGTGAAATTGGGTCTACAAGTTTAAAAATATTCTGAGAGGTGGGAAAAGACGAATAGCTATGTGTGGGACTAGGAAACCAAGCAAAAACCAACATATGGTGGAAAACCACCCCCCAAATGGATGAAGAGCCTCATGTGTGTCTTATATGCTAAAAGATATTTTACGTCTATGCCTTTTACAAAAGAAACACATTTTAAGTTGGTGCTGCCCCACCAAATTTCTGTTCTCTATTACCGTAATAGTGAATTTGAATAGACTGTGTCCTGAATTGACAGTTTGTTATCCAAGTACTATTTTCATTGTGTTGATGCTGAGTTGGGATGTTGGCCCTTTGAGAGCAGCAATGGTGTCTCGTTGCCAGCACCGGTGCAATTGCAGTTGTATTTCTTTGGTGGTTCCCCCATTTCTTCTGGATTGCTGGGTGGTCGGGTCGGAGACCAGAATGCCAAAAGAGACCATTTGGGTCATTGTGGCTGAGCTTCTGTGCAGCTCAGGCAGCAGGAGTTGATGTCATTAATTCCTTTTGGAGCATATCTTTAAAATAAATAAATAAATCTGGTCTTTGCTTTAAAATTGCCAGTAATTGAGAATCCACTGCAGTCCTTGGGAAGTTGTTCTAGTGGTTAATTACCCTCACAGTTAAAAATTACCATCCTATTTATAGCCTGATTTTTTTTCTAACTTCTGCTTGCAGCCACTACGCTCTTCTCTGCAAAACAAGAGAGCCCACTGTTTGAGTATCGTTCCGTGTTTTTCTTCATTTCCATTTTTCTTTTCACTTCCATACATGTGGAACACTGCTGCAGTAATACTTTTTTTTTCCCAGAAGTTGGACTACATTTGAAATGTATTTTAATATTTTGGGTGAAAAATGCTGCAATACACAAAATTCAAAAAGATCCATTAATTATCCCTGTTTTCCCAGTGTGAGCTTTTGTACCTCCCAGTGGCGTACACCCAGCAGGGCTTCTCTCATCCTTTTGTCTTCTATTAATATTGATACTATTGTCCTGGGTTTGGCCAGAACAGGGTTAATTTTCACCGGACTCCAGGAAGGGGCACAGCCGGGGGGTGGGGGCTGACCCCACCTGGCCAAACAGAGCCCGGTATTCCATACCATGTGACGTCACGCT
>Ga0065711_1043402_pt1 | contig 14750 bp, 26 predicted proteins | sample Hoacrofraction12_FD_59098 | JGI IMG/M metagenome (GOLD analysis project Ga0065711, IMG submission 59098) | Hoatzin crop microbial communities from Cojedes, Venezuela - Epithelial fraction 12 v2 (version 2) | ecosystem: Host-associated > Birds > Digestive system > Esophagus > Crop | place... | reverse complement strand
GCCGCTGTCGCCGTGGCAACGGGGATGGGGGGCTGTGCCCGGCGGAGCCGCGCCGTGATGTCACCGCCGTGACGTCACGCAGCCTCATAAGGTAACAGGCGGCAGAAAGGCCTTGCCTCAGGGCTGCGAGCCAGGGCAGGCCTGGCGGCCAGGCCCAGGCGGTCGGCAGGCCTCCAAATGGCGCCCGGGGGTGCGCAGGCCTCACAGCCAGGCCCGGGGGTGCGCAGGCCTCCAAATGGGGCCTGAGGATGCGCAGGCCTCGCCGTGGGGCCTGGGGGGGGCGCAGGCCTCGCCGTGGGGCCCGGGGGGGCCTAGACCTCTCCAGCACCGTGGCCCTGAGCAGCGTGGAGCCGCAGAGGGGGTCAGCCGCGTCCTCAGGGGGCGCGTGCTCTCTGTGCCCCCCCTCCTTCCCAACAGGGGCCCCCACCACCATGGGGGCAGCTGGCACAGGTCGCTGCATGGAGTGGGAGCACCAGGGAGGCACTGAAATGCCCCAGGCTCCGTCCCGGAGCCCGGCCCACGATGGGCCTGCCGCGAGGCTGCTCCTCAGAGATGTGCCACGGGAGTGGCAGAGGCGCCGGAGCTCCGGCTGTGGATCAGAGCCGGGTGCTGGGGACAGGCTGTGTGGGGACAGCGGCAGCGCACTGCTGAACTCCAATCCAGGAGCGACCGCCTGAGCCCGCGGCCTTCACCAGCACAGGCACCGCACGAGCTCGCTCCCGTGGAGCGCAGGAAGGGGAGGGGGATGCGTGGCAGAGTTTGGCACACCAGCCAGAAAACGAGCAGCGAGAAGCGGGGAGCCCAGCCGACGCAGCCCCAAACACCGCGTGCTCACCCCGCCCCAGTACATTCCCACCGCTCCCCTCTACTCACGGGACTGCAGGCGGAGGGAGCAAGGCATGTGTATTTTTGCATTCACATGGTCAGTACAGATGCCAATGACTTTCCTCTGGCAGCTCCTGGCCTGAGCGCGGGCGCACACAGGACAGGCAGTAACTGGTAAGCCCCAGAGAAGCTGGTTGGTATTTTCCAGTTCAAACATGGGACAGGCAGTCCTCAGCTGTGCTCCTGTGGAGGGGACAGCAGCACTCGTGCCTGTCACCACATCCTTGGAAGACACCAATAATTTATTGAAATAAATACAGGTAACAAACCAAACAGCCTCTGGGTTTCAACACTACACGTACGTCAGGTACGATTTCTCTACGCTCTTGGGAAAAGCATGGCGATACACGTGAGCCTCTGCCAAGTCCGGAGCAGCCAGATGTGTGCTGGAGATCGGAGGTGGAGGCTCCCAACTTGTCACGTATTGGGCTTTCTCGTAGGAAGGAGTCCGGTTTCAGGAGGATTTCTTTCTTCTTTGCAAGAGTGATTTTTTTTTTTTTTTCCCCAATCCCGGAAAGGTTAAACCCCAAGTCCATGCTGGCAAGCTGCAAGCTGAAGGGGGGCTCTGTTCAGACGAGGCCCTTCAGAAGCAAAGGTTGCTCTCACGAAGCAACCCCGGCAAACCCAGGACTGACCAGGGAAAGCGAGCCTGGCTCTCCAGCCAGAGAGCCACCGTGTCCGCGCCGGGGCCGGCAGGTCCCAGCCTCCAAACTGGCATCCGTGTGACCTCGGGACCCAGTGGGGACAGCAATGTGGATGCTTCGCAAACCTCCTTCCTCTGCCAAGACCGCCCCGGCTACGCCTGTCCTCGGCTGCCGCAGCTCTCCAGGGCGCAGCCCTCCGCCGGCGGCTCCGGGGAGACTGGGAGCACAGAGGCCAGAGGACGGCAGTCAAGCAGGGAAATCCAGTCAACGATAACAAGGAGAGAGTCTTCAGCTCGGACCGGCCCTCGAAACTCATGTTTCCACTACTCGAATGAGAGGCAGCGGCTTGGGGCCCGTTGGCCTTTTGCTGCAAGAGAACGGGTTTGTTCAGACAAACGAACCGGGTGGGGTTTGAGGGGAAAACCTGCGGGAGAGGTCCTGCCCCAGCCCTGGCCAGTGACGCTCCCCCCCGCAACCACCCACAGGAGGCACCTCTGCTCCCCTGAAGGCGGAATACAGGAAGAGAGACCTCTCCACAAAAAGAAATGACCACAGCGCGTTTCCAGAGAGCATCCCTGAGTCCAGCACCATCTCCCGCTGCCCCAGGACCTGCAGAGGAAGCCACTGCACAGCCAGGCAGGCCAGAGGGCACATGCTCCCCACGTACCTGCTCACGTACTCCGACTTCGAGCGCGCTCTGGAGCTGTGGCCGCCCCGACTGACTTGCTGCTCGATCAAGTGCTCTATGCGGTCGTGCATCTCCAGGTTCTGCAAGAGACAGGGCTGCAGTTAGCAATGGGGAGCTGGGGACAGGCGGGCTGCGGGCACGCAGATTGCTTGCCGAGGAATGCTCCAGTACAATCTTTTGCCATGGGGCAGCTTTTTCTGGATGGAAATGAAATGCAGCCCTATGTAGGGACTGCTCACCAAAAGGGAGCTGCGATCGGTGCTAAGACCTGCCAAACACCCGACACGGAAACCCACCAGCACACAGTCTCTCATGCTGGATCTGTTTTCCCACCTGGGTTCACAGCAGGCTGTGCTCACACACCCCGTCCCCATGCAGAAATCAGCAAAGTCTCCAAGGAGGGGAGAAAATGCTAGACGTGCCAACGCAGGCTCAGTTTTTCTCCGAAAAAGGAGAGAGGTTTGACACTTGTTACAATCCCAGAGGCTGCAATGCGATTTTAATTTCTGACACACACACACTCCGCTGCAGCTTTGTAAGCAAGAAGGGCTTTGCTGCCCGAGAAACGTGCTTGATGGGATTATTTTGGACTCGACTTGAGTTCACAGCTGCTCCGGCAGCCCTGGCTGCACTGGAAACCATCGCACCAGCTCGGGGAAGCAGCACAGCCCTCGGGGCTGCAGAGGGCACGTTTTCCTACGCGAAGCAGGCGTCGGTGCCAGGGAAGGGCTTCGCTGCCGGCCGCTCTGCCCAGAGCGGAGCTCATCGCTGCGAGGGAGCCCAGCCACAACCCACAGGCATGCACAAGCCAGTCACGCTGGGAGGTCTCCAGAGGGTCTGAGCTCAGAGCAGACCCCATACACCCCCGAAACAGCCCTGCTGAGACGCACCTCAGCCTCCAAGTAAGCGACTCTCTCCTTGAGCTCCTGGATCACAGCGTCTTTGGCCTGAACCACCGTTTTGGAGTTCTGGAGCTGTAAGAGAAAAGTTCACGGCAGCTGAAAATCCCTCTTGTGTACGGCTGGGCTGGGGAAGTGTCTAGGAAGGAGGGCAGCCTGTTCTGCCTGTTAACACCCATTACGTTAACTCCAAGGTCTGCACAAAAACCAATCAAAAAAGCCTCAAATCAAGTCGGAGAATTAACTGCTTGGCCCCACAAACCAGTGATTCTTTGCTTTCAAGCAGCTTAAGAGATTTAATTTCTGCCTTTCTCTTTTTCAAGCCTGCTCTGAGTCCTCCCAGGCTCTGCCCTCCCCGTCCTCCCACCCCAGCCCTGCTCCTCTCACCTGCTCAATCATCTGGCGGACTTTGCGCTGCTGGCTCTTCAGCATGTCGTCCAGATGGTGGATCTTCTCCCGCAGCGTGGCCACCTCCTTCTCCAGCTGGGCTGACCTGGGAGAGAATGGAGTCCAGGAGCCATCGAATGGCTTCCCAGAAAGGGAGCACCCAACCACCTATGCCCAGAGCAGCTTTTTATCAGCCAGGTCTCCTCTACAGCCACACACGTCTTGAAATATTTTGACTAGACGAGGTAAGGAGCGGCAGAGACAAAACCTATTCAGGCAGGAGCCACAAAGACTAGCAACCACAGACTGCAGGGACACAGGAACATCAGGAAGAGTCAGGCCACAGACAAGGCCTTCCAGAAGCAAGCCTTGCCAATGAGCCCCTGGAGCATAAGGATACCGGCTGGGCGGAAGGAATCTGACATTACGGGGAGCATCGGCTGCTCCGGGGGCTGCCCAGGCCCTTCCCCGAGCTCCCAGCCCGCCGCGGGGCTGCTGGAGGTCTCCAGGCAGCCCAGCTCCGGAGCTCCCGGAGCAAAGCAAAGCTGCGGGAGGTATTTGGAGATTAGTCAGCCCTTGGGAGCAGGGTGCTGTTTTGCAAGCCAGAGAGCAAGCACGCCCTTCGCAGGAATGTGCAGTCATGCCCCAGCGAGCTGACACCCCGACCCAGCGGCGTGGGCTTGCTCCGGAGTTGGCAGCCGAGCCGGAGGCCAAGCCTCACCGGTCTTGTTCGGCGAGCTTGTCACCTTCCACGCTTCTCAGCCTCGCCAGCTCTGCTTCGCCTTCTTTCATCTTCAGCAGCAAACTCCTGTGCTCCTGCAGCAGAGCAAGAGGCCGAGTTACACACATGGCAACAAGTCGCAACACATGCTCCTTGGCCTCCGCTGCACAGCAGCGAACTACAAACACCTGGGGAGCCAGGCATGCTCAGCTCAGCCTCCCCGCTCAATCTGCGGGTTGTTTGCACGAGCGTTACATTTACATGTGAGAGACAGACAGGCAAAGGCAGCCGCAGAGATGACCGACAGCAGACGTCCCACTCCTTTACCCCTAGGACACAGGCAAGGCACCAGCCCGCCTCCCTCCCTGCTGTCGGGCCAGGGAACGCAGGCCCAGATCACTTCGTGCTCATACTGCACTGTTAGATTTATGACTTTAATAGTATTATGAGCAGACTACAGCTTACAAAAAAAATAATCAAGGCTGGAGGTGGTGCTAATGCCCCCATGAGAAGAAGAACCGGGCGGCTGTCTAGACTGCGTGCTCGTTTCCAGGGAACCTGGAAGAGTTTGCACAGACCGACCAGATCTTCTGGCCCTGAGAAATGCAAGTCTAAATCAGCAACAGGCGATTTTCAGCCGTTCCCAGCAGCTGGCTTTGCCCGATGCTTTCAGGTTAAACCTGGTTGGGGAGTCGAATCCTCCACACGGTGGGGTCCAGACCTGCTGCGGGGTCTGCGCTGAGCACTGCCAAACTCATCACCACCGGGCTTCCCCACTCCACCCCCGGCAGAGTGGGACCAGGCAGCTCCGCTGATCCCATCAGCCCCACCACGGCTTCAGGGCCGGTACCTTCTCCATCCCTGCCAGGAGTCTCTGCAGCTCATCCACCTGCACCTCCTTCTCCACCACGCTCTTCTCCGCTCTCCGCAGCGCAGAGCTCGTCTGCTCCGCTTCCTCCTGGTACTGCGAGATCGTCCTCTGCAAACAAGATGGAGAAGCCTTTACCCCCGACCCTCGCGTGCCCGGACACCCGAGCCCTTCTCCTGAGCAATGCTTCGCAGCCACACCGGTGCTCGAAGCCTTGGCAGGCAGATTTTGCTGAAGGCAGCCGGGCGTCTCAGCAAACAGCCCGACGTGCTTCAGAGAGAAGAGGTTCTTCAGAAAGCTCCCCAGCTTCAAAGCACTTCAAAGGAGCGAGCATTTAAGTGCTGGAGCAACAAAGACTCCTCAAATGCAAGAGACATGTTCGTTCCCAGCCACACGCGCTGGGGCTGTTTGCAGGCTGCCCAGGGAACCGACCTCGGCGGCCAGCCCCTCGCCTGCACCAACGGCTCAGGGGCTGAGAGGGGACCAGGGTGTCCGTGGGTCCCCAAGACAGGCTCAGACAACAAGCCACATCGAGAACATCTAGGCAGTGCTGGCAGGATCAACAACATCAGACTCCCACCCCTGCCATCCCTGGGATCTCCGTCCAGGCTCGGAGCCCGCCAGCAGCATCACAGCTGACCAAAGACCCCAAAATGCCACCAAACCACACGACTTCCTAGGCGCAAGGACAGACGTCCTCAGGGCGCGTGCCACAGCTGCGGGCCGGCGGATAGCCCCGTGCCGGAGGAAGCGGTCGCCGCTCAAACCCACTTCCCCAGCGGATGCCGTCCCCCGTCCCACTGCGGGGAACCCCCCAGGGCTCCCAGGACCAGTTTGGTCTGCGGGACAGGATGCGAGCCGGGACGTCACCGCTGCCACCAGCACTCGGAGCTGCGGGGTGACGCGGTCAGGCCCAGCCCAGCCAGGACATGAGCAGTCACTAGAAAACACACCGAAGGGGACCATTAATCACCAGGGCCGAGGAAGGGAGGGAAGCGAACGTGGCAGCTTCGTCAGCACCGCTCGGCAGGTGAGGAGGGAGACCCACGCAATGGGCGCGGGTGCCTCCCGGTCAGCTCGGCCTTCTCTGCGGCAAACAGCCCCACAGATGAAGAGGCTGAGCCCCATGGGATGCCACAACGGGCAGCGTGGCCGCAGCAGCCCCACACTGTGGTGGGGAATCACAGGCTCGGTCCCCACTCACCCTGCTGGGATGCCCCAGCCGTCCTTGCGCCCCACAGAACCCCCCTCTCACTGGCTACGGTCGGAAAGGCTTGGCAGAGGTAGGGGGGACCACCTGCCAGCCTCGCTGCCACTCTTATTTTATGTGCTTCTTAACTGGGAAAGCGATTACATCGTCAGACTCATCGGGGCAACCAGGGAGGGAGGCAGTTTGCCGGGGTTTGGCCAGGTCTGGCCTCCCCAGTGCATTTTAACTGTGCGTGCCGACCCTGCTGCTCTGCAAGGAGAAGTCAGACACCTCCAGCAGCCCAAACTCACATGCCCATGCAGCTCCTCAGACTTCCAAAATACAAAAAATACCAAAATAAAATAAAAATCACACTTTCCCAGCAGAGAATTGCGCAGCACAGTCACCTCGAAGGCTTTCTTTTCCAACTGATGGCGCTTTTCAGCCTCCTGCAGCTTGGTGAACAGCCTCTTTGCCGTCTGTCGGATCTTTTCCACGTCTTCACCTGAGCAGTCCTCCTCCTGCGGAGACGGTAACAGGACAGGATGAGCCGTCGGGAGGTATCAAAGGAGCCCTCCGCCCCAACGTGGGCAGCGCTGCTGGTGACAAAGCCTGGTAACATCACTTCTCAGCTTGAAAATACGAAAGGCGCTCCTGTCCTCACCTCCCACGCTCGGGCGACAGCTTCCAGCCCTCCAGATAACGCGCGCGGTGTCCTCTGGTTGCCTGCCAAGCCCTGTTTGCAGGATGCCACCCTGATCCGCGCTTGGGCAACCTGAAACCCCGCAACGGGAACCAGGCCACAGCAACCCAGCCCGAAACCCCAGCCCAGGGCATCTGCCCCAGCCAGGGGAAAGCGGAAGAGCTGGAGAAATATTTATCAGCGGAAGCTTCCTGTTCTCCCTTCTGCTAAAGACCTCTTGTGTGCAGAGGTTTTAAAACCCATTGTGCACATTTTTGTTGCTCTAATAGAGCTGCGCTCTGTTTCTGATCCGACCCTGTTAGAGACCAGAGCTCGCTGCAGGAGCACCTGATCGCGTGCTGAGCAGGTTCAAAGGCGCCTGCTGGGAGGAAGACACCAGACTAAACCCGGTATTTCTTTCCATAGTGCTGGAATCCCCCTCTAGCTCCATACCTGGTCCTCCCAGGAATCGGCACGCAGCCTCTCGGGGTACAGCCAGCTCCCGTTCTGCTTTTCCAGCACGACCTGCGCGAGCAAAGGACAGATGGACAGGGATGTGAGGCCGGCCAGCACAGCCGCCCGCGGGAGAGCTCAGTCGCATGCAGACAGCTAGCGCTGGGGCACCGCAGCAACTCGAGACCGAGGGGGTTTTGCAATGAACATGCAACAGTGCATTTGGCCAGCCAATGCGATTTGCTTACTGACTCCTCGTTACGTGCTTGTGTGGGTTTCGAATTTTGCCTGTAAATGGCGCCGTGGCTTTCATTTGCCACAAGGGCCTCGATCTTTAAGGCCCCTTCTATCATTTTCTGGACCCGAAGATGACATCTTTTTAATAAGTCAACGTCATTTAACACCCGAGAAATGCTCCCGTTACCTGTGCGTGCTGTTTATCTCCTTGTCTGTTCTCAAGTTTACTACTTAAGTCTTCCCGCAGCTTCTTCAAAGAACTTCTAGCCTGGCAAAGGCAAGTCAATTTAGCTCGATCTGCATGGACAGTGTCACTCAGGCTAACAGAAATCAAACGAAGGTGCAGCAGCCACCATGATGCCCTGCGCCGATATGTAATTGATGGCTTCTCTGCCAGCCTGACCCTCTGGCTTTACTGCAGCCCTGCCTGCAAGCAGCACCGTCTCCGGCAGCTGTGATCCTTGTGAGGCAGCTGTCCCACACCATCGTGGGCAGGAAAAAAAAAAAAAGCAGCAGCAATCTGGAGTCACTACTGATTTTTCAGGCATTAGTCACTGACTTCACCTTTGAAGTGCTGAGAAGACCCTTGCTGTTCCCCAGCTCCCGCTCTGCCATGCTGCAGCACGCTGACGAGTACAGTCTTGACTTGCAGCTCCTCGAATTAGTCAGAGCAAGCGAGCCAGAGGAATGATTTACAGGCTTTCACAGCAAACGCTGCCCCAACGCTTCTCAAAGAAAAGGCTTCTCAAAGCATTAACTGTGTGGCTTCATCCCTACCCCTTTATTTTAGATGCCCGAGGCGCTGGGGCAAAGCAGTTTGCGGAGACCAGGCAGCGGCAGGACAAGGCGAGAGCACGACGTGCGGCTCTTGGGTCAGCAATCGAGCCCTTACCCAGGGACAGCGATCCGTGGCTTTCATCCAGCTGGATCAAGACATCCCTGGGGTTTTTACACCATGACCCAGTGCCGGGCACTTCTCCTGGATGCAGACAGACTGGTACCGCCACCGTGATTTACTGGTTTAGCTTATTCTCTGGTTTTCACATGCAGGATTAAGTTGTGCTGCACAGTTATGCTGCTTCAGCTATTCCGATCGGGCTGTGTACAGCCGTCGTGGCCAGACAAGGTCTGAGTCCCGCTCAGCTCTTGCTAAGAGACGACTCCTGCTTCCATCTGAGCTGCGGGGAGCTACGGGAAAGCTCAGATCAGAAGAGCTGAAGTCAAAGCCCCGGGAGTGGGAAGGATCACACACAAACACTGCAGCATCCAGGGCGGCTGCGAGACAAGATCTGGGTGAGCAACACCCCCGGAGCGCCGCAGCCCCGGGGAGCCTGGCAGGTCTGGGCTGCAGGCGGGAGGCAGCGGGAACAGGCGGTTTTCTTTTGGGGCAAAAAACATGCGTTTTAGCAGAGGAGTCAGAAGGATGATGTAAAAGATCTGGAGGCCGCCCTACCAGATCTTCCCCTCGCTGCTCCCTGGGGCCTGCACCCAGCACAAAATCTCCTCCATGAGAGCAAACCCAAGTTAAAAATTTTTGGTTTTCCTTTTTCTCTTTTTTTTTTTTTTGGCCAAGCTCCCCAGACCATAACATGCACGCAACCGCTTCCGTGCCTTGCAACCAGCTCTCCAGAAATAACATCCCCACCAGGAGCAGAGCAAAGGGTTAATCTTCCGAGCACCTCATCATCCAGTTTACTTTGGGAGATGAGACATACCAAAGAAACTGCCTTTTAACAAGAGGCTCTGGTTGTGCCGCACCCAGGCATGCAGGGGACAGCCTTGGGGGAAAGTCATCACGCAATTCTCTTCAAATTCAGTCCATATAGCAGAGCAATTAGTCAGGCTGAATTAATTTATGGCGCTTGATTAGACTACTGCCCTGTACAGGCAAGTCAACAAACTGGAGAGCTTAGCTCCGCTGCCAGTTTGCCAGAGTGGCCAGGGCTCAGCCGGGGCTCGAGTGCCGCAGCCAGCGCGGGCATCGCCGCCCGCTCGAGTGAAACCCCCGCGGGACACCCCTGGGGAAAGCAGAGCGCCCGGACCCTCGCCGCAAGCCCCCGTGGGTTCAGGCAGCGGCACACAAGCCAGAGCCCCTCGCAGACGTTAACTACCTCTTGGATGTAACGAACTTCGCTTTTCAGCTGGCTGACGTGCTCCTCGTGGCTGACGCTGCCCTCTGCTCGCCCCTTGAGATAAACCTGCCCAGGAGAGACGGTGGCAGCAGGTCAGACCGTCCCGACTCCACCGGATCCCACCGCTTCCCGAACCGCGCTGTCCGCAGGTCTCCCCTTTGCAGTTAACCTTCCCCAGCTTTTTGTGAAGCTGCTCCTCCTCCTGTGTGACCCCCAGCCCACAGACCCACGGCTGCTGCCCCAGGTGCAGGCTGCATCCCCCCAGCGCTGGGCAAGTCGAGTGCTGGCAGCACTGCACCAAGCCTCCGGCCCACCCGGTGAGGGGCTACACCAGGGAGCGTTTTGCTGGTGTAGCTTCAGACAACACCTTGTCTCCAGCCCCAGTTTTTAAACAAAGCCGGGGAGCCAGGGACTGTACCTTGATGATCTCCTCATCGCCGTCATTGGATTTCACGCATTCGGAGGCCAGGGAGTGACCGTTGCTGGACCTGTCGGCCACCATGGCGAAGGCTTTTCCCACCGGCTGCAAGAGACAGAAGCAGCAGGGCTGTCAGAGAGGCGAGACTGGCTGGAACGGTTCACCCGGCTCCAGTCAAATGAGCATCAGGCACTTTCACAGAGGAACACGGCGCTGAGCACGGCCTCGGGAACCAGCACCGAAGCGTTTAACAGAGCAGGAGGCGAGTTTTCTAGTTCACGAAGCACAAAGCGACTGATCCTCCACAAAACGCCTGCTCCTCCCTCCCTAAGTTAACCCACAAACTTGTATTTTCAACTCCGAACCGAGCCGCAGGCAGACTGACCTTCTGCTTCGCCTGCTCGTGCCTGTCGCCTGGGAGGTCATTCGGCAGCGTCAGCCGCAGCACCTTCACGCTCTCCTAAAACAAGAGGCGGCTTTTAGTTTTATAGCTCCCTGAGAGCCTTTCTACATCCAGCTCCGGTACGAGCCGAGAGCCAGGTCGGCCTCGCTGCAGACGCACGGACAAGCTGCCTCCCCGCTCAGTTTGAGCTGCAGCCTGCGAAGCAACGCTGGGATTAACGTGAGTAATAGTGAGCGCACGACAGTGACATTTATCAAAGCCGTCAGGGCTGGGGGGAGCTGCGGCCCAGCCAAGGCTGAGGAAACGCAGACGGGCTGCAAGAGCGATTGACGGGCTCATTTCCACGCATGCCCTCCCCTGCCAGGAGTCACGGCCCTCATCAGCTACAGCAGGGCCGACGTACGGCACTCGGCAGCAGCCCTGGAGAAGGGTGAAAGCAGCTGTTCCCAGCTTGCATGCTGGGACCCTGCCAGATTCATCCTTCTCCCCGCCCTACCACGACGGCCACGCACACCCATGGCTCTGCCCGTCCTCTGCCGGCACAGCCCTGGCCGAGCGGGGCCCGCGTTGGCAGCGGCCAGCATGACCGGCAGCAAGGCACTCCCTGGCCCGTGGCCACAAGCATCTGCGGAGGCTCCAGCCAGGACCCGCTCTGCCTTCACTGCTGAACTCCTCACCCAACGCCTTCCCACCCGTGCCACCCTCCAAAGGGGCGTTTCGGCCACGTCCAGCGCCAGCAAAGCTCAGCAAGCTTGCGAGGAGATGCCTGGAGAGCATGAAGAGCCCTAAAGCAGCACACGGACACCCAGAACGCTCCGTGGGTTTGCCCACTCCCCGTCCGCAGCTCGGCACCGCGCACCCACGGCACGGCACAGCACAGCCCCCCTGTCCCAGACAGACCTCACCGGCACGCAGGCAGCTGTCGCTCATGGTCCTGACTGACAGCGACCCCGGCAGCGAGAGCTGCTCGGCGCGTGGTGGCAGCGGGCTCTCGGGCGGCAGCACCGCGGAGCCGGGGTAGGTGCCCGCGCAGCACCGGGTGCCCGCCCCGCGCCACACCTCGGCCACGTCAGCCTCCTGCTCTCCAAAAGCAACGTGAAGGTATTTCTGCCTCCCCGCTTCCAAGCGCTCTCCTCGCCATCCAAGTCTCGACAAGCCATCTGTCTGTTTCCAAAATATTTTGTGTACGCTGCTCGCACAAACTCTGGCTCCTGGGAAATGAGAGGCCCTCCTACGGATCTCAAACGCGTGGCCAGACCCATTCGCTCCCCCTTGAAGACAATTACCCAAGAGAACCTTCGCTTGGGCTCTGCTAGCACTCAGCAGCACTGATCGCTTAACCAGATACCTGTCTGCGACTCTTACTCCAGGGAATGTTTTCCTCAGCAAGACCCAAGCGCGCTCCGTGCTTTTGGGAAGATGCAAGAAGCACTCCGGGTTTCGCAGGAGGGAAAACGGCTCACGGCAGTGCCCAAACGCAAAGCATCGCCCATCATCTTCGTGCTGCCTAAAGCAAACCGGACGCAGGGAAAGGCCGGGGGTAGGAGCACGGAGCGGCTGGCGACGGCGAGGCAGCAGCCTTGGCACGGCACGAGCCCGGCAGAGCTGCCGGCAGCACAGCAGTCCCTTCACGCGTCCTTACTCGCAGCTTTGTTTACAAGCGCCAGGATCTTGCCCTTGCCGTCGCCGTCCCGTCAAGCCCGGGCGAGGGTGGGACGCTGCCAAGGAAATCGCTCGCCCGGGGAAGACTTGCTGCGATAAGAAACAGGCACTGGCCCATTTCCATCCCCGCAGCCAAAACTACCCGGAGTCGGCACGTGGGCGCTTTCCATCCCAGCAGACCCCAAAGAAACCTGCTCCTGGATAAACCCGCCGCCCAGCCGATGCAAGCCGGCTGCGGCAGGAAGCGAAGAGCAGCCGGTGCCTTCCCAGCTGGCACCAGCGCTACCGAACCTCAGGTCAAACAGCCCGGAAACCACCCATGCAAATGCCGGCGGGGGAAGGCTCCACCGTCCCCATCCTCCTCCACCCCGGGGAAGCACGGGGGAGGCAGAGGGATGGCGAGATGGACTTTGAGCAAGGCTCTCAGCACCACTGGGGCAGAAAACCAGCTTTTTCGGTGCAGCGAATGCTTTTCAGGAGGCCAAGGCAGGTGCAGGAGGCGGAAGGCGCAGCCGGGTTAAAGCAAACCCTCCCTGCCCGGCTTGTTTGTCTGCAGCAGCGAGCTGCGCCTGCTCGGGACCGGGCCGGCAGAGGGGACGGGAAGAGGCACGCGGCCTGGCTCTCGTCTCCCGCGCTGGGGTGGTTTCCAGGAGAAGCGGCTCCTCCGTTGCAAAGCCAGAGCAACGCCGCAGCCAGCACGCGGCGACCGGCCCCTCCGAGGTGCTGAGTCAGGCTGGGGCAGGAGGAGCAGAGCTGTGGGGACCCCCCTGCCCCGCTCCCTCACCCCCTGGCTGCTGGGCGTCACGGCCCCTCTGCCTGCTGTGCGCAGCCCGGAGCAGAGGGGGCAGCCGGTTTTGGGCCCCCTCCGTTGTTTTCCAGGAGGGTTCCGCAATGTGGCTGGTGCTGAGAAGACGATGGAGTGCCTCACATCCATCTCCTGCTCGGAAAAAACCCACCTCGTGCAGAAAACGCTTCCTCAACGGCCCAGCCGTGCAGCCCAAGGGCTACCCCCGCCCGGCACCGGGTGTTTACAGCTCTTACTGCCAGCCTCGGGAATTAACCGCGGTCAGGGGAGATCGGCCAGGTCTGAGTGACGCTGCCATCGTTGGAGGCGTTTTAGCAGGACGGCCGTGCTCCCATCTGGCACCCTGCGAGGAGACGTTCCCAAAACCCCGGCAACGCTGCAGGCCCAACCACCCAGCAAGAGCCGGGTGCCCTGGCAATGAGGGGAAGCCGTCTCGGCTAAGACAAACGGGGACAGACTTTCAAGGATGCTGAGGATGATTTGAAACCTTTTGGCCCATCTTCCAGCATCCAGCCCAAAACACCCCACTTGGGAAAAGCTTGGCTGGAGGGAGAGGCACCGACGCTGCTCCCGGGAAGAGGGAATCACGCCAACCCCCACCACATCCCGGGCGGAGGAGAGGCGGCTCCGTCCGAGGACTCACAGCCGGCGATCCCGACGCCGGAGTTTTGCAACCGGCCGGCCATCTGTCCCGACTGTTCAACGAGAACAGGCCTGACCTGACCCGGAGGGTATCGCCGAGGATCAGCAGCAAACAGCCCGGGTGTTTGGAGATCGCCGGCGTTGCAGAGGCACTTATCACCGTAATAACCCATTAGCCAAACGAGCCCAACTCTGCAATCGCTCCTTATAAGGCTGGGGAAGCTGCAGGGAATTAGGGCTCTCCTGAGGAGACTCAGAGCTGAGTCACCCGGCAGCGCTCGGGCCGGGGAGCTGGGCGGCCGCCGGCAAAGGGCAGGCGGCTGAGCACCGGCGCGGTGCTGCCATCACCGGCACCTTCCGGGGATCCCTCCGGTTGCCAAAACCCCAGCAAAAAGCCGAATCGCCGAGCACCGCCGCTGCCTTCGCCCCCTTGGCGGGGAAATCGGGGTGCCGCACGACGCAGGGCCGGCTTCGGGGCGCTGCCAGCCCCACCCAGGCCCGTCCTCGCGGCGATGGCCCAGCTGCTGGCGGCGATGGCCCAAACCCAACGATAACGAAGGGAGCGACGCAGGGCCCTGCCGCGACCGCGGGAGGCAAGCGCCAAGCGCCAAGCCAGGCTGCCCGCCGGCTGCTCCTGCCGCCGCGGCCCCCGGCAGCCGCTCGAGGGGTGCATTACCAAAACACCCCATTATTTGGGGATGGCTCAACGACCGTGGGCCGGCCGCCATTCCCGGGAGCCCCCCGTAAGCACGGCGGGGGCCGGTGGGACTCCAACGCCGACCCCGGGGCATCCCTCGCTGGGCTCCGCCGCCCTCGCCCGCCTCAGCGGGGATCACCCGTGCCCCAGCCGAGGTCCCGGGACGGGACGGCCCCGGACCCCGGCGGCGGGGACCCCTGTCCCTCCCCACGGCCGCCGGGCGAGCCCGGGCACAGCGGTACCGGGCGACAGACGCGAACCGACGGCGCGTCCCGGTCCTCGTTTCCCCCCCCTCCCCCCCGCCCCCCCGAAGCACCGGGAGAAGGGACAGGGCGGCC
>Ga0065711_1043394_pt1 | contig 14750 bp, 8 predicted proteins | sample Hoacrofraction12_FD_59098 | JGI IMG/M metagenome (GOLD analysis project Ga0065711, IMG submission 59098) | Hoatzin crop microbial communities from Cojedes, Venezuela - Epithelial fraction 12 v2 (version 2) | ecosystem: Host-associated > Birds > Digestive system > Esophagus > Crop | place... | reverse complement strand
AGAGGCAATGGCCTCAAGTTGCATCAGGGGAGGTTTAGATTGGATATTAGGAAAAATTTCTTTACTGAGAGAGTGGTCAGGCATTGGAACAGGCTGCCCAGGGAGGTCGTTGAATCACCATCCCTGCAGGTGTTCAAAATAAGAGTAGATGTGGCACTTTGGCACATGGTTTAGTAGGCATTGTGGTGTTGGGTTGACTGTTGGACTTGATCATCTTAGAGGTCTTTTCCAACCTTAACGATTTTATGATTCTATGATTCTATGATCCATTTAATGCACACCAGCTTGATGTGGAAACCAGCTGCAATTGCAGGGATAGCACAGAAACTGTAAAAGCTTATTCAACAAAATACTGCCCTTGACTTTGGCTCAGTATAGGTCAGTTTGTCTCCTTTATAGTCTGGCCAGCGAAAAGGACAGTGTGCAGTGCTCCTTCCCAAGGACAGGTTATATTAGCCTTGACAAACTGCTGTGCTAATCTCCTTTCTGTCTACTACATCAAGAATTTGCTAAGGCATTTTTATGCTGTGCTTCCTAAGTCTCAACCACCTTCATATTCAAGAGGCTTTTCTTGAGCAGAAGAAAAATATTTAATCCTTTTTCACTACTGCTGTTTTACACACATTCTAGGATGTGTTTGGGGGGAGAACCTCCCACTCCCATTGTACAGCATCAGATGCACAATCCCCACTGCAGCAGGCAGGGAGGGGCTGAGAAACCATTTTTGGCTTCCCAGAATTAGGATCATAATTTCTTTGAATGGAAAATCTGAGTCTCTGGAGTGAATGTGTGAAAACTTAAAAAATCAGTTTCAAGAAGCTGGGGTACCTGTTCATGTGTCACTATGTATTTTGGCTGAAAACATTCCTAGCAAGAAGAAAGGCAGTGCTGAGGAGAAATCATTTTCCCTCTGTGAGTGGCAGCACTATTAATCTGTGTGATTAATTCTGTGACTATTAAAGAAACTGCAAGACACTCTCCATTTAGTTAATATCACTTACAAATACACATCTGTCACTCAAAATGCTGTGTACTCAGCAATGTTGTTCTTCTGATATCAAATATTTACGATTTATTCTGATTGTTGCTTTTGGTATTTATCGGCTTGTAGCAGCCAAAAACATGCCAGGCAGCCTGGGGAGGAACTAGAAAAACATTTTCAAATCAGTCTGCCTTAAAGTGAGGTGCTTAAATACAACATCAGATATTTGGGCCTTGATTCACAGAAGTCCTTTTCACCATGTGTCCGAATCCTATGGGGTGGGTGTTCAGCACATGTTACAGCTATTTGCTGGAGAGGGAAGAAATTAAAAGGAGTTTTGCTGGACTGGGGCTATGGCCCATGGCTAGAAGTATCCTCCCGTCTTTCACTGAACAGCGGCCTTTCCCCTTAGGCAGCACTGAAAACAGGAGCAAAATTTGATGGAGATTCACAGACTGTTTTCCTGTGGGGTCATTTCCAGCAGATGGATCTTGATATTGTGTTTACACGTATTTACTTAAATTCTCAGCCTGAATAGTTAGAAGTGCCTGATACAAAACTTCCTCTGCCTGAGTAGCACCAATGGTCTGCAATCCGTTCACAGAAGACACCCCCAACCCATTAATGCATTTTTAAGACTTCACAGCCCTTGTATCTCTTTGGATCTGTGTTTCTGATAACAGAAATTTAGTGGATAAGAAGGAAGCAGCAAACCAACTTATAATAATAGTAACTTAGCAGAATGCCTCTGATGTAACACATTAATTTCTGTCCAAAATACATGCACTGATTTTGAGATAGCTTTTATAAAATTGCTATTAAATTGTGGATGAGTACAACGATAGCAAATATTGCTTCTTATCATGTCATCTTCTTCCTCTTAGGATTCCTAAGGAGCTGAATGAAGCTATGATAATAAATGCAGTGATGTTCAATTTCCATGCCTCAAAAACCAGCTGGGTTTTGACAGAAGGGATGTTTCCCTTCACAATGTAAAATTGTTTAATTTTTCAGATTCTTCTCCTTGCCTGTAACTTCTTACTCAGGTGGCATCTAGTATATATTTTAGAGAAACAAAACAGACTAGATAGACCTAAATGAACATTTGTTCAAGTACTTACTGTAAGGAGTTTGCAAATTGTTAATGAAGTTGGGAAGGAAATTTCAAGTGCAGGAAAAAATTTCTTCTGTGTATTGTATTCTGTTGTTTTCTGCCTGGTGTGACTTTATTTTTCTGTTGTATTTGTATTGCATGTTTTTTTATACCTTGCAAAATGAAGTCACATTGTGTTCTCAAAGCGTTTCTTTCTCAGGTTTTGATAAATGACTGTATTTCCATAGACTTCACTGAATTGCCTCTAATTGAGACCATTTGTTATGAGATGATATCAGAGCTCAAGACCAATGACTGGGTTTTCTCTCCACAATGTTGCTCCCAGCAAACAATGAGATAGGAGGCTCTTCAGAAACATAGAGCCTTTTCTAACTAGCAGTATAAGTCGCTAGTAAATATAGAAGGTTATAACATCTTAAAATAATTTATGGTACTGTCAGGGCTGAAGAAGAAAAGACTCCTCTTGGGAAGCAGTTTCAGCAGGAACTTCAAAAATTGTATGTTTGATAAATAGCACCACAAATAACAATCTTCAAAGTGCAAGGATCAAGGGAACTTTAAATTAGGAATTTAGACTATCAGGTCCACATAAAACTATTATGGAGGAAGATGCTATGACCAAGCAAAAGACAAATATTTATTGTGTCAATGAAATCAACAAGAGAAACATACCTACTGATCTTCTGGGGTCTGAGGTTTGACCTGCCTGTATACCAGGATGTCACTGATAAAAAATGTGAAAAGAATAATATTTTCCATTCATCTAAAATTTTTGAGAATCTTAAACATTTTTTTATCTCATATTCAGGCCCAGAATTCAACATGTCAGGCCCCCCTCCCCCAATAATAATTACAGCTGAAAAAAATGAAATATTACGGCTATCCGATTTTGCAGTGTTTATCATTTTTATCTTTCTGATCTGCATTTTGCTGATAATGTAAAACAATAAGTGGCTTTATCTGGAAATATAGTTTAAAAATGAAAAGCTTTAGCTTGAAAACCTTGATGTTTTCTTTTAAAACAAATTGCACCTAGAGGTCCACTGAAGTGGAAACTCATGAAAAGTACTGCTTCCTACTAACTGGCATTTTCCAATGAAAAACATTTTATTGGAAGATTCATGACAAGTTCTAGCACTTGTTATAGTCTGTGGCTTTTGGAATCAATACCTTATTGAGGACCAGGCAGGAGTCACTTGCCTTAAAAGAATGGTCCGCTTACCCATAGGTTATCTAAGGGTGGATGGATAGATCTGCTTTAAAATTAGTTCCTCTTGAAAATACCAAGGTACATAAAATGTTAAATTTTGTAAAGGCTCCCTTCAGCTCATGTGGACATAACCACTCACCATCTTGAATTTAGAGCGCATTTGCATTCTGCTACTGTTATCTTGGTTCCTTTGCCAGGACCACATGCTTTGACAGAGATAAGAAAGAGGATTTGCTGTTTATAAATGCTCGTTATAACTGTAATGAATGAGATAACACGGATTAACAAAGAAATTAAGAGTTCTATTCTTTGAGGAACAAGGTACCCCACTCCATCAATCCATTTAAGTACTCAACATTAAACAGGTGAGTCGTTCTACTGATCCTGATTTCTTATAGTTCAAACACCTGTTCTGGTGTTTTACTAACACATGGACCTTGCAACCTTCCACTTGTCATCAAAAAATCTTTTAAAAATAAAACTAGTCAGAAACAGGAAAAATATGCTTTGACAGATTGAACACAATCTGTCCATACCTTGATGTGTCTAAACAGTCACATAAAATAGTTTCTGTATGTCCACATCTCTGTATATTTGTGCATTGCCTTCTTGTTCAATGTAATGCTCTCTTTTGAGACATTGTTTACACCATGGTGTTTAGAACAAACTTCCTTATTTCCCTTTTAAATTACTGTTTGAGTTATGGTATTGATTTCAGGACATTTCTGATGAGGAATCACTGTCTATTCATAGAGAAGAAAGAATACAGACACAACATCTCTGAGACACAGATACCTGGGTATCAGAGAAAAGAATAGTGATATTTTCCATGTCTAAAGAGGTTTCAGGCCTCATGAACATTTCAGGGAGAAGCCCAAACCTAAGCCATAACAACAGCCTCATCTTGGAATGGCCTAAATATCCCATGAAAATATGGAATAGAAAATATTGCTCGAAAAAAACACCATCCTCCTGGTAAACCAAAGCTTTAGGATTTAACTAGTCCCCTGTGTAAACACGCAGATACTCACACAAACGTATTCCCCTCCACACACCTATGCCTCTATACGTTTTACTTCTTTTCTGTAATGAGTCTTACAGAGCTGGAAACAGTTAACTTGCACCTGATTTGGGTAACAACCAGCCTCACTGGGACTGGTGTACTGATTGTAACACTAAAACCTTGGAATTTGTCTTTCAGCCTCACTCTTGAAAGTGGGCCCAGCAACACATCTGCCCACCTGCCTGCTTACCTGTCTCCTGCTATTTCTACTGAATGGATCACTGAGGACAGTTTTCTCAGATGTGCAAAAGCAAATTACAGTGATGGGAAGTCTGTGTGTTGAGAAGGGAGACCACAGAGTGGGAATAACAGCAGTCCTTAGGAGAGAGGTTGCTTAATATGCTCTACAGAGGTGTTCCTTAATAGCAACAAATATGTTGCCCATGACCTGGCTTTTCAAAGTTGTTTCTTTATCACCACCACTTCCAGTGTAGGGGGAGGGATCCAAAAAAGACAAAAACTACAGAAAAAAAGACATCTCTTTAGAAATTAATTTAACCAAGAAAAGCTTTCTAAAGGAGCTGAGACAACTGCTTGTCCTTCATAGGGCTCTTTTTTCATTAAGTTGCTACCTTCCCAGTGTCTTTTTTTTACTGTCTTGCTCTCTCAACAGTTGAAAACCATCACAGGTGTTTAAAACGTGTGCTGAGTCCCATGCTGTTACACGTATGCAAAGCAGCCATGCAATGCTCAAAAGGCAGCCTGGCCTCTCCACTGTTGCTGCTTGCCAGTTATGGCACAATGGATCTTATTTGTAGCCGAAGTTGTACTCTCTCTAAATTCCTTCCTCAAACTGGCAGTTTTAGGAGAAGCTAACTGCACTGCATAAGCTGTGATCCAAAATGCAATGTCAGGGAGCTGTTCCACCAAAACTACAAGACCAACCTCATTTTAATACACGTTACCCTGATGTGCTCCCTCTGGATCCGGGCAGGCTTCAGCTCAGTGTCACATTCAGGAGTTTTGCTGACGTGATCCTTTGCCAGCTAGATAATCACCTCTTAAAACCAGGCAGGCAGGCAGGCAAGCATCTTTATCAAACGAGCGCATTTCATGATCGTAAAGTGCCGTCTTCAGAGTACTTCCAGACCACACACTGTGATTGCAGGCTGCCTGCCCCCCACCCTCTTAAATTAAGGAGCCCTCTTGTGCTTATGATGGGACTATTGCACATGTTGAACCTTGGCATTTCCAGATCCATTTCTCTTCTTTAAAGCCTTATTGCTTCTACGCAACTGGCAGAGTCCTGCGTTTCAAACAGATCTTTAATGCATTCATTTGCACCTAACTTTGCCCCAGAAAAAGTCACAACAGGAATACCAAGCTGCCATCAGCTTGATGTACACACAAGTATTCGACTCAGTCTGACTTCGGTTAAGCAGCCATCGCCTTCAGAAAGATTCCACAAAGAGATGGCAAAAAAGAGAAAATTGTCAGCGTATTTATCGTACCCGCTTCCCATCTGCAATGTTCACTGTAGTTCCACCAGGCCAGGTATGGGGAAGGCTGTGGCACATTGCACTTAGTGGTATAATATTTCTGCAGTATTACAGTCATTGAACCAGGTATGAGGATGAGACATACATATAAAATGAGACAGAAGAGAAGAAATAGAGACAATCTCAACAGTAAGCTCAGCCCTATGAGTCTCTTCTCCCCCTTCCTTCCCCCTCCCATGGCAGGAAGGTCATCCCACCTCCTCTTTTGGAGTGGTTAAATTCAACTCTCCTGATGAGAGGACTGACTGCTTGGAAGATTTTGAATCCAAAGAGAGTCAAAGTCAATCTCAAATAATCTTAATGTAAATTTTCTACTCTTGTGGTAAGATTACCTCATTATTCAGGGATTTCAAGACATGTCTGCAGGTCTTTCAAATTGGAATAGCTTGACTTGTCCCAGGCTAGCCTATTCAGCTGCCCATGGCCTTAGAAATCAAGACTGTAAATCACATTTTTTATAAAGATCAAAATAAGGTATGAATGTACATATTTGTGGTCAGATTTTGTCACAGTAGGCATTCTTTTTTGTCATTCTCCAGCAGATGAATATGTAACAGGAAATGATTTATACATCCCTTTTTTTTCTCCTGATGTCATTTAATAGAGGGCTAAAGCTGAGTTAAATAAGGTGGGGTTTTCTCAGTTTTTGTTTTTGTTTTTTTTTAAACAGTCAGGTATCAGATGTAGTGGCTTCTACAAAACAAAGTACAACCTTAATAATTTATGCAGCCTTTGAGAAAAGAAGGGATTAGTGTGGTGTATCCTCAACCTAGAAATTACTGTTGTTCCAAAAGAATAATAATAATGAAAAAAAGATTAAGCGTCCATATCCAGGCTAGAATTGCTATTGTAAATGAGGCTGTAGACTGAGGAATTGACCTTTTAAGACAGAACAGCAGAATATTTCTGTGAATTATGGGATACCCATACAAGTTGACATCTATCTACAGCCTGTGATGATTCACACTAGCTAGAGAAATGATGCGCTATGATGTGGACCTTGCCGCATACGTAATCGGGAGTGTGAAATGAACAGTGCTATTATAAGTAGCTGAAATGTCCCTGACAAACAGTAGTCCCAAGGAGGTAATTTTGAAATCCCAGGACTCTGAACCTATGCTTTCATTCATCTTAGGGAATCAGAGAGGAAGCCCCGCTGCCACAATCAGCCTATTACCTTTTCATGGCGGTATGCTTTCTGAGATGTATCTTCTTCTGCTTTGCTCTGACTTTTAATGATGGAATAATCTTTGGTTCCAGATTTTTTCTAGGAAGTCTGAGTTGCTGGGAAATCATGGAAATCGATATGATGCCTGCATCCAGGAAGCTTTCTTTATGATCCCTGGCTAAGTCTGCTAGAGTCAATGCCTGTAATTCTGGCACAGGAACACAGATGCAGGGAAATGACATTTCTGTAGAAATCTCTTAAGGCACAGTCCTTGCTTGCTTTGGACGGGCCTGCAAAGCAGGAGCGAGGAAACACTTGCTTTTCTATCCATTATGCAATGACATTCAGCGAAGTGTTCCCTGGTGGCAGGGTGATGACTTGGGATGTGGAAGATTCAGGTTCAACTCCCTGGTTCACTGCAAAGGCAGCAGAAAGGAATAATATGCTCCCACATTTCATCTGCTCTAGTTCGCAGCCACGTATGAGCACAAAGGCACCTTCCTTGCTTTAGCCCAGCAGACAAAAGTGGTTAGTTTTAACACGGATCAGTTACCACACCATTGCTTATAACCTGGCTTGCAAAGTTAGGTGCCCCTTCAGAGGCTTGTGAGTGTCATGACCTAAACTGAAAAGCAAAGGATGAGCAAAATATATTCCCACTGAGCTTGCTTCGATGGTGATGTCTGCATTATTAAGCATCACATAAGTCTCTTCACCCTTTGATTTCTTATTGCATCTTCAGACCTGTCTGTAAAGCACTGAACACAATTTTAACACTAGATAAATCATGGGAAAGAATAACAGTTTCTGACCGCTTACACTACATGATTTTTTTTTCTAATCTGCCCTTTCTGACAGCTCTCCACAGATTCCAGCCATGGGCTTGCATGCTGTTCTCAAATTTATGTACTTTTGACTGCAGCCTAGCTGTCTCCTACACAGCTAAACAATTATTCAAATATTGGTTCTTTGATGTTAATACCACCTTTTATTGCTTCATCAATACCAAGCACAGGGTGAAATAGAGCCAGCTGCAACTTTTTAAGGCATAGAGATCATGGTCATGAAGATGACAGAATCAAATTCACCTTGTCTATAGTTTATGGTTTTTCTGCTATTCCTCACACCAGTGACAATTTTCTGGCCACAAAAGTGAAATACTAAATTCACTAAATGCACCTAAGGAGAGATGCTTCAAGTCCTCCTGATAAGTAAACATCAAGTGCCCTCAAAGGTGTTACATCACGATGAAATCAGATGTGCAGATTTTCTATTTTGCGAAGGAAAAAAAAATGAATCCTTTCCAGCAACACATTCAGTTTCATTTTTCTCCTTAGCAGATTAACTCTCTTCGTTGTATGTCAAATTTTGAAACATTTTTTGCCAGATTCTCAGCTGGGAAATTTGCAGCCCCAAGTAAATGAGATGTTGAAATGTTACAAGTAAAGCAAGTCCAGTGTCAGTAACTGTGCATGTGTTTCCTTATCTGGACATTTAGTTGAGCAGAGATTCTGTGAAACTCTGAAGACGAACTTTGTTCCTCTAGGGCTATCTGGGGTTGTAGGTAACTAAAACCTGTTTGTGTGCTTATGTTCTCTGTGTTGCTTAAAAAAGATCTTAGTTTATGACAGCACAAGAGGTCACCATTACATGGTAACGCATGAAGCAAAAGATCAAGTACAGCAAAATTCACTGGTACAAATCATGGCCTAGCCTGTTTTAAATGGATATAGTTACCTGGCAGCTCATGGGGTACAGCTATGTCAGATCAGCTGAGAACCCAGACAAAGGAGGCCTTAGAGTGGTGAATAAAAGGAAAAGAGTTTGCGAATTTGCCTAGATCAAGCACTGCTCTTCTGTCAAGCACTGCTCATTTGTCATCCTGCTACAGCAAATCCATTTACACAGAATAGTTGGGGAAATTGTCAGAACAGACGGAGGCTTTGCCCTCAGAAAAGGTAGCAAAATCACAGAATCATTTAGGTTGGAAAGGACCTCTTGAAATTCTCAGGTTTGATTGTCTTGGCTGGCGAGACAGGGAGCAGTCATACTCCCACAGTATTTAATAAAATCTGTCACTCAGATGAGAGAATATGGTACTGAGAGCATAAACCAAACAGGCTAGGGTACAGGAGAAAACACTGAAAACTAATTACAATACCTGGTAAATGTTTTCTGCTGAAATTATTTGACACATAATGGGTTTTGATTAAAACTAATATTTTTGCAGGTAGCATTTGCTTTCTGCATTTCTTAACTTTTTTAAGAAAGCCAACCACTCTGAATGGCTTTCTTTTTACTCTAAGGAACTATATTTCTAAAAGAAATATATAATTAAAATTTTATAAAACATATATATTTATTTATATATACTTACATGTATTAATATACATAAAGTAGAAAATAACTTCCAAGTAACTATAATTAAGGATTGACCGAGACCTAGTTACAATTTTTTTCATACAGATTCCTGTTGCTCACGTGTCCCAAATACAGTCGCCTTCTGGAAACACAGAAGCCCTCAATCAGCATAAGAGTTTCAGCAAAGTGCTAGGGTGTGTTTAATGCAGCAGCATGGTGACTCTCCCTTTTTTGGGACACTGTGACACTGCACGGCTTTCCCAGAGTGAGGGCATATGGCAAGGGCAAAGGCAGCCACCTGTGCACGCATCCCAATCACTTTGCAATATTGCTAAATACGAGAAAACAGAAACTCCTAAAAATAACAATTTATAATGCTATTATAGCTCAGGAAAGCCAGAAGAGGATTAAATGGTCTTTCCCCCAGGAAACAGAGACAGTCAGCTCAAAGATACCATTAAAGGCAGTCATGAATGCCATGTTCCCATCCTTACCCTGAAAAGGACTCCTCCCAACAGGTTTTGATGAGCAAAAACAAAGGAGTGGTTTATTTCCCAGAACTTCCTCTCAGCCATTTCTCAATAACGGGGGACGTTCCACTGGCCTGTCTCCTAATGGGTGACTCCAGACACGAACACAACACCGAGTTGTCTGAGCTGGCCATATTTCCTACCCACGCACAGGATCTCTCTGCCTTGAAGGAACAGCACTGCAGCAAGAGAGAGGAGTACTACACGGGTAGGGAAGCAACAGCTGAACCATGGAGCATTAGTTTCAAGGTAGAAGAAATTTCGCAACATAATCATCTGTCTTTTTATAATGTATACAATGCCAGGGGTTTGTTGATTTGTTCCTGTGCTTATTTTTGTTATACTAAATTTGATTAGAATGAACCTTCCCTCTGGGTGAATTGGCAAACCATAAAGTAGAGATACACTGAAGCCTATTATAAAGTCAAAATCTATAAATAAATTTAGAGTTATACAAAACAATGCTAGGCATACTGAGCATTTTATTATTCAATATGTCTTTTTGCTAGTGGCATATCTACTTAATTCTGAGAGATCTGTGTTTTACTAAGCCTGGCAAGCATTTAATAACTAGCATTTTACAGCAACTTTTGTATAAACAAATATTCAAAGGTGCTTTTCAAAGATCCTAGCTCTTTTCTTCAGGAAACAAATGGAAATTTAAAGCTCTTTGGAAGGTTATGGACATTTTCTACCTCATGAGTGAAAAAGAAACTTGGATCGAAACCGCTCAGACCGAAACCTATGACTACTTCTGGTGGAGCGGAGTGTTTTTATACAGACAGATCCATAAGCTTACATGCAATTTTGATACCTAAATGAGATGTTTGTGCTTCTTACCTGAACAACAGAGCTTTCAGTTTACTAAAACTAAGAGGTTTCTCTATTTATTGTATAAAGTAGCTCAATTCTAATCAAAAGCCGTAATTCAGATGCCTAATGCTGGAGGACGTGAATATCATACGTGGCTGAACTGGTCTACCATGGCATGTGGGTCCCAGGATTCTTGAAATCAGTGGCATTCAGACCTTGCCATGCAATCTTTGTGTGAAGAGCAGCTGTCCACTGAGACTTATTCTCTATCTAAACCCACAGATTTGCAGAAGCATCTGTCTGTGTTTCAAACCCACAGCTATCTGAATGCTGGCAGTTTAAATTCACAATAATTTCCCAAATTTAAACAATGTTTTCCTGATTCACATCAAAACCAAACTACCATAATGAAATGCATCCATTTACACTCTCTGCATACGTAAATTTAAATAACTGATATTGGAAAGGGTCCAATGTAATAGGTTTCCTCTATCACTATAATTTTTGAGCTACTCCGTATAAAATTGAAAGAAAAACACTTTAAGTAATTTCAAAGTTCAAAGATGTTAAAATCAGTTGCAAAAATAAAATGAGGCATCAGAGGTTTAATTTCAAAGACCCTTATTTTCACAATTCAGCATCCTTAGTTAGGGCCTGCTTTTCAACTGGACTAACAACAAACAAATCATCCTAAAACAATGGGGTGGGATAAACGCACAGTACTTTTGAGCATCTTGGCATTTTCTTAGATCAGATACAGACTCCCAAGTGAAGCAACCAATAAGTTCTCTCCTCATTGCTGTCATGGGGGTCACGCTGCCATTTGACTGGAGAACACTAGGAATCAAATGTAATCCTCCATGTGTCTTTGAAGCATAACGGAGTTGAGCAGGAAATCTCTGTCTGTTTTGTGGATGGATAACCCAGGTCCTGGTAATTCTATGAGAAAAGGAGAGTCCTGTCTCCAGCTGCAGGAAACACAAGGAGCGGTGTCAGGCTGTGTCAACTGAGGCTCTGCCCTCTGGATTTCCCCCTACATTTTCATTTGTGCTGAGTAAGGGCAGAAATTACCTCAGTCCTTACACAGGATTTCTTCTGAAGTCAAACAAAATTTCATCCACATCAATTTGGTATGAAATTTTTTGAACATTGCAGTTATGATTAACTGAAGCTATAATTAACTGTATGTTTACATACTGATTTCAAAGCCCTAGTAAATGTCAGGGGAAAATAAAGCAGAAATCTCCGTTAGGTTTGAAGTAAGATGAGCACACGATTTTCCAGGTAGAAGAGCAGCTGAGTATCTGAATGATGCTCGTTAATACTATTCCCAGTTGAAAATGTCTTGAGCTCAGTAAGTTTCACTTGATGAATATTTCTAGACCCAAATGGTTGAGCCCTAAAGCCAAACACATAGTTGATCCATAGGTCAATTCCTAATTAACTCATTTTGATAATACAGAACACGTAGCATTATCAGCAAGCCATCAGCCTCCACAGAGAGTTGTAAATTCCACTGCTCTGCATATTCAACACTTAATACATTAAAATTTATTTAAATTTAGATAATATATATTATTTTTAATAATTCAATTTATTGTATTTTCTTTCTCTTTATACTTATGAAATCCATATCTCATCCCATTTTGTCGTATCATTTACAAAATTTCCAACTTGTAAATAAATCATCACAGCACTTTTTACTCCTTACACTAACTTAGTTTAAACACGACTCTCTCGTCTCAGAATGCTACCATATTTTACATGGATATGGTGCATTCATCGTGTTTCCTGTTCTGCATTTAGTGATGCACATTAATCTTCAGATCAAACACACTAAGCTAAATGCCATTAAGACACATTCTAGACTCCAGTTCTGTTTCAAGAACGTCAAATACCCTATGGTTTTGAAAGCATCAGCCCAGAGGTTAGGCACGGTCTGCTGTGTGAAGAGCAGAAGAGGCTATTAAACCAAATGCAGGTAATTGCAGCTTGATATCTTCTTTTGTCCCGAACTGTTGTACATCAAAATCCCTTGTGAAAGAAGACAGGAAGGAAAGAGAATTCCTTTATAGCAAAGACACAATCCATAAGATAATATCTACAATCCTTTTGTATTTCTGACACCCCAAAAGTCAAAACTGCAACAGGTTTGGTTGCTGCAGTAATTCATATTGATTTACCAAGCTGCAGTTTTCATTGTCATTGTCATCATTGTGTCTGGATTTGTTGAATGAAATTTAAAAAATCTGAAGAAGAAATTAAATTACACCAGAGAGGTAAGTTGTTAGACTGGAGTTGAGTTTTCTGCTTCATAGAATCACAGAATCATAGAATGCTTTGGGTGGGAAGGGACCTTTAAAGGCCATCTAGTCCGATGCCCCTGTGGTGACCATGGACATCTTCAAGCAGCTCAGGTCGCTCAGAGCCCCGTCCAACCTGACGCTGAATGTTTCCAAGGATGCAGCATCTACCACCTCTTGGGGTCACTTCATTTTTACTTGTTTAAGAATACCTAAAGGCTATTTTTGCAGCACAAACTAGATAAAAATAGCTATGGCCCTTGCTCCCTACTGAAGTAATTTGAAAAGAGTTTTCCAATCTACAGAAAACACTGCTGAATTAAGAATCTGTTGTTTCCCTGAGAAAACACCAAAATTTAAATGAGCAGTTTCCACTCTGAGAGCGTCTTTGTGATAATGCTTGAAATCAAATGTACTTGGCTGTTCTCATACCAGGGTTGAAGTTGTCTCGGTGTTTTTTTCCTGAGCCTTGTGATCATTAGATCGGATTAACAAAAGAACTGCCCAGCTACGCTGACAAGTAAGGACAGCTACAAGTTCATGAGAGAAAGAAAAAGTAACTCCTATCCTGATCCTAAAAGGATTACCTCTGCCACAGAATAAATTTTGCATTATAGTGGGATGAGCACTGAGAAAAGTTTGTACTTTATTTTGAATATTTATGTTTGCTGTAATCTTTTTTTTTAAATATAGGAAGAAACTGAGCAGTTATGTCAATTCTGTCATCATCAGCGAGACAGACTTTCCAGCCAGATGAGCAGGTTGAGCAGCTTACGCAGCCTGTCCCCTCTTCAAAGTGATGGACTGTTGATAATTGACATTCACATTTATTTAAAGACATCTGAATTCTGTTATCTGTTCCTCAGGCATGAGTGAATTGGCAAATTTGCTCAGTTGCAAATCAAGAGCCTCAATACATGTTGTGCCTGAAGCCAGCAAACTTGCTGAGCAAAGTGTACAATGAGTTGTTTAACGCTAAGGTTACCTCATGATTCACCACCTTGGCCGAGTGTCCTAGATCTCTTGTTTTTTGCCACAAGAGTTAAGAAGCACTGGAGCCTCCCCTGACATGTGACAGGCTCCACTGCAAGGGCTTACAAGCACCAACGATTCCCAGAAGGAGAAAATGGTCCCCAGGCTGTTCACAATCCCACTGAGCACTACCTACATTGCTGCATCATTAGGCTGAGATCAACTCTTTTGCCATCTTCTCACGATTTTGCAGCCAGTAGGGACAACATATTCTCTCAGTATCCAGTGGGAATCTCGCCATGGACTTGCAATGAAGCCAAGATTTTAAATGAAGTTGTCACATGGTGAGGAAAAGAGGTATTGCTTTGGCTTTCTGTGAAAATGAAGCTGAGCGAACGTGATCCTTCCTTGTGCTGTAACCCCGATACAGCCCCGCATGGCGTGAAGTGGCTTCAGAGATGCTCAGAGACACGTGGCAGAAAATGGCAAGGAACTGTTTTTTCTGAAGATGAGGTTGTAAGCACTTAGAGGCAGAGTGTACAGGAGGGCATGGCAGCAAGTGAGAACATTTTGAGGTGGGGGCCTAACTCCCTCCCCTGTCTGGGGACAGGATAATGTGACTTACACAGACAGAATCACAGAATCACAGAATGGTAGTGGTTGGAAGGGACCTCTGTGGGTCATCTAGTCCAACCCCCCTGCCGAAGCAGGGTCACCTACAGCAGGCTGCACAGG
>Ga0065711_1043401_pt1 | contig 14751 bp, 6 predicted proteins | sample Hoacrofraction12_FD_59098 | JGI IMG/M metagenome (GOLD analysis project Ga0065711, IMG submission 59098) | Hoatzin crop microbial communities from Cojedes, Venezuela - Epithelial fraction 12 v2 (version 2) | ecosystem: Host-associated > Birds > Digestive system > Esophagus > Crop | place... | reverse complement strand
TCCACATAGCATCAGTGGCATGATGTGTAGAAGGGATCCTCTCTTTGAATGTCCAGCCCAGCACTGGCAGTCTGGGTACTAAGAGGCGTGGTGGTTCAGTACCAACCACTTCTGAAGCAGCTCGAACTCCTTCACATACTGCCAAGATCTCTTTTTCAGTTGGAGTGTAGTGGGCCTTGGATCCTCGGTATCCCCGACTCTAGAACCCGAGGTGTCGACCTCAAGTCTCCCCTGGTGCTTTCTGCCAGAGGCTCCAGGTAGGGCCATTGTGCCTGGCTGCAGTGTAGAGAACATTTTTAGCATCTTGTTCTGACTGGACTTACCCAAGTGCTACTGCATGAACTCTACTGCATGAACTATCTGCCATTTAATTTGCTCTAAGTCTTGTCATTGCTGAGGGCCCCAGTCGAAATTTGTTCTTCTTCTGGGTCACTTGATAGAGAGTTCTTACAATCTGACTGTAATTTAGGATATGCATCCTCTATTCTTCTGCTGTATTGACCCACACAATGTCATCAATGTGTTGCAGGTGTTCTGGAGCTTTACCCTATTCCAGTGCAGTCTGGATGAGTCCATGGCAAATGGGAGGGCTGTGTTTCCACCTCTAGGACAGTCAGTTCCGGGTGTACCGTTCACCCTTACAAGTGAGAGCAAACAGTTGCTTGCACTCCGCTGCCAAAGGGATGGAGAAGAATGCATTAGCAATGTCAGTGGTGGCATACCACTTGGCTGCCTTTGACTTCAGTTCACACTGAAGTTCTAGCATATCTGGCATGGCAGCACTCAGTGGCAGCATGACTTCATTCAGATCGTGAGAATCTACTGTTAGTCTACTTTCCATTAGACTTTCTCACTGGCCATATGGGACTATTAAAAGGTGAGTCTTCCTAATTACTTTCTGGGTCTCCAGTTGACGAATCAGGTAGTGACCTGTTCCCCTTCAGCAACCCCAAAACAAAAGGATCCTCTGAGAGACCGGGAAGGGTAGACAGCTGTTTAATTTCCTCTGTCTCCAGGGCAGCTATACCAGAAGCCCACCGATACCTTTTTGAGTCCTTGAAATACCCTCTGCTGAGGTAGTCTATGCCAAGGATTCACGGAGCCTCGAGGCCAGTCACAATGGGGTGCTTCTGCCACTCCTTCCCGGTGAGGCTCACTTCAGCCTCCAATACACTCAGCTCTTGGGATCCCCCTGTCACTCCCGAAATACAGGTGGGTTCAGCGCCTTTGTAGCTTGATGGCGTCAGAGTACACTGTGTACTGGTGTCCACTAGAGCTTTGTACTCCTGGAATTCTGATGTGCCAGGCCGTCGAATCCACACAGTCCAGTAAAAGTGGTTGTCCCTTTTCTCCACCTGGCTGCAGGCAGGGCCATTCTAGTTCTGGCCATAGTAGTTATTGAGGAATGGATTTGTTTTTCACACATGGTTTACCCCATGCTTGGTACTCACATCTTGTAAAAAACAGTCAGAAGTTCCTCTCCTAGGATCAGAAGTAAAATCAACCTTTCTATTTTGTCTGGTGCATTGCCCACTGTAAACTGGTGCAGCAATTTCCTGGGACAACTGTCTTCTGTGAATGTTTTTCCTTGTAATTAATGTACCCTTGTCTTTTGCACCAAGGTATTTTTTCCATCCCAACTACTGTTGTGTGTTTACCGTCTCTCTTGAGGAGGGGCACATTTTCTCCTAATAGCTGAGACACTGGCCTGTACAGGTGAGGAGTAGGATCTATCCAATTTTTCAAACAGGTTTTCGGATTTTTCAGACAGCCTTTCCACAGCTGAAATGCAGACTTTAGGGAAGAAGAGAAATTCTCTTTGTATTGCTGGAGCTGGCCAGCCATTTCATTCACCCTTGGTGGCTCTTCTGCTTTCCAGCCCACTGTTGCCAATGAGTTGGCTTACAGTGAGGGTGCACTCTGTACAAACTTCCGCCACTTGGGTTGTTCACGTTGGCCTTTGTCTCAATCTGTGGGTGACTGCGGGTTGTCCAGGTCATAATAAATGAGCTCCTGCACAGCTACTTCCCTCAGATACTGAACCATCGATCTGAACACGTAGGGCATTTTAGATGCTCTTAAATTTTTTGCGTAGGGGATGCAGGTGTCAACATAAAATGTCCTGTGAATGTTTTTCATCCCAGTAACAAAGGGACATAACTAAGAAGGAGGCAGAAGTGAGTTTGCAAGAAAATTAACTGGCACTTAGCTAAGCAAAGATGGTACCATTTACAAACTATTTTTTCTGGTTGAATTAGACACTGGCAGTAATTGAGAGCCAATTCCTGAATAAACTTAAAGCAGTTTCTGACATGTCCTAACTGCCTTGTATGAATGTGTATATATTTAATTTTTAAAAAATTCGCTTTTGACTCTTGTTTGAAAAACAGTGCTTTACACCACTTCAAAAGCTACCAACGCTATCAAAGAGGTGATGCACAAGTACTCATTCGCAATATTACCAAAAATCATGAACTGAGTTGTATGCCCAAAAGGATGGGATTGATTTAGAAATCATAAACCTAAAAAATAATGTCATCTTCTTGTGATGTTCCTTGTTTATATTTGTTAGCTTTTCTCTGAAATCCTGAGAAGCAGAAGATAATCCAATTTAAAAAGAAATAATAATAAAGCTGAAATGGTTGTTGTACAGTTTGGATAGATGGACTTGTAGAAAAAAATTAGTATGACATCTCCAGGACTGCTGTCAGTATGTAATTTCATTAGTGTAATTGGCTCATACCTATTTTATAGTATGTGGATCACAGCTCCCCTGCAATTAAAAAAAACCAGATTTGCCTTCTTGCTTCTTTCTTATTTCCCTGAAAATATAGTTCTATATCTAGAACTGTGAAGGTGTCCTATGCTACAACACTGAAGACAAAGTAAAGCCACTTACTTCTGTGTGTCCTGGACTGGATGCAGTAAGACCAAATATATTTATGTGGTACCATATAAAGTGAGCGAGCAGTTGAGCCCTAGCTAGGAGGCAGAACTTGCGTAATCATTTCGGTTCTTATTTCATTGCTTCAAGGTTGCATTCCGCCTTGGTAGGGAAATAGTTAACCTTGCAGTCTTGTTTAATGTCACTAACCTCAGTGGAAGTAAGCACGAGCTTCAGAAATTTGATAAAAGGGGCCTAAATACAAGCTTGTTTATCTTCTTCAGTTTAACAGTGCATAACTATTGACCCAGTCCCAATGTGTGTTGTCGTAATGTGGGACTGAAAGAGAATTTTCCAGCCAAAGCAGTAGTCAGTGTGTTATGCCAGACAACAAAATTTATATCCAGATAATTTTTATGTTGGGTAATTAATGTGTTGATTGAAGACTCCTTTTGTTGTGGTTGTTTTTAGAAACTGAAATTTGCAGTAAAATACTGGAATAACTGCAGTTAGCTAATATAAGAAACTGTGTCTTCTGAGATGACTTGTGGTCTGATATTGATGATAAATTGTTCTACTGGGTACATTATGCAACTGTGACTCACAAAACCTTTAAACAGTAGTAAAGAGCTAACACACAATATATGGCCTCCATTTTAATGGCAGTGGTGCTGTCACTCCTCAAAAGCGGTGAACTACCCATTGTAGCTACTTGGCAAAAATTATTTTATATCTGTTTTACTCTGTACATTAGTTCAAAGATATGATAATCTATCTTCTGTATCAAGGAGTGAAGCAATTCACAAGTTTGTGATTATTTTGCCTCTCCATTATTAGTGTCTGAGCAATGATAGAAGTTATTCTTTTCTAAGATGACTAAATAATAATTAATAAACTGAAATTTAAAAATATTTCTTAAAATAATACTCTTTTTATGTAAAAGAAAGTAAAGAGAATAAAAATCCTGTAACTCAATAGACCTGACATTGTTTATTCCTGAAAATTTTTATGTAAAACATACAAATTTCGGAGTGCTTGCTGGGAACTATAAGAAGGTTAATAGCAGAATTGTAGTTCATACTTGTGTAATCCTGTACGTTTAGGGTATAGTTTTCCCTAACCCTTTTATACCGAACAGCTAAAAATGTCTTTTTTAGAATTTCTTCAAAGATTTTGGAAGTTGAAATTTCATATACAAATATTGTGTGGGAGGCTCGCAATGAAATGAAAGGTGCAATGCGTTGGTTGATTTGTGATGCAGAGAATTATATACTTCTCCATCAATTAATACTGAGTCAAGCACTCCAGCTTAGAATTGGAGGGTGCTTTCTGCCTTTTAGCTGAGTAATAAAATTGTGTTCATGATAACTTTTGGCCATCAGATATATCATGGTATATTTTGCAAGAATAAGTTTATTAATTCTATTGTCCTTGGCTAGACTCCAATTGCAATAATTACATTCTGGCTTTCTAAAGTCACTTTTGAAGAAATATCAAGTATAGCCTTCCTTTCTTTTCCTACAATGGAATCGAAAGAGTTCTGTAATAGTAATTTTTGTGTGTGTGTGTTAAGGGGTTGTACTTGGGAAGATGAGAGAATGTGCTTTTAAAATCTTTTTGAGGTGTCAGTGTATTGAATGAAAGTAAGATCTACAGCACAGATGAGCATATCTGATCTAATGGTGTTGTGAACATGAATATCCTACAGAATGTGGGTAACTGTCTCAGTTAAGTCTATCCATAAGTGGAAAATCACAGTAGTTGCTGGCTTTCACTGTAAGAGTGAATTAAGTAGAGGTAAGTGGCCTTAGAAAGGATGCTGGAAGTCATCCATAGAACAGTGTTGTGACATAGAGAAGGCATCTTTCTGATACATGACTGATTCAGCCCAGGTCTGGCCTTTGGGTCATAATTTGGGGAAGAAATGTGGTACTGAGTTTTGGCCTGCAGTCTGGCACCGAGACTGTTCTTGCACAGCAGCACAGAAGCAGCCACTGAGCAGCCATTTCACAACTAGAGAAACAGCAAGTGCCTGAAGAGTAGGCCAATCATTCTTATTTACCTACAATTAATAATGTTCTTTCCTAAGATTTTAAGCAAACTTTGCCTCTGTATCACCCAGTGGGGTCTGCTTTTCTGTGCTTGACTGATCTGGCAGATCTGGTGTAGTCCTATGCTGGATTACTACAATGCATTTATTTTACCTGTGAAATTTGTGTGTTTGTCATATACATTTCTGAAGGTGTCCTTAATTGTTCTTTACCTCCTATGCAGAATCAAGGACATGATGAAATGGATATGTGGGCATGATATGATTCCCAGTGAGTTGATCCATTGGTATACACTAGCACAGAAGGATGACCTAAATGAGTATGTCTGTGCTGGAGTTAATTCTAGTGGTTGCTTCATTACAAAAAGATGGATAATTTTAAAGTAAATGGTAATTTTAAGTGCAATGTGATACAGAGACAACCAAGCTACTGCTGACACAATCAGTATGCTGCATCGTGCAGCGTAACATTAGGCAGGGGTGCTATTTTGAATCTCAAAGGTACTTTGTAGGTAGGCTTTTGAGCTTGTGTCCATCATTATCATACTGCTTCCACATGTGGAACTAAAAGTCATTGCAAACTTAGGGATTTTCAGCATTGCATTCCATTGTACAATGTAGACTAACACACTTAATGCGTGTAGGACTATTTGCAAGATTCTAAAAAAAAATCCTGCTCTCTTATAGACTTTTACATACATTTTAATTTGTTTGTTGGAGGTTCATGATGTCATATTCTGTAGTTGCATGGAAATCATGGGCTCTGTGTAGGACTAAATGAGTCAATCTGTGAACAGGTTTGTGTTAATACCATTGGATGCTGTAACTGGTGGTTATGAGGCCATGCATATCATACCTTTTTTTTTTTTAATCATTCTGATGTGTTCTAGGTTCTGCAAAGTTCTTGAAATGTGAAAGTATCTCTGATGATAATCTGTGGATTTTCTGGTTCTTTCTTGTGCACAGCTGAGGAATAGCAGCCATAGATAGATGAGGAGTCAAACAGTGATTTTTCTGAAACTTAAGAAACTTTCATACTGTATTATGAATTCTCTTAAGATGAGTAAAGTCTTATGAGGTATTTGGAGAATTATATACTCTGTGACTTCTGTCATTTTAATGCTTCAGCATGTTTTAGCACTTGTGGTTTTAAGTACATGAGTGCTCAGCTAGTGGAAGTCTAAAATGCTTTACTGCTATCAGCATAAGAACTTAAAGAGTTCAGTAGATTCTGCAGCTACCTGTAGTTCCCAGGTCCCTGGAGATGTGCTATTTCTGTAGGTGTCTCAGAATATCTAGTAGGTTCTCAAATGTTTTACACATTTCTGGGGCTTTTAAAATGTTGGAGTGATTCCTCTAAGAACTTGTAATCCCATAGTCTCATGGTGAACATTTTATCTGACAACTTAAAGTGCCTTGCAGTCTAGTACCTGTACCTCTGCTGGTGACAGTACCACCCTGACAAAGGACTTCTAATCAGCTTTTGAGCCACATTCTCTTTCCTCCAGTCATAGTTAATGCTTTAACATCTAAAGATAGCAGTTAAGGGTGAATGAACAGAAATAGTGATGAAGATTCAACAATAAGAAACAAAGTGAATTGTTGGTCACAGTCTTACCTTTGTGACCTCACTTTACAATTGAGGTATAGTGAAGTAGCTGTAAACAGTCAAAATCCTCTGGAATAAATTGTAAAATATGAGGAGACTAACAAACCACGTTGACGGCTCAGTATCTTAGAAGCTGTTCTCTGTCCCCAGGCAGGTGGAAGGGAAATTTTGATTGGAAAAGTTTTGACAAAGGAATACTTTCAAAGAAACCTCTGCACTTAGGAGGGAGGTTATATTTGATACCAAGACTGACAAAACTTTTATAGTTTTGGCAGACAGCTATCTCCGAAGAGGATTTAAACAGGGACCAAAAGAATCAATATACCTCCTGATGGCAACTTATCTTGTAAAAATGTGCAAGTATTCTGTTGATTTTTTTTAAAGAAGTAGGTAAAAGAAATTAGTTAAGGTTTTTGTTAGTATTTTTTTTTTGTGATGAAACCTTTTCTCTGAAAGTCGTGAAGGAATGAGATACTTCTTTGCAGAACAGGTTTAAAATCCCAGCTGCAAAGTTTATCACAAAAATATATTACAATAGACAAACCTTGGTATCTTGTTCCAGTGCCTGATACTACAGCCAGTTACACTCATGAGTATGCTTATGCTTGGCAGTACTTCTACAGAATATTAATTTTCTCTCCCTCTTTTGCCCATCAAGTTATTTTTTCTTTCAGTTTTAGAATATGGTATTTCTGCAAACATGAACACAAGTAGGTTACTCTTAGGGCCCACCTGCTCAGTTGTAGGAGTGAGATCCTGGACCTAGGTGTTCCTGTTGAGAATGTTCTGTTACTAGACGTCAAAAGCATCACTTGGGGAAACATACATTTCAGTCTGGAGGCTGACATTTGTTTTTTGACATGACAATAGATGCCTGTAATGCTAAAGGATAGCATGAAAAACAGGAGTTCTTTAAGATATAATTGCATCAGAATTTTGAAGATAAATGTAGAGACCTTTAATATGACTTCTAAGTGACTGAGAAGTCAATGGAGAATAGAAATACTTGTGTATTATGGACTTCCAGCTTTGACTTCATCAAAAGACACGAGACCGAAGTGTCTGTTTATCCTTTGTGTCTAATGCAAACAGAATGGAAGTCATAAAGTCCATGAGAAATTTATTTAGTAGTAAGTATAAAGAAGATGATAATAAATACAAGAAAAAAATATTTGTAGGCTTGGTCTTTACATGTGTTATAATGCTTACAGAAAACGGTGTTCAAAGAACATTTTTTGACCTATCAGAGTCCTTCAATTTTCAGTTCTTGGCTTCTTACCTTTATCATTGTGTATTTATGATATAGATCCACTCTTCTGAAATGCAAAATTTCATCTCTGTGGGGATGATGAAATTATTTATAGGTCAAATAAATATTTACATGGCCTTTTGTATAACCTCCTGTGTGATTTTGATAAATTACAAGATCGTGATAAACTGGGTAATGTTGTTTTAAATTCAAACATAGAAACCTTGGGTGTTTGGTGTACACCACAGTCTGAAATATCCTGATTCTGCCTTGCATGCTTCCTTTTTGATGAATCCCTTTCTTTTTGTTGCATATTTAAAACAACTTGGGATACAGTTAGATTAGCTATTAAAAGTTCTCTTTGTACAGAAGACAGAGTTAGCAGAATGTGTTTATAGCTAGGATTATTTTCTGCAAATAGACCTTATTTTAATTTTGCAATCAAGACAAATGTTGTAAAGAGTATTTTATTGGACCTTGTAGACTATTTTAGGCTGAGAAGTTTTAATTATAACATACTAGTCAACCTCTGTTCTTGTAATTTACATGTTTTAGCTGCAGATATATATGATGGAATACAAGCTGGTCTTAATTGCTACTAAACAAAAAGATTTTCAGGGGGCAAAAAGGAGACTATCTTGAGGCCAGCTCTTGTAGGAATACTGAACAGGGGAACAGTGCACTGTTTTTCCCTTTCAATGCCCATACTTAGGTTCTAGATGCAATCCATTTCTTGACCTGAACTAAAGTTCATGTTGAATCCACTACTATCATTCACTGGCAAAGTCTGAAGAAGCGAGAAAGACAGTACTTAGCTGTGCTGGAGAGAGTTTGTAGAGGTTCAAGGACTATCAAAACAGAACTGATTCCTGGTGTTCCTAGTGAGTCTGAAGGGTTGTAGACTGCCTATCACATGGTATGATGCCTAAAATGCATTCCTATTGTTTTTCATATTACTCTATATAAAGTCAGTGTACAAACAAGTGAGTCCAGCTTATGTGTATGTTTTGTAGTTGATTTCTCATTTGAAAGTACTAAGTCCTTTGCAGAAAGCAATCCATTCTATCTTGGGTTTCTGTATTCTGAAATCCTGTCTTCTTTGAAGAAGAGGCAAAGTACACGCTAGCTTTAATAAAGCCAAGATTTCAAGCATATGATAAACAGCTACTTTTTCAAAGATACTACAATCACTTACTGTCATAAATACATTTTTGAGGGCTCCTAGATGCGTGCTACAACAAAGTAACAACTCAAGAGGAACAAACATAAAATAAATCATAAAAAATTTCGGCTCCAAGGAGACAGAGGAAAATGGGAAAAAAAGGATGTCTTCTCAGTGCATTACAATAACAGGCATATTATTTTCTGTTTGTGTTTGGCTTAATTGCTTGATAGGTCACAAATGCTAGTTTTAAGACTCTAGAATGCGATGACCTACATGCACAAAAAAAATTAATTCCCATAATAATAAATGTTTTGGAGATCAAATGAAATTCTTCAATCAAAGACAATTTCTCTTTAGTACTGTTTAAGTTCAGCCATTTTAAACCCATATTGTGCATGATTATTATTATCAAGCTTTTTGGTAAATTTTCTGAAGTAATAGTCTTTCCTTCCCTCTGCTTTACACACTAATACTCTCCTTGAACTTTGGACTCCTTCCGAGTCCCTATAGAGCTATTGTGTGCTCTCATTAATTTCATTCTTCTCAAGCTAGGTCCTTTCTGAACAATTTGTACAGATATAATAGAACCTGTTGTGTCTTATCTCAGCAGTTTTTTCCACTATACTTCCCATCAGATTTGATCAGACCCACCTTGTTAAAAACCTCAAGCAACTCTTCTTGCCAGAAGAGATAGTGGCTGCCAAACGATGTCTCTGGGAGCAATCTCTCTCCGTTTGTTTCCCTTTTATGATGTCATTATCTATTGCTTGAAAAAGATGCTGGAGATATCAGCTAGATGTATTTATAACGCACACAATACATACAGAAACACACGCATACACATAACATCACTCATTTCCCCACTCAGCCAGTTGTGAGGAGACATCTTCCTTCGGACTCAGGTTTAGCTAAATGGGATCAACATTGAAGAACTACATTGCATGATTCAAACTAATTCTACTGTAGCTGGTATCCCTTTGGTGTGAATCATGCTTCATGTCATGAGGATGCCTGCGTGAAAGGAAAAAAATAAAGCCAATGTGTTAGCGATATAACCTTAAAGTTAAATTAGGAAGTGGGAATCTGCGAGAAGAAAAGGTCGAGTAACTATTTTTTCAGACAGATGGTGGAGCAGCACACATCACTAAGGTACTGAAAATCTTACCCTTTAACACTTTGATTTGTGTTTAAGCTTGGCTGATCTTAAACATACTGGCCTAAACATGTTTTATAATGGCCGTGTGAGACCTCAAAATATGTAGGCTTTGCTATGTTAGTAAGAGAGCACAATAATTTGCTCATTAGCCTAGTTGCATTACTGACTGTTACCATTATAAAATTTTCAAGGACGTTTAGAAAAGCTTTTATTTGTTCCTGCCCTGTGGTTCTGTAAGTGGATTATTACAGGTTGTTTGAAGACCATATTACTGATGTTATGAGCAACAGCTGTTTCCACATACAAGACAAGTTAGAATGACTCGGTTAAGTCAGGTGGGGAAACAGACATCTAGTGAGTCTGCCTGACATGAAGAATTGGTTTAGAGGCTATAAAACACCACATTAGAGATCCAGATGGTTTGTGTATCTTAAGCAAAACATAGCCAAAAGTAAAATGGAACAGATTGCAATTGTATAGGGCATTAGAAGTATTTCCTGTAAGTTTTGCTCTGCTTTCAAGAAGTTCCTCATGTTGTGCCTGTGTGCTCCTTGTATTTGCTTAAAAAAAACCCCAGTAAATACCAGGAGCTTCCTTTTAATGTGTTGAAGTATCTCAAAACCCAAAATTTAATCTTCTATGGAAATTAATACTGCATTTTTCTTTGCTTTCATGTGTAAAGTCAGTTTTTACCTCTTATACAGGACATTTTCAAGGAGTATAGGAAGAGCTTTTACAGTCTAGAAAAAAATAAAATTTTTAGGGCCATGTTTCCAAGTTGTGCTTGCTGGAATACAGAAAGATGAACCTCAGAGAACCAGTCTGGCGCTCTGGTTGTCACAGCTTCTTCAGCCCCCGAGCATTATGACTTTCAAATTTTGTCCATTTGTGTAGGCTTCTTTACATGAGTTTTCTCAATGACAGCCAGATATCTTTAATCTGTCCTGTACCTATTCTGCCTCCTTGTCATGCTGCAATATTCTATCTTGTTACCTAGGAAAGCAAGAGCTAGCAGATGATTTGGCTTCAGGCTGCTTTTGCCATCTGTGTAAGAGGTGCATTCTTCTGAACATTAAGCAGTCTGACTATAGCTACTGCTACTGTTGCACCTTGGCTGTTGAAAACCTAGGCAAATGTCTGAATTCTTTCCTCTCTGCTGAACAATAATTTCTGGATGAAAGCAGACAGATGTTTAGTGTAAGCTTGTTAGGCATGAACAGCTAACAACTTCAGGGCCACTAGTAGTAATTCCTTTAGCTGACCAGTATGTAAGTCAGTCACATACAACACAGTGATTAATTCCTCTTGTCCACAGAAACAACATCATCAAGTACCAGAATTACCTGACAAAATCCAGGTTTTGAATATTTAATGTTGAATACGATCTACAGATTTATTGACAACAGTTCTATAAAGTTGTGGTCAAAAGGTGAACAAATTTATCAGTGAGATAGTGTTCTGTGATGGGTCAAGCTGATTAACTTTTGTAATTTACAAATGTACAAAAAAGTGTAATAGGTGAAGTGGAGTGATATTATTCAGACAAGCCAGACTAATCTTCTGGAAATAAGAGACCAACTCCGGCAAATAATTTTTTTCCTACAAATTAGTTCTGCAAAATAGATAGTATTAATAATAAAATATAACATAAAAGTGAAGAGTGATAAAATTACATACCCACAGTAGATAAATCTAGTACAAGGGCAATTGTTTCTATCTCTTTTGCTGCTCTTTTCAAAAGTTAATAAGAGAATAAATAAAAGTGATTCAATGGCAATGATTTACTTGAGTTTTCAAAAATACTTTTGACACATTTTTTTCACAACTATAAAAAAATTGTGAAGATGAAAGCCCTGAAAAATGGGGTAAAACTGGAGCAGCAAAAGAAAAGAATGGGTACTGGAGACAGGAGGATACCTCAAAGCTTGTTATCTGGGTCAGTTATTTATGTGTGATTTAGAGGAAAAAGTGGACAGTGAATTAGTGTTTACTTTGTGATATTGAGCTATTTTTTTTTTAGTGAAAATCATATTCTGAGAAGTGACACATTTAACTTGTGTTGCTGAACTTCTGTGCACACCTGCTGAGATTCTCCTAGTATCCTATTGTTGTGATTTAGCCCCAGTTGGCAACAAAGGACCAGGCAGTAGCTCTCTCACTCCTCCCCCTCTGGTGGGATGGAGAGGCGAATCAGAATGAAAAGGTGAAAACTTGAGGGTTGGTATAAAAACAGTTTAACAGAACAGCAAAAGGAGAAGAAAATAACAACACTAATACTGATAAAAAGAATATACAGACTGCAGTTTTCTTACCGCCTGATGCTCAGCTTACCATCTGATGCTCAGTTTATTCCCGAGTAGCAAACCACCTTGCTCCAGCCAGCTTCCCCACTTAAATACTGAGCATGACATCACATGGTATTGAATATCCCATTTGAATGGCTAGGCTGGGTCAGCCCAACCAGCTTCTTGTAAAAATTAACCCAATGCCCGCCAAACCCAGGACGTTATCCTCTCCTTATTCTATACCATCTATGTCATGCCCAGGTCCCACACTTTCCATTTTATCCACATCATTCTTCCTGTCTTTCATATATACGTATATATATATATATATGTATATATATGTATATGCACACACACACAGAGATATCATTCCCTTAGTCTATGGACTATCCCTCTAAAATGACTGTTGAATTAACATAATCCCTGATGTCATAACAATCTTTAAGGGCAGGAGAGATCGTGTGTGGTGTTGGATGGTCTCATGCTACATCTGGAGCTTGCAGCTGGTGTATCAGGCGTGGCCCACACCCATGGTTTGCACGTTGAAGATGTCGATCTTGAGGAAGTGACTGGGTGCCTGTTCATAGAATCACAGTGTCACAGAATCACAGAATCACACAGAATGGTAGGGGTTGGAAGGGACTTCTGTGGATCACCTAGTCCAACCCACCTGCCAAAGCAGGGTCACCTAGAGCAGGCTGCACAGGACTTTGTCCAGGTGGGTCTTGAGTATCTCCAGAGAAGGAGAATCCACAGCCTCTCTGGGCAGCCTGTTCCAGTGCTCTGTCACCCTCAGAGTGAAAAAGTTCTTCCTCATGTTCAGAAGGAACTTCCTCTGCTTCAATTTGTGCCCGTTTCCCCTTGTCCTGTCGCATCAGTTGATGATGCCAGGTCTAGTTCTATCACCACTGCACTTTGCTCAGTTTCATCAAAGCTTGTCCTTCATTAATTTGGATGATTCTTACTGTAATACCACTGACATGGCATATGGCAACTATAGTAGTGATGACATACTGTGGCAGGGCTATATAGTGATTAATATCATACCATTTAATTTATCGGCTATTCTCATCCAAAATCAAATTCACATGAGGTACACATTGGACTACACCATCATTCCACATCACCCACCAAATGCACCCAGATCCTTGTGCAAAAGCAATCTCATGGATAGGTTTACCTTTGGCTGTGGCGGGACTAACCCACACTGGTTTCCCTAACATATTGTTCACATGCACTAAGGGGACTGTATCCCCTTCTACAGGGTGTGGAAGTTTTGAACTGGCAGGGCCAGCTTGAGTTGTGTATCTTCTGGTGTTAACTACCCAGGAGGTCTTTGCTATGTATGTATCACAATGTTTGCAGGTTCCACCACCCAATGCTTGCAGCGTAGTTTTTAACAGTCCATTGCATCATTTGATTTTTCCAGAGGCTACTGCCTGATAGGAGATGCCATGGTCTTTGGCCCAGGTGTCTATGAAGTTGTTACAGAAATGAGTTCCGTTGCCTGACTCAGTTCTTTCCAGGGTCTCCAAAGGACTTGTTTTTCAAGGCCCAGGACAGTGTTCTGGGCATTGGCATGGGGGAGAGGATATGTTTCCAGTCATCTGGTGGTTGCTTCCACCATTTCAAGTATGTGGAGTTTGCCTTGGTGGGTTTGTGGGGGTGTGACATAATCAGTCTGCCAAGCCTCCCCATAGCACAGAGGCTTTACCCGCTTGGCTTGCTTGATTGCAGTGCATGTTTCAAATTCATGGATAACCTGTGTGATGTTGTCCATGGTTAGGTCCACGCCTCAGTCACGAGCCTATCTACATGTTGTGTTGCTTTCTTGATGGCCTGAGGTGTCATGGGCCCACCGAACTATAAACAATTCATGCCTGTGTTTCCTGTCCAAAGCCACCTGAGCCACTTCAATCTTGGCAGTCAGATCCACCTGCTGGTTGTTTTGATATTTCTCACTGGCTTGACTCTTATGGATGTGGGCATCCACATGATGCACTTTTACAGCCAGCTTCTCCAGGCGGGCAGCCATGTCTTGCCACACTGGAACGGCCCAGATGCGTTTGCTTCTGCAATGCCAGTTGCTCTGCTTCCATTGCTGTAGCTGCCCCCACAGAGCATTTTCCACCGTCCAAGAGTCAGTATAGAGACAAAATACTGGCCATTTCTCTCATTCCACAATATCTAAAGCCAGCTGGATGGCTTTCACCTCTGCAAGCTGATTTGATTGACCTTGCTCTTCAGCAGCATCTGAGACTCATCATGTAGGACTCCATACAGCAGCCTTCCACCTTTGCTGTTTTCCTACAATACAATAAGACCCATCAGTGAACAGGGCATATTGCTTCTC
>Ga0065711_1043400_pt1 | contig 14752 bp, 2 predicted proteins | sample Hoacrofraction12_FD_59098 | JGI IMG/M metagenome (GOLD analysis project Ga0065711, IMG submission 59098) | Hoatzin crop microbial communities from Cojedes, Venezuela - Epithelial fraction 12 v2 (version 2) | ecosystem: Host-associated > Birds > Digestive system > Esophagus > Crop | place... | reverse complement strand
GCGGCGGGCGGTCCGCGCCTTGCTGGTGGCAGCCGGGGAGCCGGCGGCCGAGGTCCCAGCCCACGTTCAGAGAGCGCTGGCTCTGGGGATGGCAGGCGGCGTGCGGGAGGCCACGGCGGGACACGTGCGGGAGGTTCTGCGACGCCGCGGGGCGGCGGGTCTCCCGGCCGCCGACCGGCTCTCCCTGCTGCGCTACGTGGCCGGGGACGGGTGCCACGTGGAGCTGCGGGGTCTCCCCCTCCTGCCTCGCGCCGACGGGACCTTCGTGGCCTTTGGGACCGCGTCAGCCGTCGTCTACGTGGACACGTCCGACTGCCCCAGGTGAGCGCGGGCAGCCCCGCTCCCCGCAGCAGCGGGGCGTGAGCCGGCTGCCCGGGGCGCGGCTCCCGCTCTGAGCTGAGAGGGGGCCAGGGTGGAACCCGGCCATTTGGGCGTCTCGCCGCCCTCCTCCTCTCCCCCGGCCTCGCCGAGCGGGAGCCGAGCCGGGCATCCAGCACACTGCCCTCCCCCCAGTGCCCCTCCAGACCCCAGCACCTCCCTTTGTCCCCACAGGGAGCTCCTGCCTGGCCTGGCCGGGTCCTTCCTGCCCTCGGACCTGGAGCCGGGCTTGGACAGCCTCCTGCGAGGCATTGCCAAGGCGGGTAAGAGACCGGGGGTCCCTGGGCCACCTCTGGGTCCCCTGACCTCCCTCTAAACCCCAACACCCCTAGGCTCCCTGGTACACCCTTGGGCTCCTCCGCAGCCCTCATATGCCCCTGTCCCATGCTGATACACCCCGGGTCCCCGATCCCGCTCTGAGGCCCCTCTCTGGGCTTCCCCATCCGTTCAGCGGCACTGTAGATCCCAAGCCTCACTGTGTCTCTTCAGGTTGGGGTGCATTGTCTGAGACCAAGGCCACCTCCCCTATCCTGCATCTCATGTGTCTCTGGGGACTCCCTCATCCCCTCTGTGCTCCCTCAGAACCTGGGTCTCCCCGTGTTCTGCATCTGAGCACCTCTCTGCCCCCCAGTACTCCCACCTTCCCTCTCAGATCTTCTCTATCCCCACCAATCTGGGGTTCCCCTGTTCCTCCTATTCAGGGTACCCACTGTCCTTCCAGAGCCCAGGTCCTTCCAACCCCAGTAGATCTCAGTTCTTTCCCCCACATCCTGGGTCCCCTGCCAGGTCCCAGGTCCCACGCATTCCTCTGCCTCCCACACAGGTCTGTTCCCCAACCTCGTTCTGCTGGACCCAGCCATGACTGCCCGGACCCTACGCTTGGCTCTGCCCCCCACCTGGACGTCCCAGCCTTCAACCCCAGTGACCTGGTGCCCGGCGCAAGGCCCCCCGCAGCCCCCAGCCTCCTGGTTCCCAGCCCTGTGGCAATTCCTGGCCCACCACGTGGAAGACCTGGGCACTCTGGAGGGGCTCCCTCTCATCCCCCTCTCCCCACTTGGTGCCCCCAGCATCTCTCTGGCTCTGCTGATACCCCAGTCCGGTCTTATCTTCCAGGCATGGGATGACCAGAGCCTGCCGCCTGCTGTGGCCACTGTCCTGGAAGCCCTGGGATGCCCAGTGGTGCGGCCAGGCACGTGGCACCGCTCCCTGTCCCGCTACGTCCTGCCTCCATCGCCCCTCAATGCCCTGCGGGCCCTGGGCAGGCGAGGGGCTGCTGCTGTGGCCTCCCGCCTGGCCTCGCTGCCCGCCGTGGACGTGGTCACTCTCCGGCTCTACCTGGCAGACCTCCCGTCCCTGACAAAGGAGGACAGGGCCACGCTGGCTGCTCTGCCGCTCTTCATGCCGCTGCCCTGCTTGGCCACCCCGCAGCCCACGGAGCTGGTACCGGCCGGTGCCAACGCAGCGCTGGAGCCAGAGCTGGAGCTGCCCAGAGACGTGCTGCTGCCGGAGACCGTGCTGCAGTGCCGGGATGACGTTGACCGGCAGCTCCTGGGAAGGCTTCAGACATCCCTCGTCAGTGCAGCCCACGTGGCGCTGGAGGCCATCAGAGCCGTGGCCCGGGGCACCTACGCAGGGCAGGCAGCCGAGACCCAGGCTCTGCTGCTGTGGGTGCTGCAGCACGGAGACGTCCTCTTCGCGCAGAGCCCCGCGCTCCAGCAGGCCTGCAGCAGGCTGGCCTTCCTGGAGACCCCCAACGGCCCCGTGTGCCCGCGAGACCTCTACGACCCCGGCGAGAGCACCTTGCAGGCACTGCTGGGCCCTGAGCGCTTCCCTCCTGCCGCCTTCCGCAGTCCGCCTGTCCTCCATGCCTTGAGAGCCCTGGGCTTGCGGCGTGGTGAGGGGTGCCTGGTGCCTTCAGACATCCTAGAGGCTGCAGCCAGCGTGAGTCAGGGTGACGCAGCGGCTCTGGACAGGGCTCAGGCACTGATCGAGGTCTGCAACCACGCCAAGGCACTGGCTGGCTTCAGCACTGAAGAGCTTCAGCAGCTCCAGGACCTGCCATGGGTGCCCCGTTCCAAGTGCACGAGAACGTCGGGGCAGCCCTTCCTGCCCCCCAGGGAGCTGCGGTCCACCCAGTACGAGCCCCTGGTCGGGCTTGCCATGCACCTGACCAGCGCCTTTGTGCCAGAGGCAGAGAAGCAGCTGGGGCTGAGCCAGACCCCACCGCCCGAGAGGGTGTGGGAGCAGCTGAGACAGCTGGTGGGGTGCAGGGACGTGGGTGAGGTCGGTCCCGCGCTCCACCCTGTCTACCGGCACATGCAGGAAAACCTGAAGACCTTCGGGGCTGCCCCGGGTGATGCTGTGGTGTGGACCGGAGCTGGGTTTGTCCTGCCACGTGACGCCGTGCTGGGCTATCCTGAGGAGCTGGAGCTGGGGATGCTGGTGCCCCAGGTGCCCCCAGACTTCTTGCCCTACAGCTGCCTCTTCAGGGCTTGGGGCGTGGAGGCGAGGGTGAGTGAGGAGAGGGCAGTGACAGCCCTGCGCTGCCTGGCGCAGGACATAGACGCACGCAGCTCCAGAGCTGGCACTGCGGCAGAGTTGCAGGTGGCCGTAGCTGTCCTGGAGTGGCTGAAGAGCCGGGGGCACTGGGGAGAGGGCACGGTGCCAGTTCCTGTGAAGACCCTGGAGGGCTCGGGCTTTGCCCTCCGCCCGGCTGCCTCTACCGTATACCTGGACATGGAGCTGGAGGCAGAGGAGGATGTTCAGGAGGTGGTGCATGAGGCTGTGCCATGCAGCACAGCCATATTCCTCGGCACGGAGCTGCTCAGCACACGGGTGCTGGGGCCAGAGCCGTTCACAGCCTGCGGCCCCTCAGAGCCCATCACCTTACGGCTTCGCAACATCCTCCGGGAGTACGGCGAGGAGGGCGACCTCTTCACAGAGATCGTCCAGAACGCAGAGGATGCTGGAGCTACTGTGTGCTGCTTCCTCCTGGACCTCCGACGCTGCAGAAAGGCCACCTCCGGGCTGCTAGACCCCGACATGGCTGCCTGCCATGGGCCAGCCCTCTGGGCCTACAACAATGCCCTGTTCACAGAAGATGACCTCCGTAACATCACACGGGTTGGGGCTGCCACGAAGGAGGGCCGGGAAGGCCAGATCGGGCGCTTTGGGCTGGGCTTCAGCTCTGTCTACCGGGTCACAGACGTGCCAGCGGTGCTGAGTGGAGAGACGCTGCTCATCTTTGATCCCAACGGCACCCATCTGGGCAAGCACATCCCCAGAGCTGGCTGCCCTGGCATCCGCCTGGACTTCTCCAACCGACCACGCATCCTCCGTGCCTTTGCTGAGCAGTTCTCGCCCTACCATGGTATCTTTGGGTGCCGCCTGCCTGAGCCAGGACCCTTTCCAGGGAGCCTTTTTCGCCTGCCTTTTCGCACTGAAGAGGAAGCCGTGACATCCCAGATTTGCTCAGAAGCCTTTGGTACAGAGCGCGTCCGTTCTCTTGGCGCCAGCTTCCTTGGCTCTAACCGGCTCCTGCTGCTCTTCCTGCAGAGGGTGAAGGAGATGTCCCTGGAGATGCTGACAGACACAGCCACCTCTGCGGAGGAGACCATGCCTCTGGCCACGCTGCGGCGAAAGGAGATCCGAGACTTGGGGGCCCCTGGGGAACCCCCAAGCTGCGCAGTCATTGAGCAGCTCACAGCCTGCGAAGAGGCAGCCAAGACCACGTGGCACTACCTAGTGTTGGTGTGTCGGGGTGAGGGGGAATTGCTGGAACTGTTTCACCAGAACACAGAGGCAGGGCTCCATCCTCCACCTCCCATGGCTGGTGTGGCCCTTCCCCTTGCCCTTACTGCAGATGGCAAGTGGGTGCCGCGCCTGGGTGCCGAGGAGGGGAAAGTCTTCTGCCACCTTCCCATGCCAATCGCCTCAGGGCTGCCAATCCACGTGCACGGGGCCTTCAGCATCCTCTCAAACCGCAAGGGACTGTGGGACACGGCAGAGCGGGGTGAGTGGAACCGGGTGCTGCTCCGCAATGCTGTGCCAGCTGCCTGGCTCCGGGCGCTGGACCACCTCCGCACCATGCAGGAGACAGGTGAGTTGAAGGGCTATGAATATCATGTCTTCTGGCCGGACACCAGCGCTGCCCGTTACCCCTTTACGGAGGCTGTGACTGGTTTCTACCAGGCTGTGGCAGCCAGGAACAGCCCCAGGCTCTTTTCTGATGGCTGCTCATGGTGCTCACTGCAGAACGCCCGCTTCCTGCACCAGGCTGTGGTCGGACACCCCAAGCTGGGTGCCATGGCGAAGCGTGTCTTTGCCACCACGCTGCCTCGTCCCCTGTTAGCTGTGGCCTTGCCAGAGCACGTGCAGAGGGGCCTCGGGAAGGCAGTGGATGCTGGCACCTATGACTGGCCACGCTTTTACTGCGAGCTTGTGCTTCCCAACTTGGAAGACCTCTCTGTTGTCGACCGGGACGCGCTGCTGCTCCATGCGCTGGATATGTCCCATGACGATGTGGACAAAGTGCTGCAGACAGTGCCCTGCATTCCTGCCACCCCTCATGGCCACCTGCAGCTCATCAATCGCCTGGTGCATCCCAGAGGCCGCACCGCCGCTTTGTATGACCCTAAGGATGGGCGCTTCCCCACGGGGGATGCCTTCCTTTCCCCAGAAAGACTGAGCCAACTGGAGAGGCTGGGCATGGTTAAGGACACAACGACCCTGCCAGAGCTGCTGGAGCGGGCGAAGACAGTGCAGCTTATCTGGTCTGAGGACCGCACCCAGGGCTGCCGGAGGGCTGCCTGCATCCTTGAGCTGCTTCGGGATGCGGTGGAGGACAGGGTGAACAACACCATGCAGGCAGCTTTCCAGGCTGTGCCCTTCCTCCCTGGTACACTTCCCACTGGCGAAAATGTGCTGTTGCCAGCTGCCCAGCTCTACCATCACCTCCACGCCCCACTAGTGGGACTCATCCGCCCTGTCTTGGCTCCTAAAATGCTGGGAGAAAACTTCAGCCTCCCCAAGGAGGTTGCGTCCTTCTTGGGGCTGGACCGGCAGCTACCAGCAGCTACAGTCCTTGAGCAGCTGCAGGCACTGAGCTGTAGCTCCAACGCTCTTGCTTTGGAGAACCTGCAGGACAGCACCCACCGCTGCTACAGGTACCTGCACATGCTGCTCCAGAGGGATCACTCCAGCTGGGATGAGGTGGCTTCTGCAGTGGCCCAAGGGGAGCCCTTCATCTTGGTGGGTTCCCACTTCGCGCCAGTCACGGCTGTGGCTGAGACGCTGTCATTTGAGGCTGCCCCGTATCTTCACCAGCTCCCAGAGCAGTACCAGCCCTACAGCCAGCTCTGGGAGTGTGTGGGGCTGCGCCACACGTTCACCTGGGATGATTATGCCCGAGTGCTCTGCGTCCTGGCAGAGCTGCATGCTGGAGAGCCGCTGCCTGCTGCGGAGCTGGCTCTGGCCTTGCGGCTGGTGTCCTGTGGCTTGATGGCAGATGACAAAAAGCCGGATGCCTACCAGACCCAGCAACTCTTTCTACCTGATCAGGAGGGCATTCTGCGCCCACGGGACAAGCTCCACTTCAATGATACGCCATGGATGTCAGTGGACGGACGTGTCCTGCTGTGCCATGAAGAGCTGTCCCGAGCCACAGCCTTGCACTGTGGGGTGCCCACCACACGGCACTGGGCACTGGAGAGGAGCCGACTGCTCACTGCAGATCTGAGCCACTGGGTGCAGCCGTTTGGTGCCCGTGAAGACTTGCCTACACGGCTGAAGAACATCTTGGGGGAGCACCCAGCATCCGCTCGTGACATAGTGACAGAGTTGCTCCAGAATGCGGATGATGCTGGTGCGAGGCTTGTGCACTTCGTGTGGGACCGCCGGCAGCACCCCGCGGATACCACTTTCAGTGAGCACTGGAACTTCCTGCAGGGCCCTGCCCTCTGCATCTACAATGACAGCTCCTTCCAGCAGCAGGACATCGAAGGCATTCAGCAACTGGGGGTGGGTGGCAAGCAAGGCCGGCAGGATGTCACAGGCAGATATGGCCTTGGCTTCAACACTGTCTTCCACTTTACTGACTGCCCAGCCTTCCTGACTGGAGACAGTGCCCTGTGTGTTTTTGATCCCCATCTCTACTACGTGCCAGGAGCCACAACTGAGAGCCCTGGTGGGATGTTCGCTGTCAACCCTGAATTCAAGAGGACCTTTCCAGATATTTATGGCACCTTCCTACCCTCCATCTTCAACCTGAACCAGGGTGTCCTTTTCCGGCTGCCCCTCCGCACTCCAGTTGGGGCTACAATCTCCAGGGTGTCTAACATGGTCGTGCGGGACCAAGACCTCAGGGCCATGGAGGAAGTACTGGCTGAGGAAGGTGAGAACTTGATGCTCTTCCTCCGGCACCTTCGCACCGTGATCTTCTCTGAGATCCCCCCCAGTGGGCAGAAGGTGTTGGAGAGGCTGCGGGTGACCACAGAGCTGACAGATGGTGATGCAGTGCTGAGACAAAGTTTTCAAGAAAGATTGAGCCAAGCCACGGACAGCAACAGCCCCACCTCTGTGTCCTATACCATGACAGTCAAAACCAGCAAGGCCAGGGCCAGCACCGTGTGGCGGGTGATCTCCCAAATTGGGGTGCAGGAAGGGGCTGAGGAGTCTCCAGTGCCTGGGCGGCTGCCCTACGGGGCTGTGGCTGCCTGCCTGAATCCACTGGGCTTGGACAAAGCCACGGGCAAAGCTTTCTGCACCCTCCCACTGCCGCTGACCACAGGACTGCCTGTGCACATCAATGCCAACTTCTCGGTGGATGCGGCCAGACGCAGGCTCCGCCAGGACCCAGGCACCACAGAGGCAGCCTGGAATGCCTTCTTGCTCCGGCACTTGATGGCTCCGCTATACTGTGCCTTTCTCACCAGGCAGTGGAAAGCCCTGGGGCCTGAAGGGCACCAGTTCAAGTCCCTGGAGGTCTGCGAGCAGCGCCTGGCCTCCCACCTCCTCCGGTTCTTTCCTTTTGTGACGAAGGTGCTGCCTACCTTTCAAGACCTGGTGAGGGTTGTCTATAGGCACCTCAGTCACACACGCCTGCCCCTGGTGCCTGTGTACCGTGCGAAGCCCCATGGCTGCATGGTGACTGTGACCTGGGCATCTCCAGGTGGTGGGGATGTACTAACAGAGCCATACTTCCTCCGCGAGACGCCTGAGCCAGCTCTCCTGGAGGTGCTGCAGCGGCTGAACATGAACCTGGTGCCAGCATTCGCCCATCGGCGGCAGATCTATAAGGAGTTCGTTGAAGCCCATGTGCAGGCTGTTGACTTGCAGCCGGCCTCTCTCCGGCGCTTTCTCAAGGCCCTGGCACTCCCTGTGCCCTGCGTGCTGGCTGAGACACCCCTGAGGACCGCGGAGAGCTGCTCCATCCTGCTGAAACACTGCCTGGAGACCATACATGGGGACCAGGAGGAACTGGAAGGCCTGCCCTTGCTGGCCACAGAAGATGGCTGCCTGAATGCCCTCAGCATCCACCACCCAGTCTTCCACAACTCCTTTGCCCACCTCTTCCCCCGCCACCGCCACCGCTTCGCCAGCAAGCTAATTTCTGGCTTGACCCTGCCTCGCTTTGTGAAGGAGCTTGGCCTCCTGGAGGCCACACCACTCATCCAGGAGGCACTGGACCAGCTGAGCTGGACCACAGGGGGGCAGAAGTGGCTCAAGGAGCTGTGGCAGTTCTTCAGCGCAGTGGTCGACACACCCATGGAGGCCAAAAAGAAGTTGGAGGCAAACATCAAGTCATTCATGGACCATCTCCAGGATGTGGAGGTGCTGCCTGTTCAAGGGGGTAAGACAGGCTCAAAGCACCTACTGCCACTCTCCTCCCTCCCCAGGGTTCTTTATGAGTGTGACACAGATGTGGCCAAGGTGCTGCACAAACTGGGCATCCCTGTGCTCCAGCAGTCCCTGCTGCCTTCTAGATTTGCCTACCAGTGCCTGAAGACCAGGGCGCTGCAGGCCACAGAGCCCAGGGCTGTGCTGGCCCAGCTGGCAGACACCAGAGCTGATCTCCACTGGAAGGACTTAAAAGAGTGGGATGTGACTGTCCTGCTGTACTTTGTGCAGGGAAAACTGGATTCATCGGCACTGGCACAGCTCCGGCTCCTGCCTCTCTTCCGGAAGTACGGTGGGAGGGACTATGTCTCTGTGGCACCCTACCACAAGGTGCTGTTGCTCAGAAGCCAGTTCCTAGAACTGCCCCCGGGTGCCCAAGCCCTGTACAGCCTGGAGAAGGGCATGTTGCTGCTGACAGCAGACAGGATCCACCAGGAGCTGGCCAAGGATTTGCAGTGGGAGCTCACAGATGACCGGCAGCTCTTCAGGAATGTGGTGCTGCCCCGGCTGTCCCAGCTCACAGCGCGAGAGCTCATGGAAGCTGTGCGCTTGTTCTTTGCCCTGCAACAGATCCGTGATGCTGAGTTCAAGGCAGATGTTGTGGCAGCTTTTCGGACTGTAGCCTTTATAAGCGATGCCCACGGTGAGCTGCGCCTGGCCTCCTACTTCTATGACAACACGCCCTCCTTCTGCACTCTGCAGCTCCAACACCGCTTTGTGCCTGAGGCTTTCTTTGTGGAGCTAGATTACAGCAGGGAAGATGTGAAGGACTTCCTGCTTCAGGCAGGTGTCCGCACCAGCCTCTCTGTGGAGGATTTTGTGGCACTGGCCCTGGGGATAGAGGACGAAGCCACTCAGGCTAGATGCCACACTGAAGACCTGCTGGCGCGACAGCAGGAGATGCTCAACAAGCTTGGCACCCTGTCGGACAATCCCTTGACAGAGGGTTTCCTGGGGCAAATTGCCTCAATCCACTTCTTGCCTCCACTGGACATCCCCACAAGCTTGAGGAACCTCCACCCACCTTTTGCAGCCTTCACTAAGCCTGTGGCCCTGAAAGGCAGCGTTTCTCACTGCCACGAAGATGTGGCTGAGCTCCTGTGGACATCAGCCACCATCCTGCCAAAGTCCTTAGCACTCGAGCAGAACCTCCTGGAGGCCATGGGAGTCCTTGTAGAGATACCCACCACCCTGGTGGTGGCCAACCTGGAGCAGGTGTGCAGGGCAGCCTGCCAGACACCACAGCAGGTGAGCACACGGGCCAAAGTGCTCCAGAAGGTGTACAGCTTCTTGCAGACCCATCTGGAGGAGGTGGACGCAGGGCACCTCGCTGAGCAGCCTGTGGTGCTGACCAAGTCAGGGGACATGGCCATGCCACGACAAGTGGTGACATCACTCCCGGACGAGGCTGACTTTTACCCCTATCTCCTCACACCTGACCCCCGCGTGGCTGTCTATGGAGACCTCCTGCAACACCTTGGGGTGGTCCTGCTCCCCACACTGACTCACTACAGCTGTGTCCTGGCCCAAATCCACCAGGAGAGCCATGTCAGTGGGACCCTCAATACTACCCAGAAGAAGACAGTCCTGCTGGCCACACGGCACTTCTTCCAGCTGCTGCGGGAGCCACTGCAGCCCCCCGATTTCTCCTCTGTGGCTGAGCTGTACCTGCTGAGCACTGCTGACTGCCTAGAGCCATCCCACACGATGTACTTCAACGACTGTGTGTCCTCAAGAACCTGCAGAGCCTTGGGGAAGAGCTTTGTGTTTATGGCTGAACTGCCAGGGACTGGGTGTAATGCTTGGTGGCTGCTGCAAATGCTACCACAGCGCCTGCGGCCGAGGGCACTCTCCGAGGTGACAGAGCAGCAGCTGGAGGAGGGCAGTCTGCGGCCATGTCGCTATGGTTCTCGCTGCCCTGGGCAGAGGCGTCTGCAGAACCTCCTGGTATCACCATGGTTTAGGATGGGGCTGGAGGCCCTGCTCCGGTGGCAGAGCTGCAGGGCTACGATGAGAATGGAGGGGGATGGCAGCTTTGCAGTGGAGCAGCTGAAAGTTCAGTGCTGCGAGGACATCCGCACTGTGCTGGTCCACCGTGGTGCAAAGGTGGCGGGCAGCTCCCAGCCACGGGTCATCCATGTGTGCCTTGCTAGTGGTGCCCAGCGGCTCCTTTACGTTCGGCACGCAGATATGGTGCTGGACCGGCACCAGCTGAGGATCCTGGAGACCCTCGCGAATGAGATCAACATCATCCTGGGTGGACATCTGGAGGCACCTGCCTTGTCAGTGCTGCGTGAAATGCTGGTCTGCCAGGAGCCACACGATGTGGCCGTTGTTCTGGAGGAGAATGATGTGGCACTGGTGGGTGCTGCACCAGTGCTGGAGGAGGTCATGGCACCAGAGCTGGATCCAGAGCTGGAGGAGGCTGTGGCAGAGGGAAAGCCCTGGAAGGATCAGCACAGCCTGGCGCCAGAAGTGAATGGCAATGTGGATCACAGCCTGGAAAAACTGCGGCAGCCGAGTGCTGCCAAGTGGCCAAAGGCGTTGCGGGACCTCTACCTCCAGTACAGCCCTGCGAGTGCTGCCCTGCACCGCTGCTGGGGACAGGAAGGCCATGGCTCCTGGCTCTGCAGTGAGGCGGCCACAGCCCCGACTCCATTCGTCCCGGAGGCCCAGCGGTGGCTGCGGCAGGCCAAGAGTGACCTGCAGGCAGCCCACAATGACATCAGGCATTGCTGCCCCAACTGGGTCCTCTTCAAGGTGCACCAGGCCCTGGAGAAGGCGCTGGTGGCTGCTGTACTTTGCCATGGTGAGACCTTTGAGGGCCAGCTGGGCCTGGTGGGGCTGGCCCAATGGCTGGAAGCGGTGGAGCCAAAGCTGAGGGGCCTGGCAGAGGAGGTGGAGTGGTTGCATGGCTGTGGCATGGATGACAAGGCCACACAGTACCCGAGTTACCATCCCCTCCCCATCACCCCCAACGAAGCCTTCCACAGCGTGGATGAAGAGGAGGTGCTGAAGCGGGTGCAAGGAGCGGTGGGGAGGCTGCAGGACCACGTGGGCGGAATGTGAGGATGTCCCCACAGAGGGGACACAGGCCGCCGGGCCACGGATGTGACGGATGCACTCAACCCCCTTAACCAAACTCACAGCAGCTTGGTGCAGGCTCCGGAGAAGGTAAAGTCCTGAGCCATGGCTGGGCCGTGAACTCCTCTAGTTTCAACCTGTTGTTTGAAAACCCACCACAGATCAGAGTGACAGAGAGAGCACTGATGCGTATGAGCTTGGGACACCGATCGTGCCATGAACTCATGAATAGCGGGTGGCTTTTTCAAGACTCATTTATCAATGAACAAAGAAAGTTGTGGGTTCAAGGGGTCTCCTATCTCATGTCATGTAACTTGCCTATGAGCCAACCCCTTCATCCCATAAATATCACAGCCTAAGTGAGCCTTCTCTGAGCTCTCCCGGCGAGGCGGCATGGCTGCATGGCGGTGATCTCCCCTTGAGCTGGGACGCCCCTCAAGGTTGCTCCTTGAGGCAGAGAGATCTTTCACCAACGGCAGATCTTCGTTAAGTGACCGATATCACACATAACCCTGTAGTATGATAACTTTGATTTTGCCTTTGTAACTTTGAGTGCATGCTGAATTGATGTTAATGAAATATTAAGAATACTCCTTTAGACATAAACCAAACTATTAATGAAGTCTGGAGCTAAGTCTAGATGCAGCCGCATCTAGACTGCTCTCTGAGAAGCAGTTTAGAAAGCAAGGGGGTCCATTCTGAACCTCGTGACTCCACGAGGGGGTCTCCCTTACCCTTTTGTCTCTGGTCTCTCTGTGAATCATTCTAACTCAAGTGTAACTCAATTTTCCTTTGTATGTTTTTTCTGTGTAGTAATTAATAGAGGGAACCTTGCCATCAGACGTTGTTAAGTCACACTTTTAAAACATCATATTAAATACACTTATTCTAATGCCTTTGACAGTTGTTCTTTAAGCCATCCTAAATCACTCATTTGTGACAAATTGGCGTAGTTGGCAGGATCCTAAAACAGAATTCACAACCAATCGTTGTAGTCGTCAGGATCCTAAATCCCTAATTCGTGACAATGGGACCACCATGGTCCCACGAGAGACCCACCACGGACCTGTTGTAGAGTCACCATGGACTTGCCACAGACCTGCCACAGGCAATTCCAGACTGTCCAGCCCTGCCTAGACCACTGAGAGCCATGGGGTAGCACGTGCCATTGGCATGCCTTGAAAGAGGGAGAAATACAGTACAATAATAAAAGTTGCAGTGCTGGTAGACCCTTCACTAACAGCGTGGTCAGGGGACATGGAGAGGTCATGGCTGACTGGATGTGTGTGGAATGTGAAGGTGGCAATGAAGGGGTTTAGAGGACTGTGGTGGGCTGACCTTGGCTAGCCACCAAGCTGCTCTATCACTCCCCCTCTTCGATAGGACAGGGAGAGAAAATATGATGAAAATCTCATGGGTCATAAGGACAGGGAGATCAGTCACCATTTGCTGTCACAGGCAAAACAGACTTGGCTTAGGAAAATTAATTCAATTTATTGCCAATTAAACAGAGTAGGATAATGAGAAACAAGAACAAACCTAAAAACACCTTCCCCCCATCTCTCCCTTCTTCCCGGGCTCAACTTCACTCCTGACTCTTTCACCTCCTCCCCCGGAGCTGAGCAGGGGCACAGGAAATGTGGGTTGGGGTCAGCTGGTAACACTTCATCTCTGCCTCTCCTTCCTCCTCACGCTGTTCCCCTGCTCCAGCGTGGGGCCCCTCCCATGGCAGACAGTCCTAAACTAACTTCTCCAGTGTGGGTCCTTCTCACGGGCTGCAGTTCTTCCAGAACTGCTCCAGCGTGGGTCCTTTACATGGGGTGCGGTGCTTCAGGAACAGACTGCTCCAGCCTGGGCCCCCTGTGGGGCCACAGGTCCTGCCAGAAGACCTACTCTTGTGTGGACTCCTCTCCACAGGCCACAGCTGCTGCCAGGAGCCTGTTCTGGTGTGGGCTCTTCATGGGCTGCAGCTCCCTTCAGGGCATCTTCATCTGCTGTAGTGCGGGGTCCTCCACAGGCTGCAGGCTGGACACCTGTTACACCGTGGTCCTCCATGGGCTACAGGGCAACAACCTGCATCAGCATGGTCTTCACCACAAGCTGCAGCAGCATCCCTGCTCCAACACCTGGAGCACCTCCTTCCCCTCCTCCTTCACTGACTGTGGGGTCTGCAGAGTTGTTGCTCTCACATATTCTCACTCCTTCCTTGCAGCTGCTGTCGCACAGCAGTTTTTATATCTTCTTAAATATGTTATCACAGAGGCGCTACCAACATCACTGATTAGCTCAGCTTTGGCCAGCAGCGGGTCCATCTTGAAGCCAGCTGCAACTGTCTTTGGCTGACATGGGGGCAGCTTCTGGTGTCTTCTCACAGAAGCCACCCCTGCGGCCCTGCTGCTGCCATAACATTGCCACATAAACCCCTATACAAGGATGATGAGGTGGTGTCAAGGGGAGCATGGAGGACTCAAGCAGACACGAGGCACGTGAAGTAGCAAGAGAAGCATGAAGTTTCAATCAGATGGAGACATCGGCATAGGCCCAGAGGCCATCACCAAAGTCACTGTTTGATTGTGTTGGCATACGGAGGTGAAACGTCATGATAGGGATCATGACTCCAGGGGCTGCCAAGCTGCCATGGCATCATCTCCAAGTGTTGGGTTGTCCCTGCCATGAGGTCAAAGGGCAGTTCCTGGGGACACCAGATCATCTGGTTGGGCCAAGACTACACAACTAGGATGACATGCTCAGTGCTGAAGGCTCGCTGTCAGGTGCCCTGACCCTTGACCAGCTGTAGAAGGTGGAGGCTTATGTGCCTTCAAGGCTGGGAAGACCAAGCACGTGGCTCCCATCTCTCTTGTCTGTGGTTCTCCCCTGTGGTGAGCATGGGATGCAAGAAGGAGCTGAAGCCAGATGTGATGTCAGTGGACAGCATGTGTGAGCTTCTGGGGACCACAGAAATGAGGGGTGGCTTCCATCAAGAAGATGCAGTGCTGCCAATCAGCTGGGCCCTCTGCACTGGTGGCACCAGGACTCTACATGCAGGACAGGCATCAAGGCTGTGGCTTCCCATAGAGGCTGGTATGGGAGCATCACAGGATTCCTCTGTGAGGCCCTGTGCCATGGGCTCTGGGTTCTCTTGCCAGCTGGGTGGGAATCTTGATGTTAGAGCAGGAAGAGGGTGCTTTGACCCTGCATGCCTTTGCTCTCCCATGGATGAGACGAAAGTGGCGGGCTGAAGGAGTCCTGAACACCTGGGTCCTCCTCTAGCTTGCAGGGAGGAGTTCCGCATGTCCTGGATGTTTGGTTGCTTTGGCAGCTTGTCGACAAAGTGTCCAGTGGGAAGAGAAGGGCAGGGTGCCTGCAAACCTGGACACCTGTGTTTGCCAGCCAT
>Ga0065711_1007499_pt1 | contig 14752 bp, 7 predicted proteins | sample Hoacrofraction12_FD_59098 | JGI IMG/M metagenome (GOLD analysis project Ga0065711, IMG submission 59098) | Hoatzin crop microbial communities from Cojedes, Venezuela - Epithelial fraction 12 v2 (version 2) | ecosystem: Host-associated > Birds > Digestive system > Esophagus > Crop | place... | reverse complement strand
CATTTATTAGGTCCCCTCTCAGCCTTCTCTTCTTCAGGCTGAACAAGCCCAGCTCCCTCAGCCTCTCCTCGTAGGAGAGATGCTCCAGTCCCCTCATCATCCTTGTAGCCCTCTGCTGGACTCTTTCCAGTAGCTCTTCATCTTTCTTGAACAGGGTAGCCCAGAACTGGACACAGTACTCCAGATGGGGCCTAACCAGGGCAGTGTAGAGGGGAAGGAGAACCTCCCTCGTCCTGCTGGCCACACTCTTCTTGATGCACCCCAGGATCCCACTGGCTTTCTTGGATTGGTGGTTTAGATGTATTTACATACGGCAAACATATCGTCAGATTGTTGTTCAGGCAACGCAGGTATTGCATTTCTGAAGTAGATACTAGAATCAGAACTGCTGGCTTCTCTTGCTTTCTCCCTAGGAAACAATTGCAGAGTCTTTGTTTAATGGACATTTAGAGATATGTTTGTGAGGTCTTTTGCTGTGAATTGCAGAGTTATAAACTCTTTTCTCTGTAGAATATGAAAATTGTTTTGTTCTGCTTAGGTCAGACTGCTAGAAAAAAAATGTACATATTGTTCTTTCATGAAGACAGGACCTTTATCCTTTCAGGGCAATGCACTAATAATCTGCAATAAAGGTATCCTATATCTGATCATTGGTGATGAACGAATATATAATCTATTTTACAGACATGTATCCAAGTGTTTGGACAGAAGTTTTTAGTGTGGTCTAATCAGTTACATTAAGGAATATTCAGATCAGTCAGTAGTTTCTACACAAAATGCTTAGTAGATTATTTTCACTGCCAGTGTACTCTGTGAGTCGGCTAAAGCAGACTGGCTCTTGGATAGATATTAAGAGAATTTTTCCTGTTTATATTTATAGCTCTGTGGGGGATCTGTTGCACCTGCTCCCACTCACAAATAAAGCTTTTCACATTTCACAGGAAAAATTATGTGTTGGTCACATGGAAAAATATATTTGTTGCATTAAAATGTTATCTTCTTCAGAGGACAATGGATTTTTCTGCCAGTAGGGCCTTATGTTTTTGCAAAAGCAAAATTAAGTCAGAAATAGAATCAGCTGCTTTTGGAATCAGCAGTTATTTTACAAGGTGCGCACATTTGTGTGTGTCTAAATAATTTATTTGCCGGGAGATTGTTTAAAGGACAAAGTGAAGCTGTGTTTAAGCAGGGGATCGGTGTGAAGACAAAAAAACCCAGCTGGAATGCGAGAGAACCCTCATGGGTAAGTAAAACATCAAAGGGAAAGCAAATACAAGTGCACAGGCAGAGAAGGAAGGGATGACTGGCAGAAGAAAATTGAATGAATGGGAGTAGACAGATGTGAAAGAAGAAATATGAGTGAAATGTGGCTTCAAAGAACTTCTTGATGCTCAAATTTGGGTGCCAAGGGTCAGAAAAAATAATCAAGTAAGAGTCATGTGATTCAAAGTGACAAAAATACAAGGCTAAATAGCGTCAAGAGCCAAGGCTGGAGAAGGCCGTTCCTTCTGGACATTTTTAGAGTATCTCTAGAAACCCTCTCCAATGAATAAACGTAAGAAACTCAGAGGAATGTTGAACAAGTTGCAGAGAAGCAAAGTAGGAGCTGGAGCAGCTAGCATGGAAGAGTGGTTGCAATGTTGTCCATTTGTGGATTTCCACTCTTCTTCATAGGGCAATAATGAGAAAATGATGACTCCAGGAAACTGCTGAGGACCTAATCAGGCCTGGAGCAAGAATTATTATTCTAGAACTGAATAATGTTTAGAACTATGAGTTGTAGCAAAAAAACACACAAAACCCCAAAATAACACCAACAAACAAACAAAGAAAAAAAAACACAACAGGAGAAACAGTGCTAAATGGCTGCTCCAGGATTTGTCCACAATCAGGCTGCAGGCTCTCAAACCCTAAGTATTTTAGCAGCCATATTTAACTACATCATGGCCACAACTCAGGCCATTTGCAAGTACATAAAGAGAATTACTTACAACCATGAGAATGTCTTTATTATGGTGATCTGAACTCAAGGGAATCCCTGGCCACAGCACAAAATTTTTTTCAAGCAAGCCTTAAGGAAACCAGTTTATTTTCAGGCAGCTAAAGAGTTCAATATTGAAATCTAAGAGCTGTTTGTTGATTCTGGTTATATTGTTTCTATGCAGAGGCTGCATAAAACGTTAATGAGCAAGTCTCTTATTATCTTAGTAGACTAGGAAGCAGGGATTTAGGCAGCTAATTTATTATCACTTACACCAGAATGCGAATGAATCTGCCATTCTCTTAGCCTAAAGTAAGAAATATCCTCAGAAGAAAAATTTGAATCAGAAAGAGACATGAAATAAATCATTCTATTCTCCTCCAGCAAGCCTCTTCTGTGAAAAGGAATATATGTTTCCTGCACATAGTTTCAGGCACATTGATGTGTTTCTTTCTGTGCCTCTGGCTGGGATAGATGTGAGACAGAGATGGCAGATGCAAGCATCAAGAAGGGTAGTTGGTGCTAGACCTTCCACACTGTGGCTGTCAGGTTAAGTGCTTTTGCATGGTGTGCAGGAGCTTCCCACTACTGACTTTGCAGCTACAAGCAGAGACACAATCCACCATCAGCGGGACACTCCAGTACATAAATACTCAAGTGGCTTGCCAGAAACTAAGCAGAAAATTAGATTTTGGTGTAGGTGATAATTGAAAAAAGGGAGAAACCCCTGTAGGCTCTGAGAAAAAGACCTGAAGAGGGTTGGGGGAAGGAGGGAATATAAAAGCAAAAGAAATTGATAATGGAGAAGGGGAAAAGGAAGTGGGTAAAAAGACTTAATCCATCTAATTAGCATTCAGTCCAAAGGCACTAAACAGGCCTGACGTAAAGTGCTTACAGTAGCACAGAGTGTAGCAGTACACCATAAAGTAATAGGATTTGCCAGCATGTAATATCGATCCAGTGTTAATAAAGCTGATGAGGAATTTGCTAGGAAGGTGTATCACAGGCTGTGGTGTCCGCCAGAACTACAGTATGTCTACCGAGAAATCCAACCCACAAGTAGTGTCAAAGACAGTGACTGTCAAAGATTCAAAATCTGAAGTGATGCGAATAGGAGGTCTCTTCCAGTTATAATACCATTCTTTACTACCATGGCAAACCTCCTATATAGCTATCAAGTGCACATCAAACCCAGTAAACCCCTAGCACTCCCCTTATATTCTTCTGCATCACTTCCCACTGCTCCTTTGGCCCTCTGCAGCCCAGGCTGTACTGGACTCTCAAATCCTGTCTCCAAGCCAGGCTAACAGGAGAGAGAAGGAGGAGATACTTGTAGCAGTGGATTTCTGTAGAAGCTGTATCGTGGTCCTGAACTACAACTAAAACCTGTTGTCACATCTGTCTTACATATGCCTGGTCTTTATCTATCCAAGTTTTAGGAGTTGACTCTGGTGAAGCTGTGTGTGAATGTTCAAGGTCAGCCAGACATTGTATAAGCTGTGGCACAGGCTCCTCCTCTTTCATAGCCTAGTTGAACAATTACGGACATTCTTTCTTCAGTTAACTGTATGTTAGGTCATAGGCTAAACAAGGAATGAAATGTGTCCATCAGGTGCTTCTATTCCCTCCCTTCCTGCCATTAGTTGTCCCCACTAGGACTCTTTTCCTCCCTTAGTCATTGCATAGCTCAAAGTAGCTCTAGGTCATAGGAGAGGGCAACAGGAAATCCTGAAATAAGTTGCATACATGCAAAATCCTATGCCTGCATTAAACACAAGACTTTATACAGAGATACAATAGGAAGTCTGCTAACTCTCTGTGTGGACCCAACTTCAACACATCTGTTTCTCTGCAAAGCAAATAAATTGTTAAGCATAAGAAAGCAATCCAATTTTGCTACCCTCAGTATCCCCCACTAAGCATATGCACAATTAATAATTCAGTTATTAATTATCAAATGTATTTACAAAGTTTTCTAGTTTAGGAACATCAAATAGATGTTGTACGAAGCTGTGTGACTTCTGTGTCCTGATGTAGTGTTAATTTCTTTTGTCTATTCAAAACTCGCCTATAAGACAACTTGATCAGTATTGAAAAAGACATTTGCTAAATTTTATAATGAAAAATAAAATGAGCCTTGCTCATAATTCCTGCCTTTATATTTACCTTTATTCCTTTATCTTAATTGGGTAGTTAAAAGTTCAATAATTGAGGGATATATTTTAGAAAAAGAATGGTGATAGAGTCAATTGTTCCTTTGATGCTTCCCCATTACTTTCGTAAGCATGTGAAAGGTGATGTTTCTACACCCAGGATGACCTAACAAAAATATTTGCCTTTGCTTACTTTTTGACACCTCTTTCAGTCAGCACCCAGGCCAAAATACGGCATTTTTAGTACTCTTGGCCAATCTCAAAGGAATGGTTTAGACTAAAACCTAGGTCTTGTAGCAGCCTTCTCTCTGGCTTGGTTGCTCAGCCCTTCTCTGGTGCTCCTACATGGATGTCCTCAAGCCAATTGACAGCAAAAAGCCTTACGAGTTTTCATGACAGACTAACCAGCTTTGGCGCCGTAGTGCATTGGCATGGAGCAACTCTTCCTGCTGTGGTAGTTCACTTGTTAAACCTGTCTCAGTGTATCGTTACATGCTACCACTTGGTACACTGTTGGCAGTAAAAGGCCTAAATTTGTGGTGGAGGAAACTATATTTTGTAGCAGGGTCAGAACATGTTTTTGAATGAACCTGAAGATCATGTGGTTATAACAGTCCATGCATCGCAGTGAGATTTAATGAAACCTGTCATTTTACTTTATATTGCCTTAAGGTTTTTTTTTTTTTACTCTACAATTTGTATAATTGTTTTTGAGAACAGGATTGGATAAATCATAATAGGAAATGTAACTAAAGCTATTATCCCAGCAGCAGGCCAAGCACGTTGCTTAAAACACGAGGAAATTCTACATGGAGCATGTGCATATGATAAGAAGGATAAGAAGATTTATAGTAATGGATTATAATTTTCTCATACTCCTCCTAAACTGTTTGTTGCAGATGTGAGATAATGATATCATCTCATACTTCGATGCCACAAATTATTTTTTGTCATACTGAATCAAAATCATTGATTTCTATAGAATGACTGAAATTGTTTTCCCATTTCATGTGTCTTTCTTAAAAGTATTGTAGAGTTACGGACAGAAAAGTTGTTGCAGACCATTTAGACCTGTAAAAATAAACAAACATAAAAGCTAAAAAGAATGTCAAAGCTTGGCCAGAATTTTCCCTAGTTTTGAGCCATTTTCAGGTTTATAGTGAAAATGGAAAGTTTCTGAGAGCAGACCTTGCTGCTTAGTAGAACCCCATTTTTTTCCACCAAAAATACTTCATTTGAAAATATCAGCTGTCTTTAAAATATCTGGTTTCAGAGGGTTACTTATTTGTCCCATCTACATGTGTAGAAAGAAGGATATTACATTTTTGGCCATGTAGTTTTGATGTCTGCTTAGCAATGTACAGGAATTTTTAAGAGTGTGCTTGATTTCCTCAGGAAAGAGAGCCAATATCCTCAACAGTATTGTGTATTTATTAAAAGACAAAAGCAAGAACTGAGCTTCTGCATCATCGAAGCTTTTAGTGTTGCAGAAGGTCCCTCCTTTTCCTTTCTCTTTTTTGGTTTTTTTTGGTTTTGTTTTGTTTTTTTTTGAGAAGAATAAGCCATTAGCGATTTATGTTTCTACTCTTCATTTCTGGAGTTGCTTTACAGAAAACAATTCAGTTTTTCGCATCCACAGTAGTGGCATTTACTTTTACTGAGGATAATCTTGTTGCACTCAGCTAGAAGTCAGCACAGAACATAGGGACACATTACCATATCAGGTGCTCGGGAAGAAGCCTCCAGTTGCCCTAGATCTGTCTTTTGAAATTCTCCATAGATGCAAAAGAATCTTTGGGAAGAAAAAAAAGACAGCACTACTCTTTGAATCTCTCCCTTCCTCCACCCCACCCCTGGACGTGAGGTTTGCTGGTTGCTCCCTTTTCAAACCCAGAAAATGAGCTGCCACAGTCATTTTGATAAGGCATCTCTCAAACAGCCTTTCGTCACACATGGGAACAAGAGAAACAGAGCAACTGAGGGCACTAAATAAGAAATGCATGCAGGTGGTGTCAGTGTCCTTCCAGGAGCTGCTGTCACAAGGGGAGATCCCTTTTCCTCTTAATGAAGCACATAGCCACATCAAGAAAACCCGCTCCTACCTATGCAGCATTTTGGGGAGGTATCCCCAGAGCAGCACCGGTCTTCCTTTCTTCTTTCTCTTGTCTGGCTGCATAGTCCTCACAGCAAAGGTTCAGTGGCTCTCTTGAGCCACTGAAGATCCACCCTTGGGAGATGGTGGGGGAAGATCAGGTCTGAAAAGGATAAGGCTACCTTACAGATCCCGAGGTGATGAAATGGTACCTAACAGAGTTTTGGCAGTGGAGATGCTGTAGCCAAGCTGGTCACTTGCTCTCCTCACTAACAGAAACAGCAGACATCTGGTGTGACGTCTTTGCTTGCCTCCTGTCTCAGCAGCGTAGGGCAGAACTTGCTGCTGGCCAGAAACAAGCCTGCAGCGCGTTGCAATTACAGCTTTTCCCTTTCTTTGTCTGCTTTATCTGTATGCTCTTCTGTGTGTACCTCGGGAAAGCTGTCTGAAATCAGAAGTTCACTATTTCTTCCTCCAGCCTCAGTGCATCAGTTGCTCAAATTAAAGGACAGACCTGCTGTGAAAGAGAAAGTGTTTCCCAACTTGCAGCGATTTCTCATACAGATGCTGTACCAATCAGTTTGATACCTGTGGCTTCCTACTAAAAGCAAATGCTATTTCACAGCAGCTAACTAAGCACACAAGGATGTATAAATTAAGCAAAATGCTCTTTATTCACCTTTTGACTTCAAGTGACCACTTTCTGTGCATAGAAATATAAAGGGTTTCATTATTTTTTTAAAGGCAGCAAATGAAAATACTTAGGTATTGGCTCCAGTACACATGAATTCTTCCAGTATTCAAACAGTGTTAATTTTTCTATTTAAAATTCAGTTTTCTATCTGAAATGAAATTTTTAATTTGTGCCAGGATCTCTCCTTGGTAACTAGTAAAGAAAAGTGCCCAGTGTGAAATCATAAGCCCACTGACATAACCACCAAGACATATCTTTTAGCAAAACTTGTTTTAATTTTTGAAGTGAGGTTGGATTTTGAGTCATTTGTACTTCAAGAACTCTGTGTGCCCCTTGAAGAATATCAACTCAGGAACTGCTAGTTTAGATGGAAATTATTATTTCTTAGTTCTTTCAGAGAAACTTATCCTAACACCAGGTGAAGACATGTCTTTTCCATGGGGCAGCAACCATATGTAGACTGGACTCATCCAGAAACTCATATACAAATTTCACTGCCTTCCACTAGAAATCCAAGACACGTGTCTATGCCCTTGCCTTCTGTAAAATAGAAGTATAGCTGGCAAATTACTTCAAAAACTCAGATGTACAACATGAATTGTCCTTATCACCAGAGAAAGCAAAACCCAATGTTACAGATACTAGCCATGCTGTGTAGTGTGTCGCTAAAAAGCACTTGGATGCTGCGTTAGAGAAAGCTGCCTCTCTGATGGTCTGGGACAGTAAGCCCAGGAGGCTGCCCAGTGTTTCTGCAGACCTTTTCTAAGCTACGTATGAACTTTTCTCCTAAAATGTCTCTTACCAGTAGAGTGAACAATCATATGCTTTTCATATTTCTCTTTATAAATCTTACATATTTGCCCTTGTAATTACCCTGATGGGAACACATCCCAGTCTGATTTCTTAGGGTGTCTTGCATTAGGACAGAAGGATGACAATAACATTTTTGGTGTATTCTTATGCTGTAATCAGGATTGACTGTTTACTTTTCCTGAACTTTCTCCAAGATTTTAATGAATCGTACCTTTGTATTCACCAGACTCCATTTCCTCCACTTTTTCCTGTAGATACATCAAATTCTTGATTTTTCTATGTTGAAGGTTAAGGTTTTCCTGTGTTTCTAGTTGATGTATTCATGTTTATCTGTCCATCACCTAATTTCAAAGAATATGAGCCCAGTCCTCATGTTGCATGAATTAGCTGATCATCATCAAATTTGAAGGAGATCATTTACATTAGTTTACGACCTATACTTTCTTTGTGTCTTTAAGGTAAAAAAGAAAAGAAAGTAGATACTTTTTTTCACGTAAATTGCATATTAAAAAAAAAATCCCTAAATGTCATAGCACACTTTTATAAGCATATATAGTTTGATTTTCTGCTCTGGCCAAAATATGTCCAGCACAGTGATGAGCAAACACTCATCTTTTCCTCCACCAACTTACATCACCCTTTTTTTTAGACATTTTTGTCTCCAATATATTTTAAAGCCATGTCTCTGACCTTCACACAGCATCCAGCAGGTGAAACAGGAGAACCACGCTTCTCTGGCATGTGGGGAGACCTGGAGAACCCAATCCCTGGTTTATGGTCCCTCCTCTCCATATTCTGTACAGCACAGTTATACCACTAATGAAATCCCTAAGACACAAACTGCTGGAATATAAGAAACCACAAGGTAATTCCTACTCTGTTTGTTGTCCTAACAGATACTGTGAATCTCCAGGCTGATCCAGTATAGCTACTTTTATTTTAAGCTCCGTGCTGGATTGGGACTTAAATCATTTTTAGGATGAAAATATCTGGAAACATCTAACTAAGATCATAAAAATTTATAGAAAAAAATAAAACTGTGAAATAAAAGTTGTGAAACAATGAAAGGCGTTTGTATTGTCCACCTCTGAGAAGCAAGAGAACGAACAAGTTTGAGCCCTATAGTACCTAATACGTTGGAGGCTCTGATAAAACTAGTGTGAATTGAAGGGATGAATGATGAAAAATAGTGTGCTTTAATGATGCAGTGATACTCAATGGATGTTAGTGTGCTTAAATGATGCAGTGATACTCAGTGGATGACAAGAGAATAGCTGCAAACATCTGAGGTAGAGATAACTAAAATTGCAAGGCTAAGAAATGAAAGAAATACATATCAATCCAGCTCGTGTCATCTGAACTCGGTTACTTCTCAGCTGTCAGAAAGACATCTAAATGGGGCATAAAATCTGGTAGATTCCCTTTAAGGACATAAAGGGCTGGATTCCTTGTCACCACAAGATCTACTCCACATAGGAAGAGTGGCTGTGGCTGCCAAATTCTCAAGCTGCCTGGGCTTGAATGTAAATTAGAAAAGACTAACAGCTTTTTAATTGATCATGGTTGCTAAAGGACATTCTTCCATTGTTGATCAGAGTGACTTAGTGGCCTTCTCTAGTCTTTCTGAACAAATCACATTGTGTCTGCCTGTTTTCACTCGCACAACTTCTGTTACATCAGGATGTTGTGCGGCAGTTGATATCTCAACAGCCTGCGTGGCTTTGAGCCCTCTAAGGCTGCTTCCATTTGTGAGTTGGCAGCAGGTGTTTCCAGAGCTTTCCTGCTAATCTGGTCACTTGCCAGCAGGGATGTTCACTTTTGTCCAAGCTCTGTTTGGCTGCTTATTATTGTTTTATGTTATGTTCTTTAAAAGGATTAACTGGGTGAGGTGGACACCTCTAGAAAGCAGAAGATTACTGCTTCCCAGGGGTTAAGTTTGCTCGTAGAGGTGGAGTTTCTGTAGCACAAGAGAGTTGAGAGAGTTTCAGCTAGGAGCAGGGGGTCTGCAGCTCATGCATAGACTGAGTAACTGTTTAGAGGAACAGAGAGCAGAAATATTGGACTCTGAGATTATGGGAACAAATACCGCAGGGCCAGAAGGGATTGTTTGGGGTTTGTTGCAACTCAGAAGTATTCTATGTTGTCTGAAACCAATCCCAGGAGCAACAATGTACTTGCAAGGACACAGTGGGCAGGAGTCATCTTGGCTATAACAGAAGGACATAAGCATAGCCAAAGGTTCATTCTGCTCCATATCTTGTCTCTATCAGTCAGCCTCCTACATCACAGGTGTAAAGTTGTAGTAAAAATTAAAGACTGTATCAAAAGCATTCTAAGGATTTACCAATCACATCATCCTTATCCATATTTTTATTTACTTCTGAAAGAACTGTAAAAGATTTGCAATGAAGGGTTTCTCTTTACAAAAAAACCACACCGACCTCTTCACACAAAAACCCCAGCCTGACTCTTGCTGTTTAAGTCAGATGTACCACTTGTCCATTAATTCCATTCTTTATTATAGTTTCTACTAATTTGCTCTACATAACTATTAGGCTTTATAGGCCTGTTGATTCCCCGTAACTACTCTGAAAACATTTTTTACAAATAGACATCTTAATGTCACCCCTGAGTTCCCAGGTATAGACGCAATCTAAGTAAGAGGGCATACACCATGGTTAGTAATTCAGCTATTTCGTCCTTGACTTCCTTTGGATTTCATACATGAATACGCTCTGGTCCTGGTGATCTGTGACTGTTCATTGTTTCAGTCAGTTCCAGAATCCCTTCAGTTTCTGATGAGTCCCCCACAAAGAATGATTTTTCAATAGGAATATCCCTCATTTTTATCTGCAGTGAACACTGATGCAGCAAAAGACTCTACCACCTCTGGAATTGTTCTGTTCTCTGAGCATGTCTTCCATATCCTGATCATCAGTGGACCCTACAAATTTTTTGGCAGGCCTTTTGTTTCTGATGAATATTAATAAATACTTTTCAGTGGTTACTTCATTACTTTTTCTAGTTGCTCTTCAGTGTCCTCATTGCTGTTTCTTCTTTTGTTTCTAGACATATAAAGGGTGTATATGTTGACCTATTTAAATTCTTTCCCACACAGTCATTTCCAGGTTCCTCTATTTTAAAGTTACTGGTTTAGTCCATTTTTCATTAAAACCTATTTTATTTGAGTTTTATATAAATCCAGTCTTTGAGAGATCACTACAGGAGAAGGTCCAGGCAAATTCTTCTTGGATCAGTGGACAATTTAAGGTCCCCTCATAATTCTGTTCTTCCTCTACATCCTATTGAAGAGTCTAATTTGATTTCTCACTTCTCCCAAGCAGAAGTCATCAGCTGCCCACCATCTGCACAGATCAGAAGGAAAAAATACGTTTTTAAGGTGCTTCAGGAATATGTTTAACTTCAGCAGTTCCCGAGTAATAAAGAAGGCTTCCAGAATTACTCTGGCAAAAGTTTATGCTTAGTTAATCACTAGCTTTTCTTTTCAAATTTGCAAGCAAATATTTATTTGACTCTCTTGAGTACCTGTTCTTTTTCAGATATTGTATGCTTCTTGCCATGGGTTCTTCCACCCACCAGCGTAAATCTCAGGACAGAACATCTGTTACTAAGTTCTCTGTGTGTGAGCCTGGGCTTTCATTTGAAGAAGCCACACAGGGAATTCAACTCTACCGTTCAGTTTGCTCTGGGCATCTGCGCAGCATTTAAAAAGCTTTAAGGTTTCACTGCTTTAAAAGAATATGTTAAAACTACTGCTTTAAAAGAATACACTAAAACTACTTCACATCTGGGAGACTGAAAGACATGAAAGAAGCAGATACTGAAGAGCTGAATTAGAGTATGTTATTAACGAGGGACAAGGTCCAGACTGCATCCACCTCAGAGTCAGTAGCTGCAGTCTTCCAAAGGGGCACACCCGCTGTGAGAAAAAGCCTGAAAATCTCTTGGCTTGCCTCTATTCTGCAGTGATCTCTCATGATGGCTGTCCTACAAAACTTTTAAGATGCGGAGGCTTGTGAACGTGTGAGCTCAAATGAGACAATATTTTTGAAGCAGTTCTTGGAAACAAAATTAACCATGAATCTCAAAATTTTCACGTCCAAATGTAGCATTCATTTTAAATGATTTAGTTTCCCTTCAGTCACTTATTTATACATATACAAGCCGCCCTCTCTCATCCTATGCATGCATACATAAACAAATTAATTAATTGTTTTCTCCAACAGCCTTAAAAAGCAAACAGTGAGAGAGATTTTCTGCTTCTAAATACTTAGAAGCTGCTACCATAGGGACTTAAAAATTACCAGAGTGACAAGAAAGAAGCAAGTCTTAAAATGGGAATAGACCACCTTTCTTTGAATCATAGGATGCACAATAGAAGTGTAATCATTCTTCACATGACAAGGCAATCAGGAGAAAGCGTTATGGCTGTAAGACAAATCATTTGGTAGGGATAGAGTCCAAACAATAGTAATTTCAAAACAGTCGCCTTTTTACTAAAGAGCAGGAGAAGATACCACTGGATATCTGGATGCATTTCTGGACAAGTCAAAGGCATGATCTGTGTTGGTACCAATTATTCTAGAGCAGTGTGGAGAACATCTAGAGGCTAAATTTAGATGGCAGTACTAGGAAAAAGAAGGGTGGAAAGATAAACCTGGAAGATAGATTTTGGGTCACTGAGTCTTGGCACCTTCACCAATTGCACTACAAGATCTCTTCACAAACATATCAAGAACCCCACTCACAGTAAGTGTGTTTTATTTATACTCCTTCTAAAAGGCTATTCAATACTCTGTTATAAACATTCTTCAAATTTCCAGCCAAATTTAATTAAAGTCCAGTTTAAACCAACCTAGTTTTGTGCTAGCTTTGTCCTCTGCACAGACAACTCTTTTCTATCCGCTGTGCAATATTGATTGACAGTAGTTGTTCTCAGCCTAGGCTGAGCTCAACTGTGTCTGCTGGTCACATCTGTTACTCCCCAGGTCTCGTCATTCCCTTCCCTCTGCACATCTCACAGCTTGATTGCCTCTCTGGGTGGCCGTACGCAACTGAGCAGTTGGAGCTGTGGGGACACTGCAAATCAACAACATCTTGCAATGTGCATTTGTGGATTGTTTTTCTGACCAACTGTGTTTCACTGGTGACAGTAATCTGTTACAGATCACTGTTCCACTGTGGTCTGGTCCCTCTCCTCAGTCATTTCCCATGGATAAGCTCCTTACTTGTAAAATCTGAGTCCTTAAATGAACAAATTTGCATGCCATTTAATTGTACCACTTCTCATTTCACCCTCTATTAATCTATTCACTACCTCATGTCTTACTTTATTTCATGGAGATCTTATCTTACGAGATCTTGACCATTTGCAACATGAAGAGTTTCCTCAACACATTGCTATTTTATGTGCCAAGATCATTACTGAAAATATTAAACAAGGTTGATCTGGAAAAACACCCAAGAACTCCAGTAATCTCCCTCTATCCAGCCAAATACTTTCTCTTTCTACTTTTCCTATTGCCATCTCCCCTCTAACCAACTTGTTACCCAGATTACTGTTCCTATACTTTAATTTCCAACCTTTCCACTTAACTAAATTCCCATGTGACACTGCTTCATTGATATCCAGATAGATGGTTTAATTCCCCTTTCAGTTGTCTAGAAAATCAATTATGATATTAAAGAAAGTTATCCATTTTTTCTGATAGCGTCTATGTTTGGTAAACACTTTTTACATGTTTCCCATTTACCGTGATATTCAAAACAGAAAATTCCCTCAGAAAAGAATTCCCTTAAAAGTGGAGTTAGAAGCTCTGCATTCTTGACGAGCAAGTCAAAACTGATGAGCAAAAATGGTGATGTAGACTAGGGAGACACCTGCGTGCAAGTCTCCATTGTTTCATCTCTTACATGAATGTGTACACACTGCTCTGCTTTGACATCATTTTTGAGCCAATTTAAGCAGAAATTCCAAGGAGAGCCAAACTTTTTCATTTAACGGGAAATACACAGAGGAAGGGGAGATTCACTCCAAGAGTGCTACACAGGGAAATTGCCTGTTGCTAAGAGCTGCTTTTGTTAAGGGTATAGAGATTTGCAAAGCACATCCCTCCCTGTGACAGGAACAGATATACATCCCCAAATCTCATGAAGAATAGAAGGAAATTACTTTCAATCTAGAGGGACGCCTTATATACTCATATGCTCATTGACATACATTTTGAAAGAAATGAGTATAGAAGTTTAAATAAAAACAGGCAAGTAGATACAGAGTCTGGTATGTTAGAGCAAGACTCTTGATTTGAATTCCTAAGTTCTGCAGAAACACAAATTATTATTCTCATCATTAATAATAATAATAATAGCAATAATAATGGTATCTGAAACACTTCTATAGCAAATCACAAAATTAAAGATAAAAGTCTTCTTTTTCTCATAGCAAGCTGCAACATTAAGTGAGGAATATGGAAAATGCCTCAAAGACCCTGTAAAGCCCTGCAAGGCATACATCTTTGGTGATCTGTATTTGAGAAGCCAATATTTCTTTAAAGAAATAAAGCCAAGTTGTCTCTGGGGGATGGTAAGCTACTGGTGAAGTATTTTTCCTTTCTGCACCAGCAGAGGTACATGCTCATGGTAAGGAGAGCAAGCGCTGCCTACCCTCATCTGTGTCAGATACAGAACAGTCTTTATTCACTGTTCTAAATCAGACCTCAGGCATATCTTTACATGTTTCTTATGCATACCCACTTACAGATGTCAGCAGCTTCCACACCAGAGAAAATGTTTTTCTTTCTGCTGCAATGTGAATACAGTTCTGTCCCTACATCTATAAGCTACTGTTGGTTTCGTTATGTATTTTAATTGCAGCGTTATGCTGGCATTAGAAATTAAATTACTCCTCTTGAAATTTCACATAAATAAATAAATCCCCATCTCATTCATCCAACCCCTCTTAGAAGAAAAAATCCCCCCCCCCCAACTTTCTTTTCAAA
>Ga0065711_1043399_pt1 | contig 14753 bp, 13 predicted proteins | sample Hoacrofraction12_FD_59098 | JGI IMG/M metagenome (GOLD analysis project Ga0065711, IMG submission 59098) | Hoatzin crop microbial communities from Cojedes, Venezuela - Epithelial fraction 12 v2 (version 2) | ecosystem: Host-associated > Birds > Digestive system > Esophagus > Crop | place... | reverse complement strand
GACCCACTGCTCAGAGGCTCAGACGTTGCATTTTAAAAAGCCTTTTGAGTCCTGGTCATTAGGGAAACAAAGTCACTCCCTGGTTCAGAGAGGGGCCACAAGCTGCGCACGTTTATAAGGTGACAAGCGAGGTGTCCTCACCACAGCAGAGCCATCAGGGGCTCAGCAAGAACAGGCTGCCGGGGAGGCACACAGGGGCCCTGGCTTATTTTAATTTGTGAGGTTACAGGCACAGCGCTAACGACCCTTTCATTGCAGAGGCACAAGGAGAGCCCTAAAAGCCGTCTGGCACCAGGCTGGGGTTTCCCTCAGTTTAATACCCGCCTGATGGTTTGAATCCAAAATACAAGGCGAAGCTGTGGGGGTGGGCGCAGGCTCCTTCTTCACATCAGGTGCAAGGCTGAAAATGCTGATTTCTATCACTTTGCTCTGGTTATTGGGGAAAAAGAAAGTCCTGCGGCAGCAGCAATTATAAAAACTTCTGGAGAAGGGAGAACACAAGGCTCCAGGGACCCTTTTTGCCGGGCAGCTGTAAGAAGGCAGGCAGTAAAAAAGCAGACCTAGGAATCACCCTGACTGAGTTGAAGCGGGTCATGGGGAACGGACCAGCTGCAACACCTGATGGGCACGCAAACATCCAGCACCTTGAGAGGATCCAAGAGCACCTCTAGGAGAATTTTTGAAACTCAGGTAATAAACTCTGCCTAAATTTGGTTTAAGGCACGTGTGCATTTCTGGGTCTTGTTCCCAAGAAAACCCCGGAATTTATGTAGTTTCTGTGCACAGGTGTAAATACACCATGGCTGTCTATTTTAAGCAGTTTTTAACCTGTTGGTGATTTCAGCCCAGTTTGGAGATGAGTAAAACTCTCAAAAAGAATTTGGTTTCTGTAAGTTTTGTTGAAATGGTTGGAGTAGAAAGCTCTTATTTCTGGCCTGGGTGAGGGAAAGGCTCAGCCTTTAGGAGACACCGGTGAGTCGACATTGCCATTGCCCAGGGCAGATGGGCTCTGCCAGCTCTTCTCCCTTCCAGACCCACCTGGATAAGGACAGCAGCAAGGGGGCAGGACAGGAGGAGGGAACCGCAGTGTTGCATGTTAATGAAGTTGGGTAATAATAATTGTTTTATTTATAAGCACCCCCACCCCTGTTGAATCGCTCGGGGCGCTGCACAACAACCACAAAAACAATTGCTCATTAATTAAAACTACACCAGCTTCCCCAAGATTGCAAACAGATGAATAAACACATCATATGATATAATACCTCAGGAACCGAGAACGGGAAGGGACCACCTGTACCAGCCAGCTCGAGCAGGCAGAGGTTTAGCCCGTGCCTCCCTGGACCCCGGCAAACATCAGGATGTCTGTACTACAAGCTGTAACGTGTCTCCAGAAAAAAACCAAGGAGGGTATTACCCATGTCCTAAAGCCCTGCAGTAGCCTGGAAATGCCCAGATGACCTTGGAGGTACAGTACCAGTTCCCCCACGTATAAGTATGTTAAAGAGTGAATCAAAAACCTCTTCTTTCTGCCAATCCTTCCAGTCTGAGCTGGGGTGGAAGAACATGCCCCTGCTTTGTGTCTGAGGAGTAACACCATCCTCACCCTTGGTGGAGTCCATCAGCCTGGCACTGTCCTTTCCACCCCAGAGCCTCTCTGGGGCTGCAGTCTCATGTGCTTCACGGTAAAACCCAGATGAGGTCTACAGGTGAATTGTGCATCAGGGAGTCTGTCTGGCCCCCTAAGTGCCTGCAGCTTGGGGCTGATAGAGAGAAAATTCAATGTAACACATGGACTTAACAAGTCCCTTCCCAGCCCTTCAGTGCTGCACATGGTTTTCATCTAAGCATCTCTAGCCAGTCGCAAGCACTACGGTTTACCTCCAGATCAACTCCGCTAAATAAAGAAAGCACCATTCAATCCATCCACCCCAATAAACCTATGGGTCACTGAGCCAGGCTTGGTTCTTCATGATTTAACCAATGAGGCAACAGTGGCATAAGAAAAGGGACTTCAGCAAATCCACCGTCCCCAATACCCATGGGTTCGACCTCTCCCCCTCCAGCCCAGCACTCCGCCGCAGCCGGGACCGAGCTTTCCTCCTGCCTTTCTTCACGGCACCTTTTACACATTGCAGGCCTTATTAGAGAAAATGTTCCTGCAGCCGTGTCCCGGGGGCCCTGCAAGCGGCTGCCAATGTTTTCGGAAAGGTGAGGACGGGCTGAGCCGGCGCTCCTGACTCACGGAGGCAGCTGGCGGCACTCCCCAGCCAGCTGGAGGGTGGGAACAGCTCGCCGAAGGACGGGGACGCAGGGTGTGGGCCGAGCATCGCCCGGGGAGCAGCCACATCTGGGGAGGAGACTGCGGGGGCTGCCAGCTCACGCACGGCTTTCCTCGCTGCGCCAGGCGTGGAGAGGTGGTGGGAGCTGACCACGCGTCTCTGGGAAGGCATCCCTTTGGAAGAGGGTGAGGGAAGCCCTCTGGCTTCATGTCTCCCACAGAGCTGCAGCCTGGCTGCGGTTTTGTAGGAAGACAGTTTGTCAGGTCCCTCCAGCCCGCCTTGGCCTGTCATGAGATTTCTCACGCCGAGGTGCCCGGGGAGCTGGTAGTGGGCAAGCCAAGCAAACACCCCATCCTTGCATCGACTGCAAACACAGCTCTTTGAGCACAGGCTGGGGACACTTTAGCCCTGATTTATGCTGCATAAATTTAGACCTTTCCTTCTCTACAGCACATTCGGTCCTTCCCACTCTCACATTAATTTGTGTTATAGAGCACTTAGAGAGTTGTTGAGAGAAAAACTGAGTATGCCACTGTGGGGTTCTGTGTGTCTCCTTCTCGGAGTAAAAATCAGAAAGAGCACTGGGAATTAGTTTGCAAGAGGAAGACTTTGTTTGCCCATCCTCCCAGGATGGTTTGGCGATGGAAAGGGCAGGTGTTCCTGCCCTGCACCACAGCACAGGGCCACCTTGTCCACATCACTTGTCCCTCAGACTCTGCAGGTCCCAACAGCGTACAGACAGAACTCACACCAGTAAGGCCATTTCAGGATGCTCCATGCTGACCAACACCTTTCACCCTGCAGCAGTGACACCTGGGAAATTCTTCATCTGGAAAAGCTCCTGTTAATGTGATTGGCCTTAGTTTCACCTGGATCCTTGCGTGAATACACCACATGCTTTGTCGGAAACCAGGGATTTTTCTTCTATCAAGCATATGTACCTCTGCTCATAAATTCTGAGCCATCGTGCCACATTCTCACCACCTCTAAGTGGTTCTCCTTGGATGGACACAGAGCGTTGCATCCCTTGCTACGTAGGCCTTTCACAACATCTCTCCATTTCAGATGCCACGAGGAAGAGTGCTCCATGCTCTGCAGGGGAGCACAGCCCTTGTCATTCATCTTGCTCCCCAGGGCTACATCCTTCTCTCCACAGGCCTCCCTTGGAGAGGGACCAGATGTCCCCAACCCCAGCCAGAGTCTGTGGGAGACAGGGAGACTTGGGCTGTGGGAGGGCTGAGACAAGTTACACAAACCGATGCGCAGCCCAATAGGGAGGCCGATGGAGCTGCCGGAGATATATGCCTAAATAGCAGAGGTCAGAGCCTGGCCCAGGGTTATTAATTCTCGTTACTCTGATGACATACGCAGCACTGTGTGGCCACAGCACAGCTGGGGAGCTGCTGTCTTATCAGCTCTCACTCCTGGAAGGCTTCTCCAGCTCTTCTCCTCAAAGGCTGACTTTCTGACCCAACACAACGCTCCATGCAACCAGTGAGGAGCCAATGGTCTATCTCAGGGCTAGATTTGTCCCCTCAGGAAATTACTGTGGGCCCTGACTGATCTCCAGTGGACCCATCCAAAAAAAGAATAATACAGCTTTTCTGCAGACAACTCTATCTTTGCTACATACCAATCCCATGACAAACAAGTTGGCACGCGAACGCAAGCACGAAAGCAATTTGGCTTCCCTCCTTCTTATGTTGACAGCTTTAAAGCCGCTCTCTTTAAACTCACCTCCTGTAGGTGGTTCGGCAGCAGAGCCAAAGGCTGTGATTACACTTCCAGAATGTTTGTTAGCTGCAGGTCCCCAGGCACTGAGTTCTGGAAAATATTTTTCAAGCAATGTCCTCAGGGTCAGAGGCAGGTTCTCTGGCTTGTTCCTGGCTGACTTCACACTGGGGTATGCATGCCGCAGCCAGTGTGTTTTTTAGGACTCATAAGCAGACAGACAGATCTGATAGTCTCTCTTTGCGTTCTTATCCACTTAGATCCCATCCTGCACCTAGGAGGATTCGTCCCTTCATGTGGCAGTGTGGTGGGATTTGCTCCCTGCGTGGATGTCTGAGAACATTGGCGAGGCTCTCTGGGCCGATCAGATAAGGCAGACACGTCTTTCTGAACTGCATTACTAAGAAAGAACTGGTCTGACCCTGCTGGTGATCGCACCGCACAGTGCAGGAGCGTCTGAGCAGGAGAGTCACAGCACCACTACCAATGAGAAAAGGTTTTGTGAAGTCTAGAGGAACTAAAAGATGGGAACTTTAATTGCAGTAAGTAAGCAAGATGAAACAACCTTCTGGTAGGGCACCAGCACTGAGCCTGTGTAACTGCCCTAGATCAGCCAGCTCCTCACACAAGAAAATCTCCACCAAAACAGCCTCCAGCCATGTTCGTGTCCTGCAGGGCACAGATTTGCTGAAGTTCGGTGCAAACACCCATTAAAGCAATTAGGACCTCAGTCTCGTGCCATTTTAGGTCTAATCATCAGCATGTTGATCAGAGGTGGCCCCTACAGAACGTCCCTGCTCTTTGGTGAGATGTGGGTTTGCAATGTGGGAACCCAGTTCCCCCAGAGTTGACTCATCCTTTTGTTGAAGTTGAGTGTTTGTGTAATTTTAAGGCTTTGTTGTATTCCTGTGAAGCTCAACCACTGAAGTTAAACCTATGCTTTAGAGCTGAAACCTTGCATTCCCACTAAAAAAAACACAAAAAGATCCCATGGGATTGTTTACCTTAGAAAGGAGGAAAAGAGGTGAAGACATGGCAGAGTGGGAAGCAGCCACGCAGAGGCAGAGGTCCATGGCTTCTCTTCCCACAGGGACAAGGGGCTGCTCCATAACATTTAAAGGTGGCACACTCAAAACCAATAAAAAGCAACACTTTTTTACTCCGTTAGTGCAGCTAAACTGTTGAATTCCCAGCCTTGAAACTAAACAGTGTCTCATTTTACATACACCACCCAACGAGCCTCCGTGCTACCTCCCAAGTCTTAAGTCATATCGCTGGTGACGCTGGAGAAGGGAATGAGAAAAAGGAAACAGGCTGACATATCCGACCCGCTGAAATCACAGTCAAAAATGGCTTGGCTAAGAAGCCAATTTAAAGGACAACAGCTCTGCACAAGCTGCACGTCCTTTTGGCTGTGCTGCCGCAAGATCTCTGCACCTTTATTAAATGCAGCTGACAGAGGTCCACCTATTTCTTGCCATGGGTATACGGCCAAACGCCGGCTGACGGAGCAACCATGCCACCTGAGTCCTTTCAATCGAAAAATTGGTGCAAGGAGTCTAATGTAAAACTGCTCTCCAGTGGGGTACAAGGACGGTCACATAGTTGCAGCTATTTGGGACAAAATGTCTTGGCTTCTCCATTGCAGCACTGAGGTCCTATGTATGGAAAATCCCATCATCCCATTTCTCTCGTCTTCCAGCTCTTACACAAAATGAAATACAGCTTTTTTTTGTACTCCTTTACTCTGTTAATTCAGTTCATGTTGCTATGTGAAAAGGAGCAGAAACTTCTCAGCAAAACCAGAATTTCCTTGGGCCAGAATGACAGAACAAAGCATATATTCTGCGTCATGCAGTCTGGTCTTACCAAAACTCTGACCATATATATTAGTGTTCTGGTATTGTTTTCTCTGCAAAATTAGCTGAGTAGAACCTGTGCGCTGACATGTCACACGCAATGCCAGAGCACAAGGGAAATAGCTGGAAATGGGAAAGTTATCGAGACTAATTAGAATGCCCAAAGCTAAAGGCAGAGGCAAACTCTGCCAGGAAAGGTAACTTTCCTGCCCCGGAGGCACGTTGACCCTAACCCCACAAGTTACACACCACTGGTTCTCCTCCTCCAGTTACCCAGTAATTGGGCAGGAGGGAGAAAGAAAGAGGATCTCCCAAGAGCCATGGGCACCTGGGGCTGATCTCTGCATATGCATGCATGCCTCATCTGTGTGATTGACACATGCGCACGCACACACACAAAAGACATTTTATAAGCAACTGTGGTCTTCCAAAGACGCTAAGTTGCCGCAACCATAGCCTCTTTATTCCCTCCTCGCTTATTTTCCGCCTCTGTATTTATTGAACAAAGCAGCTCCGTAAAGAGCTTGAGCTTTTATCTCCCGTGTCAGGGGATCCAGCAATCTGGTAGCAGCCTGGAGTCCTCTGTCTCCATCCTTCAGTCCACCAGTGCACGAAAAATATATCCAGGCTCTCCAGGAGCCACGTGAGCACTTCCTCGTTACTCTAACTTACATTCAGAAGTTTTTCGTTCACAAACTTTCCTCTGGAGTCCTTTTCTTAAACACGGGTTGCTTGTAATATTCTTGACATTTATTCATTTCATCTCTAATAACTATTAGTATTCAAGAGGTCACGTTAAGAGCCTGGTGGGTTTCCAGCCGCAATTACCCTCCTTTTGTTTTACTTACTTGTCAAAGAGCTGGTCTAGGGGGTTATGTTTGTTCTGCTGAAAGAAAGCTTTATGGCATGTTTCAGGGCTGACATTATGACACTAGTAGGCCAGACAATCTGTCGTTGGAAAGAATTTCTGCAAATCCCCAAAGTTTTTCTGCATTTCTATGCTGTCATCTAAAAAGCAGCATCTGCTCTGTAAGGCTGCCAAAAGAAGGTCATATTTTTATTTTTACCAATAAAAGGAAAGGACGAGTCTGCGGTTCAGGCACTGGACGAGCCTTTGGGCAGCCCAGAGTTTGCTTCCCAATTCGGCCACAAGCTCCCTGTGTGACTCTGGGCAGGGGCCCACCTGGGGAAGGGTACCTTCCCCGTCTGGAAAGCAAGGAAGTGCCTTCCTTCCACCATTTGGAGTAAAGTCCTTTTCCAGTGTGACTTCTGGGCAGGAGTCATCTTACTTGATATAAATACCGACAAAGAGGGTGAAAATGCTCCAGCATTGAAAACAACACTGTTGGTCCCTGCACTTCTCCCATCTCTGGTCTTGCCCCACTCCCTCTGACTCCCCTGTATCCACCATTACGTCTTTCCAAGCTGCAGTATCTTTTTTATTATTTTTTGAAATATATGCCTTCCTCCTAGATGAGTTTTTTCCTCTTGATTTGGCCTTGCCTGAGCTCTGAAGACAAACAGCTCACATTAAAAATGTTTCTAAGGAAGGGTTATTTTCATGCCATCTTTTCTAATGGCATCTCTGTTGGAAACTGTCAGTTGAATGGTGTTTGACACATCCCTGGCTGTCACACACGGAGGAAAGCCAGAAAACGGGAACCTTCTTTCCAGAGGAGATGAGATTTCAATGGAAGTGTCAGTTTTTAACTTAAGTCTTCTCAAATATTACATTCACAAAAAAGAATTCACCAACAGCTGCACTTCTAAGAGACCAAGGGACTGATTACATCTGTCACGTGGGTGATATATTGCCTTTTGAATGATAGGTGTGTACCCGAAATTGCAGCACTTCTATGACCAATGAAGTGACTTCAAAGGTGGTGGTGGGTGACCGTGGTGGTGAGCTGGGCTGGAGGCAGGGGGGAGGCTGAGGCGTATGGTACCTCAGGTGTTTTCGGTAAGTCTCATATACTTCACACAAAGATGCTTTAAAGCCTTTTGACAGCTTCAGCATTTTAGCACCTATTTTTGGTTATGTAACAGCCACTATTCGTAAACAGGTTAAGAAAATGGTAGAAGTGAGTTGAATTCATGTTTTAAACAGAAAGCGCAGCACTTCAAATGCAAATAGGAGACATCCTGTCTACAAGGACATTTCGCCAATTGCTTGATACATGTGGTTTTGAAGATGGTTGACTTCTATCCAAAAGACACAGATGGGATGACTTAGACACAAACAGCTTTTAATTTACCACTTCTGTTGCGTCTTTACTTTACCTGCTGCTATTAAAGCAATAAGGGTGCAAACACAGACCTAGAAAGAGCATTCCTGGTGAGATTCGCCGGTTAGACATGTGCAGAAACTGTCCTTGAAATGGTCCTTCTGCACTGAAACACCACAGCTTCCAGAGTCAATAAAACCCACAGAAATCAAACAGAGTAGACCAGGTCCCCTGTGCAATAGGCAATTCCTCATCCAATTTAAAATGAAGTTCAAAGGTTCAATATTTTAGCATCTAGGGGCAGAACAGCAGCCGAAATACTCTGCAGGATTCAGTGGGATATCCTTCTTCTGTTTTATGCTCTCAAAGCAGTGGCACAGCTCTCTTGCAAAATGTATTAAGAAATATGGTGGTTTCACACCATTTAAGTATTAAGGCAGATGGGTAATTCATACTCAAGATATCCACAGGCTGCTCAGGTCTACAGAAAGGAGACTCACAGAAACCTCCATGAGCTCTGGATTAAACCCAGCAGGCATCTACTGGAAAGGGCAAAGAGAAAGCCGGTTTAGTCAGTTGCACTAAAACAGACAAAATAGATAAAAACAAAATGTATGAGCGACCAGTCCACGTGTCTACAAGGGGTATAAGTTTCCATCAACCTCTGTGCCTCAGGGACATGAAATAATTGTGATTCTTATGTGCCAAAAAAGCCCTGTGTAAATATTGCTCATTGCTAAACAAAACAAAAGGTTGTTTGACCAAATCAGATGTGACAAAACGAAAAGAACTCCATGAGGAAGTAAACATGTGAAGTCCACATTTTCTGAGGGACTGAATAATGCTCTAAATGAATATTTTGGAGCTTGGTTTTGTGCAGGTGCTAGGAAGTTATATACTCAGAATGCCTGGAATATTTTCTCCACTACGGGGAAATTAATAAACACTAGTACGCTGGAGTCTTTTGTGCCAATACTAACCATTAACTTTTGGCTTCAGGCCATAGCTGTCTACTTTGCAGTGGATTCTGCCACCAAAGGAAAGGTCATTACGGGCCTGTACTTTCTACTTGTTAGTGTGTTCCAAAATAATTAACAGAAGTTGTTCAGCAGATGGTTCCCTTTCTGTCAGCAAGTACCTACAGTTTAATGGGTTATGCTGGATTCCTCACTGCGAGTGGGTGAGGCTGGAAGGAAAATTAAAATGTATAGTCTTTGATCCACCCACTTGTAATTAGTTCTTGGGTTTATACATAATAGAGAATGTAAAGGAGGTGGGAGAGGGGAAATGAAATCATTATAAACCAAGAGATCAGCAGCAGCCATATAAAGCTGTGATTATGTTATCCAAAGACGTCTCATTGCTGAGCAGGCATGGAGTTGTAATTGTTTCAGCTGGGGATTTGAAGATTTACTAATTGTATGTGTTTTGGTGTACTAGTCTGGAGATTCAGCAGGAAACCACAAAAAAATAGGAGTTGACTGTGTTTGTAAACTGAAAATTATGATCCCTCAGTGCCCTTGCAGCAGCCAGAGGACCAAGCAAGAGAGGATGAGCAAGCGTCCAAGCTCTTTGCTGCAGTCGGAGAGCAAAAGTACCCTTTCCCCAGGAGTTTACATTGTCAGCAAACACAGACTGGTCAGGAATGGGGATTGCTAACTTCATTTACAAAAGGAAAACCAAAACTCACATCAAGAATTTAAGGGCTGCCTCTTCAAAAAGCCTGAAATGGTTTCTGACCCATTGAAAGCACTGGGGTTTAGCCAGCTGCAAACTTTCACCCCACTCCAGCTCACACGGATCCGTCTCACCTGAGCTCAGCTGTGTGGTCCAGACCCCCCTGCTTCAATGGGAAGAGTGTTTGTGTCACCGCGGGGACTGTGCCTCTCTGTCTCCTCCGGCTGCAGAAGGAAGCCTCCATGCAAGACACCACACTGATAGAAACACACCAGTTCCACGGAAAAATAATAAAAATTAGCCCATCCTAATAATTATCATTGGCTTTTCTGCTATTCTTAGCTCCATTGTGACAGGGCGTAGGGGATTTTGGTGTGAGACAGGCCATCGCCCAACTTCTGTGCATTTTTTCCTAGCACTGTGGCAGAAGAGATTTCAAAGGAGAGGTGCAACGAGGTCTATGAGGTACCTATGTGCAGGGGTTGTGGCTGTTTCCTCCAAGCATGGGAGAGAGCACAGACAGCACATGTGCAATGAGGGCAAAAACCAGGGACTTGTGCAAAGCTTCTCAATACTGAATGGGAAGAGACAGGCGGCCTGAGAACAGGACAAGGGACAAAAGGTACAGGTACAAGTGAGATGAGGAGCCACCTAGGAAGTGCACTGCTGGAGTGACATGGTGAAAGCCGCATGCTGGGACAGTTACCTTTGCAGGGGCTTTCTAGACAGGCAGCAGTGGTTGCAAGAGGCAGAGACAAGTTGCAGTAATGTTGAGAGAGGAAGAGCTTGCACAAAGTTGTAGCTCCACTGACAGACAGAAGAAAACACATTTTCAAGCTGTGCTGCAGAAACCACCAGTAAGTGTTAGCTGTAGGTATGCGACAAGCTTGCATGTACAGATGCTCTGGAGCTGCAATTTGAGGAGCAAGTCCTGCATGAAGAGACAAGCTGAGAAGCACTGTTCCAAGGGAAGGGGTGAGACACAGAGCCAGGAGAGCACAGAAGCACAAGACACCACCATGGGCAGTGTCGCAAGAGGACTATGCGTGAACTGTGCTGACAGATCAAGTGATTGGTGGGCCCAGAGTGGGGTTTTTAGAGGATTTGACAAGCCCAATCCAAGGCCAAGCACCAGGCTTGGCTCCCAGTGATGGGCAGTGAAGAAGACCAGCAGCAAGCCAAGTTGAAAAAGCGATGTTCTTAAAGAAGGTGTGAGTCAGTTCACAATGACTACTCTGTGAAAATGCAAAGACTTCATAGCTGACCAAATGCCTGCAAAGGGACTGGGGGTTGCAGGGAACCAAGGAAATCTAGAGGGACATTTGGGATTTTTGCGCTGAGAACCTAGTTAATTAACGAGCAAGTCTTATACTTTGTCCTCTGTAGCTACAATTTGAAGACAATTGTCTTTTTTTATTTCTGGGAGAAAAAATAAGATCCCTTAGGGAGTTGTGGTATTGGCAAAAAACCTCCAAAAATTAAAAAGATTTTATTACTCAAGAAGTAAAACTAATTTAAATCTTGTGTCCATGCATTCAGCAAAGAGGATAATGGGAATGACACTGGGGGTACTGAGGTTACTGAAGCTGAAGCTGAAGCTGAAGAAATAACCAGAGCACTTCATTCAGTACAAAAGGAAGAAGCAGTCACACACATGTATGGTTTCATGGAGCTAAGACATGGGAGCCCTGAACAAAATAATCAATCAGCACAGGGTTGATACAACAGGCAAATCAAAGAAGTCCTGGTAACAGAGCTTTGAAAAATCTGAATAAAAGTCTGTTTTGGACCAAGTGCTGTCTACAAGAAGCACTGCAAGCAGGAGGCTGCCAAGTACTTGATCCTGAGCGGTTCCTGGCCTCTCCATACTCTCAAGGAGCTCTTGCCTCCATTGCTTTCTCCTCCTAATGTACATAAGCTGTTTCTACTCAAAGTCAGCTCACTCTTCAGGTGAAAGTATCTAACAGCATGACAGGTCTTCCAGCAATGTCCCTTGTCACCATGAACCCAGACCCTCGGATTCTCAATCCACTAACCTCTGTGGCTGGAGATGGAGGAACGAGCCATCAGCTTCTATATGGAGTCAAAGCCGCTAGAGGGAGTCCATGTGTTTGCGTGGTTCACACATCCTTTCATCTTCTCTTTCTCACTCTGCCCCTTGGAAGAGAACGGGAACAGAAAGGGAGGAAAACACACAGGGAAATTGCTCAGCTCCCACTGGTGTACACTGCAGAATCTCTGCTGACTTTGGTGTTTCCAGTGAGTGGGATTGCTCTGGGTTTCTGGCAGTGTAACTCAGCAGAAAGTGGTCTGGTGGAGTCCCCAGGGACATTTATGTATGCCTCAAGATCCTCCAGGAAAAGGAAGGAAAAAATGGGAGTCTAAAAAAAAGTCAGATGGTGAAGGTGATGGAAGGAGTATGCATAACCTACAGGGAAAGGCTGGAAGAAAAATGTTGCTTTGGTTTAGAGAGGAGAAGGCTGCAGTAAGAGAAGAACAACGGACTGCTTGTACAGAAAAGATTGTTGTAAAGGCATCAGGCCTCGTTTGGTCTTCATACCCAATGTGGGAGGATGGGCTGATGGTTCAGATTCTCCATCTCAGGATCCAGGAAGACTCACCGTTGCATCACTGCAGCAAGCTGAGGCAGGAAACCTCTTGAGATCCCCCAGCCCTGCAATTCCATGAGTTGTTATACTGTGGACCACAACCCAAAGGCAAAGAAGCGTGTACCAAAGGTGGGAGTGTGTAGTTGACTGTCCATACAGTCAGCCCTTTGGTACTGCCGTTTGGAATGAGCACTGTGACTAGCAAAGAAGCAAGAAAGTCCTTTGACACACGGAGCTCACTGAAAGCCACAGGGCCAGTTAACCACTCTTTCCTCCATGCTTCATGACAGCCCAGCCTTATGCTGCCCAGTGTTCATAGCGCGCTTAGCCAAACTCAGTCCTCTCCCAAGAGGGAGCATGCACCGCTTCATCCATCTTTGCTACCTAAACCCACACAGCAACCTTCACAGCAAGGAGGAGTTGCTCTGCCTCTTCGTTGCCACCGTGGTTAGCACCTTTGGGACTGACATGTCCTCCAGAAGGGAAACTTGGCTGCCAGCCTTTGAACGAAGCAGCAGTAAATGGGCTTTAAAAAGCTTAAGTTTAGCAGGCTCAAGCAAAACTAGTGAGACTCTGAGATGGAGGGAGCCCTTCTTATAGTTCAGTCTGGACTATCAGCACATCCCGTGTCCTCTGCAGGTTGTCTGCAACAGATGATGAAGAAAAGATGGTGGCTGGAGCTTACATTTATGAGTACCTAAAACAGGGCCTGGAAGCAGGACTGTGCCTTTTCTTACCACAAAAATTAAGTAATGTAATTGCTCTGTTTTTATGAAGGGAGTTCAGTTCGTTCAGGGAAGAGATGTCAGGAATGTCCTTGTGATGAATGGGGTTTTCATCAGAAAAATGATGAGTCCAAACTGATTTTCCTGGAGGAATGTACTAGTTTCAACCAAAGTTTTTCTTGAGCAAAGTTGCTTGGTTCTAGCTCATTATTTCTCAGGAGTTCAAGGCTGTCCTGAAAAGCCCTTCAGAAGGACTCAGGGAAATGCTCTTTGCCTGACATCTGGGAGAATATCTACTTCTTCCCCTGTCAACACTCAACTGCAGTGCAGCAATTCATAGTAGTATGAATAATCATCTAAACTCCTCCAAAAAAATATAGAAGTTGCCTTGCAAGTCATAACTTAAGTCCCTTTTTTAGGCAGGCGATAATCAAGATGATCAAAATACAACCAGTAAAAGCAGAGTTAGTAAAAAATAGGAAATGAAATTGCAATAAACTTCTTTTTCCTTTTTTTCATTCAAATTAAACATTCTGTCAAAACTAAATGTCACAAACACTTCAACACCATGGAGACATCATTCTATTCCCACTGGTGGCTTTGCTGTGTAAGCATGCTGTAGTTGGACTAACGTGTTTGATTTGAAGTGATACAGGACCTACCACACTGAGCTCTTCATCCTTGAATGGTCATTCTCGGTTTAAGACAAATAAGTAAACCTCAAATGCAAATTCACCAATCTTCCTCAGTAGGATCTGTGCTTCCCGTTCGCCTAAGCAAATTTTCTTTCAAAAGATCTTTCTACAGCTTTATCTTTCAATCTGAAAGCTTCCGCATTTGCCTGGATGCTGGCACGACAGAGTGACTGCACTCAAGTTCCCCAAATAAAGTACTGACAAATTTATTGTCTGCAATAATATTTTCCTACCTCTGTGAGGTGGGTTGAACCTATTCCACTTTCTCCTTAGTAAAAAACAACAGTGATGGCAGTAATTTATGTTTTGGTCATGGCCAAGAGGACTAATTAGAGCATATTAAGTTGAACTGTGCGGCCAGTTTCTGCTCTTCTCCCTGGTATAGACCCCATATGCCATCTGCATCCTCCTGTCAATGATCATGAATGGCTGTTCACGGGCTGGAAAGAGCGTTCTGTTACCAGATATTTGTGCAGTTCCTTAGTAGGGACTTCTACTGTTTCCGGGATTCCTTAATCATTTCCCTAACAACCACAGATAACAAACGTGACCTTCCCATGAAAAATGAGGCTAGGTCTATAAACATGTTATTAAGAATAAATGAAGCTTTTAGTAGAAGGGGTTAGTTGGGGGTCTTCGCTAGGCGGTTAGCCCCTGGAAACTTGAATGTAAATAGAAAACAATTAAAAATGAAGCCCCAAAGTATACGGCACTCAGCCAGGGAGGCTGTAATTAGGTTTCTGCTGCCGTTAATCGCTTCTAAAGTGAGTGACCATAAATTACAAATGTGTTCAGAATCCTCCCAGGGCACAGTCTGAAAAGCCTTCTTCTCTGAGCTGGCTTGGGAAAGGAAGAGAGTGAGAGAGGAAGAAAGGAAGAGGAGAAAGGAGAGGAGAGGAGAGGAGAGGAGAGGAGAGGAGAGGAGAAGAGAAGAGAAGAGAAGAGAAGAG